>CXWL01003565.1_pt1 | contig 12405 bp, 11 predicted proteins | sample 590931 | NCBI WGS metagenome assembly CXWL01 (sample SAMEA3498368, study PRJEB10139) | groundwater metagenome | biome: water well; material: biofilm material | place: Germany | collected 2015-04-27
AAGGTGGCAAGCGGCTTGCGGTCATCATGGATGATTTTGCCAGAAAGCGGGGAAACAGCTCCACACGGCCCCCACCCCTCGGTGTGGCCGCGCTCGACAATCGCCATCTGTCCGCGCCGAAACAGGACCGTGTTGGCGGGGTAAAGCGACCCCGGCAGAACGCGTCCCCACATCGCATAATCAAAACCGATCCGATAGGCCGCTGTGTCCGAAGCCGGTTGCAAGGCCCGCAACTCGGCAATCAGCGCCTCGCTCAGAGCATAATCAGCATCAAGCCGCAAAACCCAGTCGGTTGCGACGCCCGTTTCCTCAACCGCAAAGCGCCATTGGTTCCAGTGGCTGTCAAATGCGCGATGTATGACACGAACGTTCGCGTGCCGCGCCAATATGGACAGCGTTTCATCGTCGCTACCGCTATCGACCACAATGATGTCGCGCGCCCACGACAGCGAAGCCAGCGCTCGTTCGATATTGGGCGCTTCGTTCATGGTCAGGATGACAGGGGTGATCTGGTCAAGCATGGCGCGTCTTTACAACCGATTGATAAAGCGCGTCCATCCGCGCGGCGATGGCAGACCATTCCAGATGCGCGCGGACATAGGCGCGGCCCGCCTGCCCGCGTTGTTGCATGAGAGCAGGGTCGCCGAACAATTGGCCGATAGCCAGTGACAGGCCCGCCGCATCCGGCGCGCAGATGCTGCCGCAATCCGCCGCGAGCACAACTTCGGCAACACCGCATTTATCGGTGACGATAATCGGCGCACCATGTGCCATGGCTTCGACCACGACATTGCCAAAATTTTCGCCTAGCGACGGCAGAATGAAGGCTGCGCAGGTGCTGAAAAGCGCTGCTTTCTCAACACCATCGATGCTACGGTCGATAATAGTTACGCGATGAGCGATCCGATTATCCGCGATGGCGTCGCGCACTGCTGCTAGGTCGCCATCTTCGTCGTTGCCCGCAATCACCAGCCGCAGACTGGGTTGGTTGCACTGTGCCAGTGCCGCGATCAGCACAGGCAGGTTTTTCTTCCAATTTATCCGCCCCAAGCTCAGCAGAAAGGGGGCACCGTCACTTTTCACCTGCCCTGCGCGGGATGGTTGCAGCGTATCGACGCCATTGGGGATGATGGCAACGCGTGGAAGGGCAAAGTCGAATGCCGCTATCTCATCCGCCTCGCTTTGCGCAGTCAGATGAAGCGCGCTGGCCAGTTCAACCGTTTTTCGGTCGAACAGCGCGATCCACAGCCGCTTGACAAAGCCCGAACGCGCCCGAAACAGCGCCTTTACCAACATTCCGCGCGGCGAGAGGATATAGGGCACATCCGCCTTGTGGCACGCCCGCGCCATGGTGAATATCGGCCACAGAAAAACCGCGTGGATGTGGACGACATCATAGTCGGCCAGTTGGGCCTTTGCCGCTTTGGCCATCGCAGGCGCACGGAACAGCCGCAGTGGCCATGCACGCGGGAAATAGCGCACCCGCACGCCATCGACATCCACCCAGCGGTCAGCAGGAACGTCAAGTGCGCCCACGCCATCGGCATTGGTTGTATAGACATCAACGCAGTGCCCCGCCGCCGCGCTTGCCTTGGCAAGGCCATGCACCGAATAGATAGGCCCGCCGTAGCGGATAGCCGGAAAATAAGATGGGACTACATGCAGGATGCGCATCGTCCTACCCTCGTCCGGCACGGATAAGATCGGCAATCAACACAGCGGCGTCGGCGCGGTAGCGTGCCCAATCGTGACTTAGCGCTTCTGTGCGGCACGCACTGCGCATGGCGCGGCACTGGTTTGGTTCCGCTGCACAGGCTGCCATGCGGGAAACCAGATCATCGACATTCGCAGTTTTAATGGTCCATCCGGTTTCGCCGTCACGAATCATATATTTTGCGCCGGTACGGTCGCTGACGATGACAGGCGTTCCGCACGCCAGTGCTTCGGGAACCACCAATCCAAAGCTGTCAAAGCGCGACGGGTGGACCAATATGTCGGCAGCGTGCAGATGTTTCGCCAGTTGGTCGTGCGCGACTTCGCCGTGGAATGTGGCAAAGGGCCGCAATTGCTCCACTGCATCGGAGGTGAGATTACCAAGGCAATCAAGGCGAAAATTGAGGCTAGCGCTGACGAGCCGCGCACACGCCGCCGCCAAAATGTCCGTTCCCTTGGCCCGTCCGCCGCGCCCGATGAAAAGGAAGCGCACCGGGCCGGACCGCTCGGTCAAGCGCGGTTCGGAAAATCCGTCCAAATCGACCCCTAGCGACAACACATGGACGCGCTCCGGCGAAATGCCGGCTTCGAGATAGCTGTCGCGCGCCATCGGTGAGCAGGTCAGGATATGATCGGCGAGTGCAATTTCGGCATCTTTGATGGCGTTGCGGCGCGCAAGACCAGGATCGGGTAGGCGTGTTTGCCAGCCATGGTGGACGCTGGCGGCATCTAGGATAGTGACTGCTCCGCGATGGCGGGCAAGGCGAAAAACGGGAAGCGCCGAGTTTTCGGTGCATATTACTGCCGACCATATATGATTATATGCGATACCCGCCAACGCCTCACCAAAGCGGGCATAAACCCGGTGCGCCGCCGCTATTCGCACGTTTCCCGTAAGCAATCGGTTGCTAGCCGCGATGGCAAGTCTATATCGCTTCAGTTCGAGGTTTACGTCAGCTGAAACTTTGTTCGCCAAACTGGTCCGAACCGGTGCGCTGTGGACGTATAGCGCCAACATGTCTGCTTCGCTGAGTCCGCTCGCCATCTGGTCGCTATGCTGGCGCCCAGGGTTGGCGACGATGACCTTTCTCATCGCCCCTGCCCCGCTCGAACACGCGCAATCGCTTGGCGTACCCCAGCCAGACATTCGGCGTAGCTCCAATGCGCGATGATTTCGCGCGAACGCTGGCCCATGCGGGTGCGCAGCCCCGCGTCGCTTGCCAAGGTCGCTAGTGCACCCGCAAGTTCCGTCACGTCCCCCGTTTCATACAAAAAGCCATTATCGCCATGGAGAACCAGATCGGGGGCGCAGCCAACCTCATGCGTCGTGACCACGGGTAGGCCCGCCGCCATCACTTCGTTGACAATAAGGCCCCAATTTTCCTTTTCCGACGGCAGAACAAAAACATCGGACGCCGCATATACGCCAGGCAGTCCAGCCTGATTAACGAACCCAGCAAAGGTAATGCGCTGCAACCCCAAATCCGATGCCTGATCGCGCAGCGTCTGTTCATAATCACCCGAACCGACCATCAACAGATGCGCAGCCACACCGTCAGATTGCAACTGCGCCATGGCGGCGATCAAATCCTGCGCTCGTTTGCGGTAATTGAGCTTTGACGCAAACAAGATGACAGGAGCATCGTCATCAATGCCATAGCTGGCGCGGATGCGGGCGCGCTCATCGTCTGATATATTCGCCGCATCGGCAAAGCGCTGATTGTCTACGGTATAAGGCACCAATGCTATGCGGTCTTCCGCTATGCCAAGCGAGCGGTAATAATCGCGATTGCGGCTGCCGATGGCCAGCAACTGTGTGCATTGCCGATAGAGCAATGGCATCAGCAAGCGGCGAAGGCGCTTTTTCATGCCGCCTGTATCGACTTCTAGCTGGGTTTCCGCCCGCATGAACACCGGTATGCCGCGCAGTCGTGCCGTCAGTAATGCAAGGATATTTGCCGCAAATCCATGGCCGTGCAGCCATAGTGCATCAAAGCGCTCCCGCCGCAAAATAGACCATAGTTCTGGGCAGACATAGGTCCAAAATCCATGCGAAATGCTGTGCTGCGCGCGCCCACCGACAAATTGGCTGGGATAACCGCTCATCAAATCAACATCCCAGCTGATCGCGACGCCAAACCCCTCGTCTTTTCCGCCCTGAAGGCTGAAGTCAGAAAGATAAAGCACGTGCATATCAACATCGTCTGCCGCATGCAGGGTGCGATAAAGTGGCGCAAAATATTGAATTGGGTGGGTGTTCATCACCGCAATTCGAAACGCCCTGTTACTTGCCATCTGAACCATGCCTCAAAACTGATATGCGCGCCTTAGAGACTAGTTTCTTTAGAGCCAATGCTTCTGTGCATTCTATGGTATACAGCTTCCAGAAAGCTTGCTTTTCATATTGCACCGCACCATGTGCGTCAGTCAACGAAGTTGCAAATAAAGTGCCGCAAAATATGCTGTCCCGCCTTTTCTCCTTCAAGCGCAAATCCAGTGGCCGATGGCGTGCCGCCGAGATTCCCGCAGGGGAACGTATCTATGCGATAGGCGACATCCACGGGCGGCTTGACCTGTTCAAACAGCTGATTGATCTGATTGCGGCTGACGATGCCGCACGCGATGCGGCGGACACAAAATTGATATTGCTGGGCGATTATGTCGATCGCGGCCCGCATAGTGCGCAGTCGCTCAAATATTTACGCGAAATTGTCGCACCTGCGGGCAATGTGACTTTCCTGATGGGCAATCATGAGGAATATATGCTGGCCGCCTATGACGGCGACTTGACTTCACTGACTCCGTGGCTGCGCTATGGTGGGTGGGAGACGCTTCGCAGCTACGGCCTTGGGGATGCGCTCATCGAAAAACGTGATGCCTCTGTTATAGGCGCGATGCGCATGGCCATACCGCATGAAGACATTATGTTCTTACGAAAGCTCGCCATTTCTCGGCACGTTGGGGATTATCTGTTCGTCCATGCTGGGATAGCTCCAGGCACCCCGCTCGAAGTGCAAAATGACCATGATATGCTTTGGATTCGCGATCAATTTGTCAATGACGACCGCGACCATGGGGCCATCATCGTTCACGGGCACACCGTTACGGAACGCCCCGAACTGCGGCGCAATCGCATTGGTGTGGATACGGGTGCTTATGATAGTGGGCGGCTGTCCGCCGTGGGGTTGCAAGCCGACCAGCAGTGGTTTTTGCAAACCGGAGATGCGGTGGAACCAGACCGGAGCGATGGCCGCATATGCGAGTTGATGAACCGTTGAGGTTGTAATTGCCATGCGAAGGGGCTTGGCATAGTGACATGGTGGCATAATAGATATTTAACCCTCGACAGGATTGCCACCTTTGCCCAAATTTCGTTTTGCAAACCTTGCCCCGTCCTTATTTTTAACGGCGGCCATGCTGTTGGGCGGTGCCAGCCTAGCGGGTGATGCCGCTAATCTGTTTCTCCAGCTGCTGTCGCTTGGGATCATCCTAGCATTATGGGCGATGAACCGAAACGCGGACCAGCGGACACCTGCTCAGACCAGTCTGATGTGGTTATTTGCTGCTATCGTTGCCTTGGTCGTCATCACCCTCATCCCGCTACCGCCTGCGCTGTGGAGCGCGCTGCCCGGAAGAGAGGGCGCAGTGCGTGGCTTTGTGTTGCTGGGCGCGCCATTACCATGGTTGCCGATTTCCCTTTCGCCGGCCAATAGCTTGTGGAGCGCGCTCGCGCTGTTGCCTGTTGCGGCCATCGCCATGCTGGTGCAGCGCAGCAGCGCGATAAGCCAACGTTTGTTGCAGGCGACCCTGCTTGGGATGGCATTATTCAATGCCTTGCTGGGTATATTTCAATATGTAACCGGATTGGAATCGCCGCTCTATCTGTACGACATTACCAATCGCGGGATGGCGGTCGGCCTATTTGCGAACGCCAATCATCTGGCGACACTCATGGCTTTATCTGTCCCTGTTGCGGCCAGTTTTTTTGGCTCCGACGGCGCATCGGAACGCAAACCGCAAACCAATCTTCGACGGCAGCGACTGCTGATCATGCTCGCACTGGATGCGATATTCCTTACGGCCTGCTGGTTGACCGACAGCATGGCCGGCATGGCGCTCGCACTGCTTGGCATCGCATCGGCACCGTTCATCTATCGCAATATCAACCTTCGCCCGCCTTTGGTATTTGGTGCATTTTTGATTGGTACGACCACGATTGTCGCAATGTTCGCATTTGCTTTGACACGGCCGGGCTGGCTTGGCCCCATCGACGCGGCACCGGGCACATCGCGTCAGGAAATCTACCCTCGAACGATGGAGGTTGCCCGCGACGCCATGCCTGTTGGCACAGGCCTTGGCACTTTTGCACGCGTCTATCAAAGCTATGAGGATCCAGATGCGGTCACCTATGTCTATGCAAACCACGCCCACAATGACCTGCTTGAGCTTTTCGTCGAGTGGAGCTTTGCGGGCATCGCTCTATTGCTGGCATTGCTTGCTTGGTCCATAGCGCAAATATGGTCTTTGCTTGAGTTTTCTGGTCGTCATGCGCAAATCGCGCGTTCAGCAATGGTCGCGATTCTCATCATCGGTTTACACAGTTTGATCGACTATCCGCTGCGCACATCGGCAATAGCGACAGTGGCGGCGGTGATGTTTGCCACCGTCGCACGGCGCGACTGGTTGGGGGTTGTGGTCGGCGACCCTAGAGGAACAAATTGAACATTTGAGTCCCTCGGGCGGTGTGGTTATGTTTCAAATGTTCAATTCAAAAGCTCTTCTAGAATCAAGACGATCTAAAGGAGCGCCTCTATTTCGGCGCGCAGCAATTCGGGGCGCACCGTCGGCGCGTGGCGCGAGACTACCTTGCCACCGCGATCAACCAGAAATTTGGTGAAGTTCCATTTGATCGCGCCAATTCCCATCAGGCCAGTCTTTTCGCGCTTTAGCCATTTCCACAGTGGGTCGGCCTTGCCGCCATTGACGTCAATTTTTCCGAAAACTGGAAAGCTTACATCATAGGTTAGCGAACAAAAGCTGGCGATTTCCGCTGCATTGCCCGGCTCTTGCGACCCAAATTGATTGCATGGAAAGGCCAGCACCTCAAACCCGCGATCCTTATAATCGCGATAGAGCGCCTCAAGCTCGGCATATTGTGGAGTGAAGCCACATTTGGACGCGGTGTTGACCACCAGCAACACCTCACCCAGATGCGAAGCCATCGCTTGCGGCGAACCATTTGGCAACGCCACGGAAAAATCGGATAATGCTGTCATGGCTGTGCCTCCGTTGCGGCTTCACGCCGATAGACAAACAGGAAATTGAGTGCCCATGTGCGCCCCTGATCGGTTGACGCTTCTCCGCGCTGTGTCACGCTGCCATCGCTCTGACGCGTATAGGTCATGCGGACCAGCGCATCCTGACCCGGGCCGTTGACGCCTTGCCACAGCCCGGTGAGCACCATCTCTTCGCCGACCAGCCCGCCCTCAAACTCCACCCGTCCGCCGCTGCCGTCGAGCCACAATTGCCGCCATGTCCGCCGCGCGCCGTCATAATGCGACAGGCTGCTGCCGCCGCTGCCGCTATTGGGGATCCATTGCTCGCGGATGACGCAGCCGCCGTGCATCCGCTCGATGCGGCTATGTGCAACCTGTTGATTGGTGTCGGGGCGCGTGACGGTCCATTCGCCAACCCAGAAATCAAAACCCCGGTGCTGCGGCGTCGCACAAGCGGGCGGCGGCGCTGTTTGCGCCGTTAGTGGCACCGAACATACCAAAGCGACAGCAGCGCTGCCCACTCTCATCACGGCCATAATCATCGGCTTCACCTCACTCCAGCTTGCCTTCATGCAATCGTATCACACGGTCCATCCGCTTGGCCAATTGCTCATTATGCGTGGCAACCAGCGCCGCCGATCCGTGCGCGCGCACCAGCGATACAAATTGGTCGAACACCAGGTCGGCAGTCTTTTCATCCAGATTGCCCGTTGGTTCATCGGCCAGAATCAGTTTTGGCCGATTGGCGAGTGCACGTGCCACCGCAACGCGTTGCTGTTCGCCGCCAGACAATTTGGCCGGTTTATGATCGAGGCGCGCGGAAAGGCCCAACTCACTGAGTAGCGATGTGGCCCTTTCGCGTGCGTCATCCGCCGAAGTGCCCAGCACCAGTTGCGAGAGAACGACATTCTCAAGCGCGGAAAAGTCGGGCAACAGATGGTGGAATTGATAGATGAACCCCAGCCGTTCACGCCTAACCCGCGTGCGCCCGGCATTATCGAGCATCACCGCCGCTTCACCGTCGATGCTGATCGTTCCTCCAAATCCGCCTTCGAGCAAACCGACCGCCTGCAACAGCGTGGATTTACCAGACCCAGATGGCCCCAACAACGCGACAATTTCGCCGCGCGTTAGGTCGAGATCGACGCCGCACAGCACCTCAATCACTGCGTCGCCCTGCGTAAAACTACGGGTCAGGCCGCGAACTGACAGGGCCGGAACAGCTTCATTCATAACGCAGCACCTGCACGGGATCGGTATTGGCGGCCTTAAGCGCCGGATAAAGCGCAGCAAGAAAACTGAAGATGACTGTCATCACGCAAATCAATGTGATTTCCACTGGGTCGGGCTTTGAGGGCAATTCAGTCAGGAACCTGATGGATGGATCCCACAGATTTTGCCCCGTAACATATTGAATGCCGTTGACCACGCCCTGCCTGAAAAACAGGAACACAAAGCCGACGCCAAGCCCCGCGACCATCCCCAGCACGCCAATAGTCGTGCCAATGGTCAGGAATATCCGCAGCACCGAAGCTTTGTCAGCGCCAATCGTCCGCAATATCGCAATGTCGCGCGTGCGTGTCCGCACCAGCATGATCAGCGATGAGACAATGTTGAACGCCGCGACAAGGATGATGATCGAGAGGATGACGAACATCGCCACCCGCTCGACCGCCAAGGCTTCGAACAGGCTGGAGTTGAGTTGCCGCCAGTCGGTGACGACCGCGCGCCCCGCGACGCCTTGCGCCAGCGGCTGGACTATTTCCGCAACGCGGTCGGCGTCCTCGGTTTTGAGTTCGATCATCCCGACTACATCACCCGACAACAGCAATGTCTGGGCGTCCGCCATCGGCATGATGACATAGGCTTCGTCGAACTGGAACACGCCGATCTCGAATATCGCACCAACGGTATAGCCGATTTCACGCGGCACCGTGCCAAACGGCGTCGAACGCCCCAACGGATTGATGATCGTCACCGTCGATCCGACCTGCGCGCCGAGTTTTTGTGCGAGCCCGCTGCCAATCGCGATCCGCTCGCTACCCGCTTCGATAGATGCCAGATTACCCGCCCGCACTTTGCCGCCAAGCGCGGCGTTGCTGCGAATGTCGGCGACCGCCATCCCGCGAACCAGCACGGCTTCGGCGCGCCCCTCATGATTCGCAAACATCGGTTGTTCGATGAGTGGACGGGCGGAGACAACCCCCGGCGTCGCCCGCGCTTGTTCGAGGATTTGCCGCCAATCGGGTAAGCGGTTGTCGTAACCCTGCACCACCGCATGACCATTAAGCCCAACAATTTTGTCGAATAATTCAGCGCGAAAGCCGTTCATCACGCTCATCACGATGACCAGCGCCGCGACGCCCAACAACACAGCGATGAAGCTGAAAATAGCGGCGATAAAGATGAAGCCTTCGCCCTTTACAGGAAGCAGGTAGCGCTTGATGATCAGGCGCTCATAGGCGTTGGGTAGCATCGCGGGGGCAATTCCATCAAGGCGTGAACCCGCTGCCTAGGCGATAGCATCCTGCATGGCAATGCCATGCCCGTTGTTGCAGGATTAGCACAGGGGGCGTCAAATCGTGCTCAACTTGGCTCCAAAAGGATGACAGAGCGCAATTGTCGCAATAGTCCTGCGCACTGTTCCCAACCGATTCACTATCTTCGGTCAGGTTCAGGGAGAATAAGGCAACTCGCCAGATAATTGGGCTAGAGAGTGCCAGACAGACTTTACCTCCCAATGGGAGGGCCCTTCGGGGGAGGGGCAAAAGTTCGTCACGCGAGCCCTCGGATTGCAATTGCAGTCCGAGGGCTTCGTTTTCTAACGCGCAAACCCCGGTTTTATTCCCCGGATTCGGCAATTTCAAGCAAAATAGCCGGGTCGATGATCGTCACGCGGCCATGGTCACGCGCAATAATCCCCGAATCAGCCCATACCGAAAGCTGGCGGTTAATCTGTTCGCGGCTCATCCCCGCAAAATGCGCAAGGTCAGTCTGGTTGAGGTCATGACGCAACTTTGCACCATCAGGCCCCATCGCCATCAGGCGCACGAAACACCGTGCAAGGCGCGGGCCCGATGCAAAAGCGCGGTCACCCTCTATCGTTGCGTTGGCTTGACGCAGGCGCCGCGCCATCTGCCCCAGCAGCTGCCAGGCAAAGTCGGGGCGATCCCGGATAACGTCACGAATGGCCACGCGGTCGAGCCGCATAGCCGTCACCGCCTCGTGTGCGACAACAGTTGCGGTGCGCTCCTGCCCGTCAAGCACCGCGATTTCGCCGATAGCTGCGCCTTTTTCCAGATAGTCGAGGGTGATTTCGCGGCCATTTGCAGCGACTATCGAAACCCGCGCAACCCCAGAGATGAGGATGTAGAAACTGTCGCCGGGGTCGCCTTGATGCATGATAGCATCGCCGCGAGCATAGTGCCGCAATTGACCGCGCGCGGCCACAGCATCCAGCTGCTCTGCGCTCGCGCCAGCGAACAGGCTGCCCGGTGCCAATAGATCAACAAGCTCGCTACCCTTCATCCCGCTCCCCCTTTTTTCCACAATGTCGCATTCAGCGATGCGCAGCAAGGGGGGATGGGCGTCAGACGAAGCGGCTTTGTTTGACCGCAGCGGCAATGAACCCAGCAAATAATGGATGCGGGTCAAATGGCCGCGATTTCAACTCTGGGTGAAACTGCACGCCGATGAACCACGGGTGGTCGGGCCGTTCGACTATTTCGGGCAAGTCGCCGTCAGGCGACATGCCGCTGAAATGCAAGCCCCCGCCCTCCAGCGCGTCCATATAATGGGTGTTGACCTCATAACGATGGCGATGCCGTTCCGATATGGTTGTCGTGCCATAAAGCGCCGCAACATGGCTGTTGCCATCGAGCCGCGCCTCATAGGCACCAAGCCGCATTGTCCCGCCCATATCGCTGTCGACATGGCGTTGTTGCAGCCCCTCCTCGCTCATCCATTCGGTGATGATGCCAACGATGGGCGAACCACCGGGGCCGAACTCACTGCTCGTCGCATCGGCAATGCCAGCGGTGTTACGCGCGCCTTCGATGCACGCCATTTGCATACCCAGGCATATGCCAAAAAAGGGAACGCCGCGTTCACGGGCGAAGCGAACCGCCGCAATCTTGCCCTCGCTGCCGCGCTCGCCAAATCCGCCGGGGACGAGGATGGCGTGGAGCGGCTCTAGTTTGGCGGCCAGATCATCTTCGTCCGATTCGAACAGTTCGGCGTCGATCCACCGCACATTGACCTTTACCCGGTTGGCAAGGCCACCGTGCACTAGCGCCTCATTGAGCGATTTATAGGCATCGGGCAGCGCCACATATTTACCGACGACGCCGATAGTCACTTCGCCTTCGGGGTTTTGCGCCCGGTCCATGATGTCGATCCAGCGCGACACATCGGGCTCTGGTGCATCGGTGATACCAAAAGCGCGCAGCACCTCTGCGTCCAGTCCTTCGGCATGATATTGCAGCGGCACCGCATAGATGCTCGACGCATCGAGCGCAGGGATGACCGCTTCGGGGCGGACATTGCAAAATTGCGCTATCTTGGCGCGCTCACCCGCTGGCAACGGCTTTTCACAGCGACACAGCAATACATCGGGCTGCACCCCCAGCGCCGCCAATTCGCGCACGCTATGCTGGGTTGGTTTGGTCTTCAGTTCGCCCGCCGCCGCGATATAGGGCACCAGTGTCACATGCACCGAAACCGTGTTGCCACGCCCCAGATCGTTGCGGAGCTGGCGGATTGCCTCGATAAACGGCAGCGATTCGATGTCGCCCACGGTTCCACCAATTTCGCACAGCACGAAATCGAGGTCGTCGGTTTCGGCCAAAGCAAAGGCTTTGATCGCGTCGGTGACGTGCGGGATGACCTGAACCGTCGCGCCCAGATAGTCACCGCGCCGTTCCTTGGCGATGATTTGCTGATAGATGCGCCCTGACGTCACATTGTCCGACTGGCGCGCCGAAACGCCCGTGAAGCGTTCGTAATGACCAAGGTCGAGGTCGGTTTCCGCGCCGTCGTCGGTCACATAGACTTCGCCGTGCTGATAGGGCGACATCGTGCCCGGATCGACGTTCAGATAGGGATCGAACTTGCGTATCCGCACACGATAGCCGCGCGCTTGCAGCAATGCCGCAAGGCTTGCTGCCATAAGACCTTTGCCGAGCGAGGAGACCACGCCGCCGGTGATAAAAATAAACCGCGCCATGGGAGTAAACGCCTAGCTGGTGATTGCGAGTCGGTGCAAGCGCGTAAACGCACCTTTGGTAAAATCATCCACCCTGCGTGGATTATTGCTGGATCGGAACGCCCTTTTCAGCGGGCGGAGAGGCGTTTACTGCACCCGCTGCTGCGGCGGCCAGCGGATCGCTGTCTGGGGCAGTGCCGCCCCCCGCTATCG
>CXWL01041595.1_pt1 | contig 12405 bp, 11 predicted proteins | sample 590931 | NCBI WGS metagenome assembly CXWL01 (sample SAMEA3498368, study PRJEB10139) | groundwater metagenome | biome: water well; material: biofilm material | place: Germany | collected 2015-04-27
TCGAGCCAGATGCGGATTTGGCGGGCGCGGCCGCCTAGGATCGTGACCTGACCGACGCCGGAGACGCGCTCGAGGCGTTCCTTGATGTGTTTGTCGGCAAACTCCGTGAGGTCGCGGGTCGGCATGTCGCCTGAGAGCATGACCGAGAGGATTGGCTCAGCATCGGGGTCGATCTTTTGGATGATCGGCTGTTCGGCGTCTTGCGGCAGATCGCGGATCGCGAGATTGACCTTGTCGCGCACGTCTTGGGCTTTAACGTCGGCGTTTTCGTTGAGGCCGAATTCGATGATGATCTGCGAGAGGCCTTCGTAGCTTTGCGACGAGAGCGACTTGATGCCGGAGATCGTGTTGACCTGGGCTTCGATCGTATCGGTGACGTCGGTTTCGATTGCGTCAGGGCCCGCGCCTTCGAGCACGGTCATGACGTTCACATAAGGAAACTCGACGCGCGGGAAGAGGTCGACCCCGATGCGCTGAAGCGACACCCAGCCGAGCGCAACCAGTGCGCCAATGACCATCGTTGCCAGAACCGGCCGGCGGATCGAAAGGTCGGAGATCCACATAGATTAGAGTTTCGCTTGTGTGGTGGGCTTTGCTGCAGCCTCTTCGATCTTCACCGGCACACCATCGGCAAGTTGCGATAGGTTCGGGCCGGTCAAGAGTTCGGTGCCTTCCGGAACGTTGCTCAAGATTTCGACGCGTTCGCCGTCAACTTCGCGTATCGAGAGCGCGATTTTCTTCGCACGGCCGTTTTGTGCAGTGAAGGCGTAGCGTGAGCCGTCGGGGCCTAGAATCGCCTTGCGGTCGACCACAAGCGCCTTGCGGGCTTCGGGGATCAGTTCGACGCGGCAATAGAGGCCGGGAAGGATCTTGTAGCCTGGGTTAGGCAGCGCCAAGCGGACTTCAACGCTGCGGGCCTTGTAGTCGATGCCATAGTTGATGACGGAGACCTTAGCTTCGAACGGTTTTGTGATACCGTCGACGTAGATGCGGCCGGCCATGCCTACTTTCAGCTGTTCGAAATATGTCGCCGGAGCGACCACGATGACTGCCAGCGGGTCGATGCCCATGATCTGTACGACGCCGGCCGCGCCACCCATCGCGCCGCCGCCGAAGCGCGTCGCCATAAAGCGGCCTTCGTAGACGTCCTTGCGCGAAATCACGCCGTCGTAGGGCGCGCGGACGATCGTGTCCTTCAGCTGTTGACGGCCCTGCGCGAGGCGGGCTTCCCAAACGCCGAGTTGAGCCGCGGCGACGTCGGCGTTCGTCTTCGTCGTGTCCATGCGGGCCTGACTGACCCAACCGCCGCCTTTGAGCGAGTCTTGGCGTTTGAAATCGGCCTGCGCATTGCGCAGTTGCGCGCGAGCGAGCGCGACTTGCTTTTCCTGCTCGAGAACGACGAGGCGGATGTCGACGTCACGGGTGCGGAAGAGCGGTTCGCCCTTTTTCACCTTGCTGCCGACGGCGACCATAACTTCATCGATGATGCCGTCGACCGTTGGGCCGATATCAGTCTGGCGCGAAGGGGTGAGCGAGCCGGTTGCCATGATCGGAACCGCGACGTCTGCCTTGACAACCTTCACGGTCGAGACGGCCACGGCGGCGGGTGCCGCGTCCTTCGTCTGGTCTTTTGCTTCTGTCGGCTTGCCACAGGCGGCGAGGCCGAGGGCAAGAACGGTCAGTACGGCAGCAATAAGAGGCCGGTGTGCGGTCATGGCGCGGCGATCCTGGTGACGTCAGGAATTAGTATACTGTATTACTATATGCTACCATACCAATTCGTGAAGACGGGGTTTGACGCCTTTGAGTGAGACATTTTCGACGGCCGAACGGGCCAAAGCTTCGCGGAAGCCTGCGCCGGCGAAACGCACGCGATTTATGGAAAATGAAAGGCTAAGGGCCGAACTCGACGTCGAAAGCACGTTGGGCTGGCTGTTCAAAGATATTCACTGGTTGTTGGGCAAGGAGTTTGGGACGCGCCTTGCAGGGCTCAACCTCACGCGTACGCAGTGCCGCGTTCTGTTCACGATCGAACGCGCCGACGCTCCGCTCACGCAGACCGAGGTCGCGGAACTAACAGAGATCGAGAAAGCCCCTTTGGGGAAGATGCTCGACCGATTGGAGCAAGGCGGGTGGATCGTCCGAAGGGCCGATCCGAGAGACCGGCGGGCACGGCGGGTTTCCGTTACGGCAAAAATCGACAAGGTCATACCGCTCGTCGCTGCAGCCGCGAAGGGAACATTTGCGCGCGCGCTGCAAGGTATGCGACAGAGTGATGTGAAGGAGTTGATTGCGAAGCTTGAAAAGCTGAAACGCAATCTCGGCGGCGCCGACGACTAGGTGCCTTGCGCCGCCCCGAACCAAGTTCAACCTTGAGGGCCGCGATGAATTTCGATTTCTCCGACGATCAAAAGATGCTGAAGGATCAGGCGCGCAAGTTCCTGACGGAAAAATGCTCGACGAAAGTCGTGCGTAAGATTTTGGAAAGCGACGAGCCGTACGACAAGGCCCTGTGGAAGCAGATCGCCGAGATGGGTTGGCTAGGCACGGCGATCCCGGAAGAATACGGCGGGCTGGGCCTTGGGCATCTCGAGCTTTGCGTGATCGCGGAAGAGTTGGGCCGCGCCGTGGCGCCGGTTCCGTTCGCGTCGTCCGCCTACCTTGCGACCGAGGCATTGCTGATTGCGGGAAGCGATGCGCAAAAAAAGAAGTATCTGCCCAAGCTCGCAAGCGGGGAATGGATCGGCACGTTCGCGATTGCCGAGGGTCCGCAGCCGCCAAGCCCGAAAACGATCAAAGCGTCTTTGAAAGGCGGCAAGCTCGACGGTGCGAAGGCGCCGGTGCCGGACGGCGACATCGCCGACTTCGCGGTGGTTTTGGCCAAGAGCGCGGAAGGGCAGGGCGAGCGAGCGCTGTCGCTTGCGATCGCGGATCTGAAAGGTTCGGGCGTTTCGCGCCGGGCGGTGAAGAACATCGATCCGTCGCGCAGCCAAGCTGAGCTGACGTTCAAGGGTGCCGCCGCTGAGGCGCTTGGGCCGGCCGGCGACGGATGGGACCTTGCGAAGCGCGTGCTGGATCGCGCTGCAGTGTTGATGGCGTTCGAGCAGGTGGGCGGCGCGGATGCCTGCCTGGTGATGGCGAAAGACTATGCGCTGAACCGTTATGCGTTCGGCCGCACGATCGCTTCGTTCCAGGCGATCAAGCACAAGCTTGCCGACATGTACGTGATGAACGAGCTCGCACGCTCGAACGCATATTTCGGCGCGTGGGCGCTCTCGACGAACGCGGCGGATTTGCCGGAAGCCGCAGCCGGGGCACGGATCAGTGCGACGGATGCGTTCCACAATGCCGCGAAAGAGAACATCCAAACGCACGGCGGCATGGGCTTCACCTGGGAGCTCGACTGTCACCTCTATTACCGGCGTTCGAAGATGCTGAGCTTGGCGCTCGGCGCTTCACGTGTGTGGAAGGACCGGTTGGTCAACCACCTCGAGAAGAAAAACGTCGCTTAATCGTCATTCGAACCGAAAGACACGATCCCATGGATTTCAACGATACCGCTCAAGAAGCAGCTTTCCGCGCTGAAGTGCGCAGCTGGCTCGAAGCGCATGCGAAGCCGAAAACCGCCGTTGGCTTTTCGGCCGAGAACCCGCGCTTTCAACGTAACGAGCAGGAAGCTCTGAAGATCGCCAAGGCTTGGCAGGCAAAGAAGGCCGAGAAGCGCTATGCCCGCATAACGTGGCCTAAGGAGAACGGTGGCCTTGGCGGCACGCCGATGCAGCAAGTCGTCTACAACCAAGAAGAGTCCAAGTTCGACGTGCCGTCCGGGTTCTTCGAAATCGGTCTTGGTATGTGTATCCCAACCGTCACGCACTATGCGTCGAAAGACGTCGCGGCGCGGTATGTGAAGCCTGCGCTCTATGGCGAAGAGATTTGGTGTCAGCTGTTCTCCGAACCGTCGGCCGGTTCCGACGTCGCGGGTCTGCGTACGCGCGCGGAGAAGGACGGCGACGATTGGATCATCAACGGACAGAAGATCTGGACGTCGGGTGCGCATTATTCCGACTACGGCATTCTGCTTACGCGGACAGACCCGAATGTGCCGAAGCACAAGGGCCTGACGATGTTCTATCTCTCGATGAAATCTCCGGGCGTGGAAGTCCGGCCGATCAAGCAGATGTCGGGCGGCGCGAACTTCAACGAAGTGTTTTTCACGAACGTTCGCATTCCGGATGCACAGCGCCTTGGCAATGTCGGCGACGGCTGGTCGGTCGCACTGACGACGTTGATGCACGAGCGGCTGGCGGTAGGCGGCGGGCAGGGCGGTTCGGGTGCGGACATCAACGAACTGTTGTCGCTTGCGCGAGAAACGGAGCTTGAAGACGGGCCTGCAATCCGCAACGCCTCGGTGCGCGAGCGCATCGCCGAGTGGTACGTGCGCGGTCAAGGTTTGAAGTACACGACCTATCGCACGCTTACGGCGCTAAGCCAGGGTCGCGTTCCGGGACCGGAGGCTTCGATCGCGAAGGTCGTAGTTGCGCCGAAGATGCAAGACCTCGCGTCTTTCGCGATGGACCTTGAGGACATGGGCGGCGTGATGACGGGCGAAGATTCGCCGATGATGGGCGCGTTCCAGCAGTCGTTCATGTGGGCGCCTGGTCTACGTATCGCCGGCGGCACGGATGAGATTTTGAAGAACATCATCGCGGAACGCGTGCTGGGCTTGCCGGCCGACATCCGTGTCGACAAGGACATCCCCTACAACAAGCTTCCGACCGGACGTTAGTTGCTTTGGTGGCCCGCGCTCAAGCGGGCCACTTGCTACTCGGCTTCGGTGATTAGCTTCATGAAATCGCGGTTGATGAACGTCAGCGCACCAGCGCTCGTGCGCATCGGCAGAAACTTGCGGGTGCCGTCGTTCAGCAGGTCCTGCAGACGCTGGCCGGTCTTGAAGACGTAGAGTTCGCCGCTCAAAACGGTGCCGTCGGTCAGATGGACAGTGGCGGCTACCCCCTCCTTCGTTGCGCGCGTACTGTTCAGCGTCGTCGCGGCGCTATAGCTCTTCATGGCGTCCCCCAATCCTGAAATACGAACACGCATTTTGAACGTGCCCGGTTAAGATTTGCTGACGGCGGGGAACGCCGGACATTTCAGAGCCTTGCAGCTGCCGGTTCTCCCGAAGGGGCGGGGCGCGGCAAAATAGTGTGGCGCAGGTCCGGGGGCCGTGACAGTCTTCAATCACGCAGAAAACTGAATAGTGCGATACCGGAGGCGCCCATGAAATTCACGTGGTTCAACCTCATGCCTTGGCCCTATCTGCCGGACGACTTCCGAGAGAAGCATCGTTCGGTCTGGGTCGACATCGACAGCCGCCTGTTCGACGCGGAGAAGAGCCATGAGGTGTACAACACCTATATGGACTTGCTTGAGTACGCGGGCACGTTGGGTTTCGACGCGATCGGCGTGAACGAGCATCACCAGAACGGCTATGGCATCATGCCGTCGCCCAATATCATCGCGGCGGGTCTGGCTCGACGGACCAAGGACGTTGCGCTCGGCGTTCTGGGCAATTCGATCGCGCTCTATAACCCGCCGGTGCGGGTTGCCGAAGAGTTCGCGATGCTCGATTGCATTTCGGGCGGCCGGCTCGTGGCCGGGTTTCCGGTCGGCACGTCGATGGACACAAACTACTGTTATGGCCAGATACCGGCGCTGACGCGCGAAAAGTATCAGGAAGCGCACGACCTCATCATCAAGGCGTGGCGCGAACCCGATCCGTTTGCGTGGAACGGGCGGTACAACAAGCTGCGCCACGTCAACATTTGGCCCAGGCCCGTGCAGAAGCCGAACCCTCCTATTCATATTCCGGGCGGCGGGTCGGTGGAGACCTACGATTTCTGCATCGACAACACCTATTCCTATTCGTACCTCTCGTTCTCCGGCTACATCCGCGGCAAAGCGTTGATGCAGGGGTATTGGGATCGCGTCGCGCAGCGCAACGCGCCTGATATCTCACCCTATCGCGCGGGTTTCGCACAGACGATCTGTGTCGCCGATACGGACGCTGAGGCCGAGCGGCTCTATAGCGAACACGTGAGCTATTTCTACAATCGCTGTCTGCACGTCTATGCGGGCTTCGCCGACGCACCTGGGTATCGCACGATCAAGACGATCCAGACTGGAGCGCTGTCGCAATACGCGCCGCCGATCGACGGCTACGCGAACCTGACGTGGAAGGACTTGACCGATGGTGGGCACGTGATTGCCGGTTCGCCGGAAACGGTACGCCAGCGCATGGAGGAACTGATCAAAGGCTTGCGCGTGGGCAACATCTTCTGCCTCATGCATATCGGGAATATGCCGAAAGAAAAGGCGATGTATTCTTCGCAACTCTTTGCGGAGAAGGTGATGCCGAAGCTGCGCAACATCTATCCGGACTATGCGGATGACGGCCGGTTCTGGTGCAAGCCGATGAAGACGCAGGCGAAGCCGGGAAGCCTGCCGCGCGCGGAAGACGCCGCGCGTTTGGCGCGGGCTTAAGGGGGGCGATCATGGAACTCAAGACCGTTCAGACTGCGCGCATTCCGGTTCGCTACTACGAAGGGGGCAGCGGTGCGCCGCTCGTGTTCCTGCATGGCGCCGGCGGAATTCTCCCGACCGATACTTTCTTGGATAAGCTTGCGCGGAAGTATCACGTGTATGCGCCGCTTGTGCCCGGTTATGGCGACAGCCAAGAGTGTCCCACGCTGCGCGACATGCTCGACTTCACGCTTCACACGCTCGACGTGGTCGAAGCGCTTGGCTTGAAAAACCCCGTCCTCGTGGGACACTCGATGGGCGGGATGATCGCAGCCGAGATGGCGGCGGTTGCACAGAACGATTTCTCGCGATTGGGTCTGATCGCGCCGGCGGGGCTATGGCTCGATCAGCATCCGATCGCCGATTTGTTCGCGATGCTGCCGTACGAGATGCCGCCCTATCTCTTCCACGACGTTGAGATGGGGACGAAGCTCATGACCGCCGGTGTGGCGCTTGACGATCCGGAGTGGTTGAAAGGCTTTCTGGTGATGAACGCGCGTCAAATGGGGACTGCCGGGAAGCTTCTCTTTCCGGTGCCGGACCGGGGGCTTGCCGACCGGCTTTACCGCATCAAAGCGAAGACGCTGTTGGTGTGGGGGGCGAGCGACAAGCTTATCCCACCGGTCTATGGTGAGGCGTTCAAGACGGGCATCAAAGGCGCCGAACTCACGCTTATCCCAAAGGCCGGGCATCTGATCACGTTGGAGCAACCGGACGAGGTCGTCTCCGCTTTGGGGTTTTTGGGATAGGTCACTTCGCGAAAATCCAACCTTTGCGGCTGGCGTCGAATTCGATGGCGAAGCTGTTGTTGCGCAGGTTGCAGTCGCCGTTGCGGCCGGCGATCAGTTCGACGCCTTCGTTCTTGTATTTGAGCGCCAGTGTGTAGACGCGATGAAATTTGCCCTTGCTGACTTGTTCGGCGGGAGCCGTGAACTCGAACCGCACAGCGACACCACTGTGTTGCGCGATGCGATCGAAAGGAACGTTGCTGAGAACCTGGCCCTTCTTATTTGCAGTCAAATCGTCAAGTGTGATGACGGCGGCTTGGCCTCCGGTCTTACCGACGAACGGTTGGTCGCCGAGGTTACGTACGCGCATGACGAATGGCCAATGGAAGATACCGTCGGGGGTCACCCAGGCGCTGATGCGCTGCACGCGTGTGGCACCGGCGGGCGGGCGCTGCGAGATGTCGACTTCGAGAAAGTGGTCGGCTGCCGGATCGGCGCATGCGGGCACCAACGGTTCGACCTCGGGAAGGACGATGTCCTTCGGCAAGGTCACACCCGTGGCCGCTTGAGCGATGGGGGCGGCGAGCGTTGCGGCGCCCAACGTCAAGGCAAGCGACAAGGATCTCATGCGAATACCTTCGTTCTTTGTTGCAGGACGCCGGCGCAGGTTTCGACGACGATCTTCACGGCAGTCGTAAGCTGCGCCTCGGTCAGCGTGGAGGCGTGTGGCACGTTGTGACCTTGGGCTGTAAGGCGTGCCACCTGCGTATCCAGGTAGGGGACGTGGACGAAGCCAGCGATTTGCGGTCCACCGCGCGCGGCGCGTTCGACGAGACGATAGAAGGTGAGATTGCAAAGATAGTCGCCGGCATTGTCCGACGGGCTTACCGGAATGCCCGCGTTGGCGAGTGCACTTGAGATTTCTTCGATGGGTAAGCGCGTGGGGTAGGTGTCGGGACCGGTATCGACGACGCACGCTCCCGCGGCGCAGGCGCCGGTGTGGTCGGGCCGGTCGATAGCTACGGTGTTGCGTGCGACGGACTCCAATGTGACGCCGGTTGCCTTCGCGCTTAAACCGAAGGCGATGACGATGTCGGGGTTCGTTCTTTCGATCAGCGGTTCCATTTCGCGCTCCCAAAGATCGAAGCGCACGGGGAGGGTCTCGGTGAAGAGCCGCGCGCCGTCGGGGTGCCAGCCTTCGTGTTGGAGTTGTTCTATGACCCACGCGGTCGGATTTGCCGGCGCGCCCGGGAACACCGAGAACCCTGTGACCAGCACACGAACCGTCTGCGTCTTGCTACTCATATGGTCATACAATCACGAAACGGCGCTCGGCTCAAAGAGAGCGGGCGGCCTTGTTCATGCACCACGATTTGGTGCGGTCTTCTTGCGCGATTTTGCTGACTTCGGTGCCGTGATGTTTGCCCAAGCCGTGCGCACCCCGCTTTCCGCTGCCCTCTTGTCGGCTCGCGGTAGGTGCATCCAAGTCCAACCCTTATTGCCCCAATAATTTGGCACGCGTTGGAAAATGGCCGGCTCCGCCATTGTCATAACCTCTTGCTGCTCAGGTAGAAGCTTGACGACTGCGCGCTGCATGCTTTGGTTCAAAGTTGCAAATATCTTTCCCTTAACCAGGAACGCCGTGTTTTCGAAATGCGATCCTTCCGCCGCGTCAGGCAGCGACAAAGCGAGTTTCCGAAACGCGGCGACAGTGATCACGGCGGCTTCTATGGGGTCACGATGTTGAAGTTCGGTTGCACCGGATCGATCAAGCCGACGAGTTCGCCGTAGGCATCGCTTCGGCCAGTCGATTTGATCGCACCGGTCGTCTGCTTTAGCGTCAGCGGCACGCCCGCAAGCAGCGTTTCCAGCATGTCGGAGCGCTTCATGGTGACCGTCGCGTCGGCTTTCGTGTCTTCGATGTCTGCCTCGTGGATGAGAACGCCGTTCTCGACCGTGATGAGGTGTTTCTCGTTCAGGTCGGTCAGGACGAGGTTGATCTTGAACGCCTTGCCTTGCGCGCGCTCTGCGTTGAAGCGGACGGCCGCGAAATCGAGCATCATCGTCGTCGGCGTCGCCCGTACCAGGGCCAGACTAATGCGTTGAATGCCGCTGTCGATGACGCCGTGCCGGAGTTCCTGCGCACCTGTCAGATAAATGTTGCGCCAAGTACCTGCCTCCTCGCGATAGCCGAGTTGGGTGTAAACTTCCGCCAGCATGTTTTTGGCTTTGACGTTTTGGGCGTCGGCGAAGACCACGTTGTTGAGCAGCATTGCAGCCCAGCGGTACTCGCCCGCCTTTGTTGCAGTGTCGGCCTTTGCGATTACCGCGTCAGCTCCGCCCATTGCGTCCACATAATGCGTGCCCGCAGCCACCGGCGGCAGCGTGTTCAGCGATACCGGGTTCGCGTCGTACCAGCCGATGTAGCGTTGATAGACCGCTTTCGAATTATGGCTCATCGTGCCGTAGTAGCCGCGATTGTACCATTCCTTCGCCAGCACGTCGGGCAGTTGCAGCGTCTCGGCGATTTCGGTTGCGGTCAGGCCGTTGTTCATCAGGCGGACGGTTTGATCGTGCAGGTATTTGTAGGCGTCGCGATGTTTTGCCAGGAAATCTTTGATGACAGCGGTGCCGAAGCGCGGAATGCCATGGGCCGCGAACATCACGTCGCTTTGATCGGAGAACATGCGGATTGATTGCGTCAGATAGTCGGCCCAATCCTTCGCACTGCGCACGAGCGCACCGCGCGCGGGCAGTAGGTTGTGCATGGTCGCGTTCGCATTCTCGGCCATGAACAGCGCGCGGAACTGCGGCAGGAAGAAATTCATCTCCGCCGGTGCTTCGGTACCAGGCGTCACCTGGAACACGAGTTTCACACCGTCGATCGTCATCTCTTGGCCGGTCTTTGCAATGATGTCAGTCGGCGCGATCAACGAAATGGAGCCCGTTGAGATGCCCGGCCCGAGGCCCGAGGTCATTTCCCCTTCGGGTCCACGAGGCAGCGTGATGCCGAATTGGAAGCGGGCGCGGCGAGTCATTGCGGGTCCGGCGATGACGTTCTCGGATATCGCGTTTTCCATGAAGCCTTCGGGCGCAATGATTTTCACGCGGCCGGCTTTCACGTCGTCTTCGGTCGTAATTCCGGCGACGCCGCCGAAATGATCGCCGTGGCTGTGCGAATAGATGACGGCGAGTACCGGCTTGTCCCCGACGTGCTTCTTGACGAGGCCGAGTGCAGCCTTCGCGACTTCGACCGTGGTCAGCGGATCGATCACGATGTAGCCCTTGTCGGTGACGATGAAGGACACCGTCGAGACGTCGAAGCCACGCACCTGGTAGATGCGTTCGGCGACTTTGTAGAGGCCGCTCTTGGTGAGGAGTTGTGCTTGGCGCCAGAGGCTGGGGTTTGCGCTCTCAGGCGCGACGTCTTTGAGGAAGCCGTAGGACGACAGGTCGAACGCAATCTTGCCCGCTTCGTCCGTGATCTTCGGGTTGTCGAGAGTTGCGATGAAGCCGCGATCGGCGAACTCGAAGTCTTGCTTGTTCGAGAACGGAAGCTCCTTGAGGATTTTCTCGCGCACTTCCTTGGTGGAAACCGTAGCTTCGGCCACCACGTCTCTTGGGATGCTGGGCGTCGGTGCGCCGAGGATCATCGGCAGGATGCCGCGGAACATGTAGGCGATGCCGATCAGAACGATCGCCGTTACGGCGACACCGGCCGCTAAGCCGCGTGCGAAAGAGCCCATATTGCGTCCCCTTGTTGTGTTTGGCGTGAAGCTAGCCGACACGCATATGCGCGGGCAATCGGGATGCCTGCGACGCAGCAGCGCCTCGGCGGGGATCCGGCGGTCGCCTAGGCTGACAAGAACAGGGTGAGGTGGATCGTGCTTAGTATTCTTAAGTGGCTGTTCGTGCTTGTGTTGCTGGTCGTTGCGGCCAGCGCGGCGATCTATTTCTCCGGCAATACGCTGAATGTGGTCGGTTGGATTTGGGGGCCGAAGCACGAGTGGGATTTGTCGAAGAAGGCGCCGGCGCCGGATTATGCGCAGGCGTCGTCTTGGGCGGCGTGGCCGGGTCATGAGAGCCCGGCGCAGTTCGTGCCAGCCGGTGTCGCAACCGGGGATGGTGCGCGCGCGGTTGACGTCTTCTTCATCCATCCGACCGGTTATCTGAACGGCGGCGATTGGAACTCGCCGATGGCGTCGAGCCGCAACGAACGTGGTGGAGCGCGTGTCGGCATACCTACAGCGCGCCGTGACGGATGGTCCGGCGAAGTAGTCACCATTCGCGGTTTTTGAGTTTTTGGGCGTAGGCGTTCTTCTGCATTCGCCCGAAGCGCTGGAAACGTGAGTGTGCTGCGGCGATGCTTTCGCCGGTGCGGGCGCCTTCGCGCTGGAGTTTTTGATAACGCTTCAGCCGGTCGGTATCGAGGGTGCCGGACGCTATCGCCGCTTGGATGGCGCAGCCGGGTTCGCTGACGTGCGCGCAGTCGCTGAAGCGGCAAGCGGCTGCGAGTTCGGCGACATCGGGGAACACTTCGTCGAGCCCTTCGGCGACGTCCATGATTTGCAGCTCGCGCATGCCGGGCGTGTCCATCAGCCAGGCGCCGCTCGGCAGATAGTGGAGCGAGCGTCCCGAGGTCGTATGGCGCCCGTGCGCGTCGTCTTCGCGGATGTCGCGGGTTTCTTGCACGGACGTGCCGCTGACGCTGTTGACGATCGTCGATTTGCCGACGCCGGACGATCCGACCAGCGCCAATGTTTGGCCCGGTGTGAACCAAGGTTGAAGGCAGGCGTTGGCGTCGTCGCTTCGGGCGTCGAATGCTTCTACGACGAGCCCCGGCATCAGCTGCCGGGCTTCGGCAACATAACGCGCCGTGTCCTCGACCAGATCGACCTTGGTGATGACCACAAGCGGCATCACGCCGGCTTCGGCAGCAAGGGCCAGATAGCGTTCCAGGCGTGCCGTGTTGAAGTCCTGGTTCGCCGACGTCACCAGGATCAGCGTATCGACATTGGCGGCGATGAGCTGCGTGCGGCGGCCGGTGCCTGCGGCTTTGCGCTTTAAGAGGCTGCGTCTTTCCAGCACGCGCACGGCC
>CXWL01119532.1_pt1 | contig 12404 bp, 13 predicted proteins | sample 590931 | NCBI WGS metagenome assembly CXWL01 (sample SAMEA3498368, study PRJEB10139) | groundwater metagenome | biome: water well; material: biofilm material | place: Germany | collected 2015-04-27
GTGGATAATGGCTAATCGATACCTTTTGCCGAACCGGACAGTACATTTCACTGCACAAAATGTAACCAGCATTTGCTACGCACCCGCAGCACCGGGATAATGCGCGCCACTCGGCGCTACGCGTCACGCAAGGTCTGTCGCTGCCTGTGCGACTCACCGCGTCAAAGAAGCCCCTCTGGGGCGGGATGTATGTCTGTGATCAACTTCAACATCGCCCAATGGCGCGCGTGGGCTCCCGGGCTCGAAAGCGTGGACGATTGGCAGGCATGGAGCCGACAGCCGGTCGTGCTTGCGAGCAGCGATGCCGCCCCCGACGTGTCGTTTCTGCCCGCCATGCAGCGCCGACGACTCAGCCGTTTGGCGCGAATGGCATTCAGTGTCGGCTGGCCCTTGGCCGATGGCCGCCTTGACCTGCCGCTGGTCTTTATTTCCCGCCATGGCGAAACCCCACGCACCTTCGAAATCCTCAGCGATCTGGCCGCCGAGCAACCGTTGTCGCCGACTCACTTCAGCCTGTCCGTCCACAACGCCGTGATTGGCCTTTGGTCGATCATGCGGGGCGAAACCAGCGAAATGACGGCCCTCGCCGCAGCCGGTGACGGGCTTGAACACGGTATGCTAGAGGCTGCGGCGATGCTGGAAGAAGGCGCACCTGCTGTCCTGCTGATTGTCACCGAAGAACAGCCGCCCGCCGCCTACGAAACCTGGATCGACGATGTGCCATTTCCCTATGCCGTCGCCCTGTTGCTGACCCCCGGTACCGACTGGCAGCTGTCCCTGAACAGTACAACGCAAAGGTTGTCCAACGCGCACTGGCCCCATGCCCTGAATCTGTTGCGAACCCTGCTCGGCCAGCAAACCACCTGCCAACATGCCTGGAAGAATCGTGTATGGACCTGGCATCGCACCCCGTAACCGAAAAAAACCGCGACGCCTATTACTGGCGCCTGCTGGCCACTGCCGCAAGCTTCACCCTGTTCGGGTTGGGCGGCCTGTGCCTGCGGCTGATGGTTTTCCCGCTGCTCAATTGCCTGCCCGGTGATGCCCAGACCCACCGTCTGCGCGCACGAAAGACCGTCAGCCGCTGCTTCTGGCTTTTTGTCCGGTTCATGGCCCGCACCGGCGTTCTGACCTACGACATCCAGGGGGCGGAAAAGCTCGGTCGCCCCGGGCAAATGATCCTTGCCAATCACCCCTCGCTGATCGATGTCGTGTTTCTGATTGGCCTGGTGCGTCACGCCAACTGTGTCGTCAAACAAAGTCTCTGGGAAAACCCCTTTACCCGCGCCCCGCTGCGCCGCACCGAATACATCAGCAACGACGGCAGCATGGACATGCTCGACGCGGCTGCCGACGCGTTGAAAAGCGGTCAGACCTTGATCATTTTCCCCGAAGGCACGCGCACTCAGCCTGGCGAGCCGCCGGCCTTTCATCGGGGGGGCGCGGCAATCGCCCTGCGCGGTGCGAAAATCCTCACCCCGGTGATCATCAAGGTCAGCCCGACGACATTGACCAAGGCCGAACCCTGGTACCGGATCCCGAAACGCCGCGTGCACTTCAGTTTCCGCGTCGGGACCGATATAGACCCGCAGGCTTTCGCCGCGAGTGGCCCGCCCCCTCAGGCCTCGCGCAAGCTCAACGATTATTTGCATACTTACTTTATTAAGGAGCTCGCCGAAGATGAGCGAACTGCACACGAATAACCTGGTGCTGGAAATCAAAGAACTGATCATCGATGCCCTTGGCCTCGAAGACATCAGTGCCGACGACATCGACAACAATCAGGCGCTGTTCGGCGAAGGCCTGGGTCTGGATTCGGTGGACGCCTTGGAACTCGGCCTGGCGATCCAGAAAAAATACGGCATCAAAATCGATGCAGATGCCAAAGACACCCGCAATCACTTCACCAACGTGGCGAGCCTTGCGGCGTTCGTCACTGCAAAACAGGCAGCTTGAGACCGGACCATGCANNGATCGATCACATCAAGCGCCAGACCGGCAAGAAAATCGCCGCCGAAGAATTCAAATCGGTGCGTACTGTCAGCGACGTGGTCGAGGCAGTTTATCGCCTGGTTCAACCCGCCGCATGAGCCGACTGANNTTGAGACCGGACCATGCAAACTCGTGACGACATTTTCAACACCCTGCGCGATGCCTTGGTCGAACTCTTCGAGCTGGATCCGGCACGCGTGAGCCTCGAATCGAACCTGTATCAAGATCTGGAAATCGACAGTATCGACGCCGTCGACCTGATCGATCACATCAAGCGCCAGACCGGCAAGAAAATCGCCGCCGAAGAATTCAAATCGGTGNNGCATTGGTCTGCTGCTCGCGGGCCTGTTGTACCCCTTCGCGGTGTATTTCGGCATGGAGCATTTTGCTCCTTGGCAATTTGGCCTGCTGTTGGGCAGCCTGTGGCTGGCCCGGGCGTTGTTCGGTACGCGACGTCCCGGCAGCCTGTGGATGGCGACCATTGCGATAGCTTTTTGCCTGTTGCTGGCGTTGTTCGACAGCCCGCTGTTGCTGCGCTGGTACCCGGTGATGATCAGTGCATTCATGCTTGGGCTATTTGGCTTGAGCCTTAAATTCGGCCCGCCGATGGTCGAACGCCTGGCGCGCCTGCGTGAACCGCACCTGCCGGCCAGGGCCATTATTTATACGCGCCAGGTGACGATTGTCTGGTGTGTGTTTTTCATCTTTAACGGCTTGCTCGCCGCCGCCCTGACCCTTTGGGCGCCGCTGAGCTGGTGGATGTTGTACACAGGCCTGATTTCCTACGGATTGATGGGCCTGCTGTTTGCCATTGAATGGCTGATACGACAACGCGTACGAGGTCACTCATGAATTGGATAAAACTTGAGCAACTGTTGCTCAAGGTTCAGCCGGAGCGCGCCGTAACGGCCGAACCGGCGTTGGATCATGCACTGCTGTGCGACCAGGCCCTGCGCCTGGCGGCCGGCCTGCAAGCCCAAGGAGTGCAGTGCATCGCCGTGCACGTTGAAGACGCTGCCGACCTGGCAATTGCCCTGCTCGGTGCCTGGCGCGCCGGCGTCAGCGTGCTGCTGCCTGCGGATCTACAACCACAGACGCGCCAGCGCTGGTCCAGCGAAGTCGATCTGTGGTTGACCGATCTGGCCGATGACGCGCATCTGAACGATTACCGTCATCCGCCTCTCGCGGGTGCCACACTGGATTTGGAANNTCCAGCGGCGAACCCAAGCGTATCGACAAAACCCTGCGCCAACTGGCCAATGAAGTTCAAGCGCTGGAACAGCTCTGGGGCACTGACCTGGGCGAGGCGTGCATTATTGGCAGCGTCGCCACCCAACACATCTATGGGCTGTTGTTTCGGGTGCTGTGGCCGTTGTGCGCAGGGCGGTCGTTCGGGCGCAAGCAACTGGCGTTCCCCGAAGACTTGCAGCGCGCCAGTCGCGAACACCCGGCCTTCGCCTGGGTAGCCAGCCCGGCGCTGCTCAAGCGCATGGGTGACAACCTTGACTGGCCGGCCTTGAGCGCCGTACGACGAGTGTTTTCCTCTGGCGGTGCGTTGCCCGCCGAGGCTGCGCAGAGCCTGCATCAACGCTTGCAACAATGGCCGACAGAAATATTCGGCAGTTCCGAAACCGGCGGCATCGCCTGGCGTCAGGGTAGCGATCTCTGGCAGCCGTTTGCTGGCGTCGAGTTGAGCCAGGACGNNGAGATCAAGTCAGCGTACTTGCCCGCCGGCCACCTCGAACACACCGCTGACGCCGCACGGATCGAGGCCAACGGCCGTTTCCAATTGCTGGGGCGACTGGACCGGATTGTCAAACTGGAAGAAAAACGCATCTCGCTGCCCATGCTGGAAAAAGCCCTGATGGACCATGCCTGGGTCGCGGAAGCGCGCCTCGGCGTGGTCCAGGAAAACCGCGCCTCGCTGGGAGCGCTGCTGGTGCTGAGCGAATCGGGTCTGCATGCCTTGCGCAATCAGGGTCGACGCACGCTCACACAGGAACTGCGTCAGCACCTGAGCCAGCATTGCGAAGCCCTCGCCCTGCCAAGGCGCTGGCGATTGCTGCGGCAATTGCCCCTGAACGCTCAGGGCAAACTGCCTCAGGCCGATGTCGAAGCCTTGCTGCTCGCGCCCCGCGTCAAGGCACCCGAAGTGCTCGAACAGGTGGAAGTCGAGGGCGAGTGGAGCCTGCAACTGGCCGTCCCGCCGGACCTCGCTTACTTCAGCGGCCACTTCCCGCAAACGCCGGTACTGCCCGGCGTGGTGCAGGTGGAATGGGCGCTGAGCCTCGGCCAGCAATTGATGAAGCTGCCGGCCAGATTCGCCGGCATGGAAGTGCTGAAGTTCCAGCAATTGGTGCGCCCGGGCGACGAAATCCAGCTGCACCTGCGCTTCGATCCGGAACGCAACAAATTGTATTTCGCCTATCGCAATGAGGCCGCCACCTGCTCCAGTGGGCGAATTCTGCTGGAGGCAGCCTGTGGATAAGTTGAAGTCTCCTGTAGCAGCTGCCGAAGGCTGCGTCCGAGTGCGAAGCGCTCGCATCGACACCACCTCCCCTATTCCGGGAAACCGCACATACCGGTTTACGACCGCTTCGCGGCCGGACGCAGGCTTCGCCAGCTGCTACATAGGCGAGGTGTGACTCGGTATGCATAACCCCTGCGCCGTGATCCCGGTCTACAACCACGAAACCGCAATCACCACGGTGGTCGACGCGCTGATTGCCAGTGGTCTGCCGTGCATTCTGGTGGACGATGCCAGCGATCCAGCCTGCGCCAGAGTGCTCGACCAACTGGCCCAGCGCGCAGGGATCAACCTGATCCGTCTCGCCACCAACCAGGGCAAGGGCGGCGCCGTGATGACCGGTTTGCGCGAAGCTTCACGCCTGGGTTTCAGCCACGCATTGCAAGTGGACGCCGACGGTCAGCATGACCTGCAAGACGTACAACTCTTTATCGAACAATCACGCCTCCACCCGGACGCGGTGATCTGTGGTTACCCGCAATACGACGCCAGTGTGCCAAAAGGCCGTTTGTACGCCCGCTACCTGACGCACGTGATGGTCTGGATCAACACGCTGTCCTTGCAGATTCGCGACTCCATGTGCGGCTTTCGCGTCTACCCGTTACCGACCACCCTGGCGCTGATCGACTCGGCGAAGATCGGCAAGCGCATGGACTTCGACTCGGACATCCTCGTACGTCTGGCCTGGCGTAATCAGGCAATGCAATGGTTGCCGACCCGGGTGCATTACCCGCTGGACGGCGTCTCGCATTTCCGTCTGTTTCACGACAACGTGCTGATATCCGGCATGCACACGCGGCTGTTTTTCGGCATGTTGTTGCGGGCACCGGTGATCCTTTGGCGACGGTGGCGAGCATGAGCAGTGACGTAGACAAGAAGCACTGGGCCGACCGCCAGGAGCGCGGCAGTTTCTGGCTGATGAAGCTCACTGCATTCGGCGCCAAAGTACTGGGTCGGCGGCTGTTGAGCCCGATTTTGTACGGCATCGTCCTGTACTTTTTCCTGTTCGGGCGCAGTGCTCGCCACAGCGCCTGGCAATACCAGAACCGTCTCGCCGACTGGAGCGCTCGCCCTGAACTGCGCCCGACCCATTGGCGCGTGTTCGGCCAGTTCATGGCGTTTGCCGACTCCATGCTCGACAAGCTCGACGTGTGGAACGGCAAGCTGAGCATCGACCAGATTGAAATCATCGACCCGGCGCTGCTGCGCAATCAACTGCGTGGCAGCCGCGGACAGATGCTGGTGGGCGCGCATCTGGGCAATCTCGAGGTTTGCCGCGCACTGGCGGAAATCGGCGAAAAAGTCACGATGAACGTGCTGGTCCATACCAAACACGCCGAGCAGTTCAACCGTTTGCTCGGCGAGGCTGGCGCGACCAATCTGCGGCTGATCCAGGTCAGCGAGCTGGACCCGGTCATCATGCTGCAATTGTATGAGCGCCTTGAGCGCGGTGAATGGCTGGCGATGGCCGGCGACCGCGTGCCGCTGCATGGCGGACGCAGCGTGACGGTGGATTTTCTCGGCCTTCCGGCTGTGTTCCCTCAGGGGCCTTGGTTGTTGGCCGGTTTGCTGAAATGCCCGATCAATCTGTTGATGTGTCTGAAGAAACCATCGGGCGAATATCGCGTGACCCTCGAACCGTTTGCCGAGGCCGTGGTGTGGAAACGCATCGACCGCGAACAGGTCATTCATCAGTGGGCATCCCGCTACGCCGATCGACTGGGTCACTATTGCCTCGAAGCGCCTCAACAATGGTTCAACTTTTACCCTTTCTGGAAGACCGATGACGACGCCAACGCATGAGCCGGTAACCTTCGGCGAACTCCCATTGCGCATTGAAGACGTACTGGCCCTGGCCAACCGTCAGGTGCCGACGCAGTTGCAGGGCGATTCCGCGTACCGCGAGCGTATTGCCAAGGGCGCGCGATTCCTCGACTCCTTGCTGGACAAGGAAGGCGTAATTTATGGCGTGACCACCGGTTATGGCGACTCCTGCGTGGTCGCGGTGCCGCTGCATCACGTCGAGGCGTTGCCTCGTCATCTGTACACCTTCCACGGCTGCGGCCTGGGCAAATTGCTCGATGAACAGGCCACTCGCGCGGTACTCGCCGCGCGCTTGCAGTCGTTGTGTCATGGCGTGTCCGGAGTGCGCGTGGAGCTGCTGGAGCGCCTGCAAGCCTTTCTGGAACACGACATCCTGCCGCTGATCCCGGAAGAGGGCTCGGTGGGCGCCAGCGGCGATCTGACGCCGTTGTCCTACGTTGCCGCGACCCTATCCGGCGAGCGTGAAGTGATATTCCGTGGTGAACGCCGACTCGCTGCCGATGTCCACCGCGAACTCGGTTGGCAGCCATTGGTGCTGCGCCCCAAAGAAGCGCTGGCCTTGATGAACGGCACCGCGGTGATGACCGGTCTTGCCTGTCTCGCCTTCGCCCGTGCCGATTACCTGCTGCAACTGGCCACGCGCATCACCGCGTTGAACGTGGTGGCGTTGCAGGGCAACCCGGAACACTTCGACGAACGCCTGTTCGCTACCAAACCGCACCCGGGACAGATGCAAGTCGCCGCATGGTTGCGCAAGGATCTGGCGATCGACGCACCGACCGCGCCGCTGCACCGCTTGCAGGATCGCTACTCCCTGCGTTGCGCCCCGCACGTCCTCGGTGTATTGGCGGACAGCCTGAATTGGCTGCGCTCGTTTATCGAGATTGAACTCAACAGCGCCAACGACAATCCGATCATCGACGCCGAAGCTGAGCGCGTACTGCACGGCGGGCACTTCTACGGCGGTCATATCGCGTTCGCCATGGACAGCTTGAAGAACCTGGTGGCCAACGTCGCCGACCTGCTCGACCGTCAACTCGCACTGCTGGTGGACGAGCGTTACAACCACGGCTTGCCGAGCAACCTGTCCGGTGCCACTGCGGATCGCGCGATGCTCAACCACGGCTTCAAAGCCGTGCAGATCGGCACCAGTGCCTGGACCGCCGAAGCACTGAAAAACACCATGCCGGCCAGCGTCTTCTCGCGCTCCACCGAGTGCCACAACCAGGACAAAGTGAGTATGGGCACCATTGCCGCTCGCGATGCGATTCGCGTGCTGGAGCTGACCGAGCAGGTCGCCGCCGCGACCCTGCTCGCTGCCAACCAAGGCGTATGGCTGCGCAGCAAGGCCGAGGATGCACGGCCATTGCCGCCGGCCCTGGCCGCCATGCACAAAGAGCTGGCGAAAGACTTCCCGCCGGTCATCGAAGATCGTGCCCTGGAAGGCGAATTGCGCCTGTGCCTGAAACGAATTTCCGAGCAACACTGGAGGCTGCATGCGTAGCAAGGGAGTGCTTCACACCGATACGGAAATCCAAGTGCCGTTCTTTGACGTCGACACCATGCACGTGGTCTGGCACGGCCATTACGTCAAGTATCTGGAAATCGCCCGTTGCGCGCTGCTGGACAAGATCGGCCATAACTACACGGCGATGGCCGAGTCGGGTTACGCCTGGCCGGTGATCGACTTGCAACTGCGGTACGTGCGCGGCGCGGTGTTCGGCCAGAAGCTGAACGTGCGCGCCAATCTGGTGGAGTGGGAGAACCGGTTGAAGATCAACTACCTGATCAGTGACCTGAAAACCGGTGAACGCCTGACTCGCGCCAGCTCGGTGCAGGTCGCCGTCGACATGGCCAGCCGGGAAATGCAGCTGGCCTCACCGAAGGTCTTTACCGACGCCGTCGAAAGGACGCTCGCATGAACCTGCTGACAACCCTCTGTAGCAGCTGGCGAAGCCTGCGTTCGGATGCGCAGCATTCGCCCCGCATTTCTTCTGATGCACCGCATATGCAGGTTTTACGACGGCTTCGCCGCCGGACGCAGCCTCGCGGGCTCGGCAGCTGCTACCTGTTTGTGGTGATGCTGGGCTTTTCTTCGTGGGCGCAGGCGTTCGATTTGCAGCAGTTGAGCGATCAACTGGCCAAACCGGAAGTGATCCACGGCTACTTCATCCAGGAAAAACACCTGCGCGCCCTGCCCCAGCCGCTGACCAGCAAGGGCACTTTCGTCCTCGCGAAAAATCATGGCCTGCTGTGGCTACTGAGAGCCCCGTTGCACCAGGATTACCGAATCACCGCCAAAGGCATTGCTCGTCGTGATGTCAATGGCTGGCAAATGCTGCCGGGCAAGAGTGCCGGTGCCGAGCAGAACCGCTTGTTCCTCGCCGTTTTGCAAGGCGACAGCAGCGGTTTACAGCGTGACTTCGAGCTCTCATTGAGTGGTGATGCACAGAACTGGAAACTGAAGTTGATTCCGCATTCGCTATTGCTCAAGCAGGTGTTTAACCAGATCAACATCACCGGTGGCGAATTGGTGAGCACCATCGAGCTGCTGGAAACCCAAGGCGACAGCACGCTTTTGCGCATGCAGGACAGCACCAGCGCCCAACCGTTGAGCACTGCGGAGCAACATGACTTTGCCGAGTGAACGCAGGCTGCCATGGCTGTTCCTGATCCTGCTGCTGGCAGTGGTCGCGCTCGCCGGTTGGCAATGGCGCGATGGCGCACCGCTGTCAGCCAACCTGATGGAACTGGTGCCGGGCACGGCGCCGGATGCGCTGGAACTGCGCGCCGAACAACGCATGCAAGAACCGCTGAACCGCGAAATGCTGGTGCTGGTCGGCCACAAGGATCGCGAGCCAGCCATCGCCATGGCGCAGAAACTCGGTGAACAATGGCAGGCCAGCGGTTTGTTCGAAAAAGTCCAGTGGACCCTGCAAGCCGACTTGCCCGCATTGCGCACACAACTGCTGCAAGGCCGAGTGGCGATGTTGTCCGAAGCGGATCGCCAGCAACTGATCAAACATCCCGACGCCTTCATCCAGCAAAGGGTAGAGGCACTGTTCGACCCGTTTACCGGGTTCAGCCTGGTGCCGAGCCAGGATGACTGGCTGGGCCTGACTGGGCGCATCCAGAACAGCCAGCCGCAACACGGCACCGTACAACTGGACATCGGCAGCGGCGCGTTGATCGCCGATGCCGACGGCAAGAGTTGGGTTCTGCTTCGAGCAAAAACCACCGGCAATGCGTTTGACATGAGCCTGCCGCTGCAAGTGGCCGACCTGCTTGAACAAAGCCGCGAACAAGCGAGTCAGTCTGACGTACAACTGCTGGCTGCCAGCGGATTACTCTACGCCGCCAGCGGTCAGCAACAAGCCTCCCGCGAGATGACGTGGGTCGGTGGCGGCGCCACGCTGGGTATTCTGGCCTTGCTGTTACTGGTCTTTCGGCGCTGGCGGGTTTTGCTCGCGTTCGTTCCGGTACTGGTGGGCATGCTGTTTGGCGCGATGGCCTGTGTGGCGCTGTTCGGCAACATGCATGTGATGACGCTGGTGCTCGGTTCCAGCCTGATCGGCGTGGCTGTCGACTACCCCCTGCATTACTTGTCGAAAAGCTGGAGCCTGAAACCCTGGCACAGCTGGCCCGCATTGCGGCTGACGCTGCCTGGACTGACATTGAGCCTGATCACCAGCTGCATCGGCTACCTGGCGCTGGCGTGGACCCCGTTCCCGGCCCTGACCCAGATTGCCGTGTTCTCCGCCGCCGGTTTGCTCGGCGCTTATCTGTCCGCAGTCTGTCTGCTACCGGCACTGCTCAAAGGCGTGGATATCCGTCCGGCGCAATGGCCGCTGCGCGTCTGTGAGTCATTGCTGAGTTTGCGTGAGGCAGTGCTCAGACATTTCAACACGCCGGTACTGCTAGCACTGCTGATTGCCTTCTGCGTGGGTGGCCTGCTGCAACTCGAAAGCAAAAACGATATTCGCCAGTGGATCGGCGCACCACAGCAATTGACGGACGAAGCCCGGACCATTGCGCGCATCACCGGTTTTCAACCGACCAGCCAGTTTTTCCTGGTGCGCGGTGCGAATCAGCAGGAGTTGCTGGAGCGTCAGACCGCGTTAAGCGAGCGCCTGGATCAGTTGGTCGGCCTGGAAAAACTCCAGGGTTACCTGTCGCTGAATCAGCTGGTCAGCCAGCCAAGCGATCAGCAGCAAGTGCGTGAAGCATTGAGCAAACTGCCGAAGTTCTGGCAACCGCTGCTCGACGTCGGCGTGCCGGCAGAAGCGCTGCACGCAGAGTTGACGAAATTGCAGGCGTTGCCCGCCGAAGATATCGATACCGCACTGCTCGGCCCACTGGCTGAGCCCTATCGCCCACTGTGGCTGGGACCGACCGATGACGGTGACGTGGCAGCGATCGTCAGCCTGCAAGGCCTGAACGACCCTGCCCTGTTACACGTTCAGGCGTTGGATTTGCCAGGCGTTGAACTGGTCGACCGGCTCGGTGAATTGAACAGCGTTTTCGCCGCAACACAGATCAGTGCAGCGGAACTCAAACTGGCCTCCTGCGCGTTGATCGTACTGGTGTTGATGCTGCCATTCGGTCTCGGTGGCGCGCTGCGCATCGTCGCCCTGCCATTGCTCGCCGCGCTGTGCAGCCTGGCCAGTCTCGGCTGGCTGGAGCAACCGCTGACGCTGTTCAGCCTGTTTGGCTTGCTGCTGGTGACGGCGATCAGCGTCGATTACGCAATCCTCATGCGCGAACAGGTCGGCGGCGTGGCAGTGAGCCTGCTGGGCACCTTGCTGGCGGCGCTGACCACGTGGCTGTCGTTCGGTCTGCTCGCGGTGTCCAGCACACCGGCTGTGAGCAACTTTGGTCTGTCGGTGAGTCTGGGCCTGGCCTTCAGTTTCATCCTGGCGCCGTGGGCGGGACGACATGTCCACAGTGTTCCGGTCACGGAGTCGGCAGCATGATGACCGCCCTGTTTTGGCTGATGGCCCTCGCATTGTTCGCCGTGGCCACCCGAGTCGGCCGTCATTTCGGTCTGATCCCCATCGTCAGCCAACTGTTGTTGGCAACCTTCGGTCTGCCGCTGCTGATGTACTTCTGGATCGAGCCCGGCTGGCAGCTCAGCGGCGCTGAGCTGATCTCGCCGACCTGGCTGAAAAATCTCTACAGCCTGAGCTTTGCCTTGCTTCTGGGGCACATTCTCAGCGACGTGATCGACCTGCGGCTGGATCGCCAGAGCCTGAAAATCGCCCTGCCGAGTTTTTGCATTCCGTTCGCTGGCGGGCTGGCGACCGCGGTCTGGTTGCTGCCTGCACAACCGTGGATCAGTTCACTGGCGGTGGGTCTGGTATTCGCCATCACTGCGATCCCGGTGTTGTATTTGTACTTGCGACACATCAACTACCCGCCCGACGCCACCCGGCGTCTGGTGCAGACCGCGATCCTCATCGACCTGGCGTGCTGGACGCTGTTCGGACTCGCTCAGGGCAGCCTGCACGTAAGCAGCCTGCTGCTGCCATTGGCCGGTGCTTGTCTGCCGGTGCTGCTGCGTCTGCTCGGTTTGCGTCAGGCGTTGCTGCACAGCGGTTGCTTCTTCGCACTGCTGGTAATCGCCGAGCATTTCAAGCTCAATGCGCTGATTTTCGGCATCGGTTATCTGCTGTGCATGGCGGCGCTGAAAGTGCCGTTGGTGTGGCCAATACCTGCGCTCTGGATGAGCCGTTTGCAAACCTGGATCGCCATTCCGCTGATCCTCACGTTCGGTATCGTGCAGATCAACGTACACGCCGCCATCACCAGCCTGAGCTGGCTACAACTGGCCGCCCTGCTGCTGTTGCCGATTGCCAGCAAACTGCTGGGCAACTGGCTGGGTCTCGGTTGGGCCGGTGCCTCCTTTGAAGGCGCCAGCCGTTGGCGGGAAAGCCTGCTTCTGAATATTCGTGGCTTGAGCGAAATCGTTTTTCTCAACCTGCTGCTGCAACTACAGCTCATCAGCCCGGCGCTGTACTTTGCGCTGATGGTGATGGGCCTGATCGCGACGTTACTGCCGGCA
>CXWL01017305.1_pt1 | contig 12399 bp, 14 predicted proteins | sample 590931 | NCBI WGS metagenome assembly CXWL01 (sample SAMEA3498368, study PRJEB10139) | groundwater metagenome | biome: water well; material: biofilm material | place: Germany | collected 2015-04-27
TCTCACGGCGGGGCGAGAAGGCCGATCAGGTCATCCAGCGGCTTGCGCGCGAGTATGGATCGGCTTGCGCCGTGGTGAGCTCGGATCATGAGATCGTGGCCACGGCCCGTGCGCATGGCGCGACTGTGATGACCGCGCAGTTATTCATGAGTAAATTGGCAGCGAGCGGACTGTCATCAGGGCCGATCCAGGGAAAGGAACTGGATTCAGGAGAGGACGAGCGGCCCCGCCGGGGACCGGAGAAGAAGGGCAATCCGAGGAAGCTGCCGAAGGCGGTACGGGAACGGAANNCGTCAGCTCAAGCGATTCTGAACAGGCGTTTGGCATTGCGGGTGGTGGCGAGGGCGATTTTCTCCGGCGACATGCCGACTTCATCAGTGCGAATGGTCGCCAGCTGTTGCGCCACATGCGTGACGTAGGCCGGTTCATTGCGTTTCCCGCGATGTGGAACCGGCGTCAGATAGGGACAGTCGGTTTCGATCAAGAGTCGATCCAACGGGACGGTCTTCGCAATGTCCCGCAGCACAGCGGCATTTTGGAACGTCAGAATGCCGGAAAACGACAGGTAGAATCCCAGGTCGAGCGCATCCTTTGCCAGTGCCGCATCTCCGGAAAAACAGTGGAACACCCCGCCGACCTCTGCCGCTTTCTCTTCCTGTAAAATCGCCACCGTATCCGCGTCGGCCTCCCGCGTATGAATGATCACGGGGAGCCGAAGTTCGTGCGCGAGCTGAATCTGTTCCCGGAAGCGGTCGCGCTGTTCTTTCGGCGACGAGTGGTTGTAGTGGTAGTCCAAGCCGATTTCGCCATAGGCCACGACTTTTTTATTCTTGGCGAGCCGGCGGAATTCGTCGTACCAGGTGTCTTGAACGTGTTTCACCTCGTGCGGATGCACCCCGATGGAGGCATAGACGAAATCGTGTTGATCGGCAAGAGCAACTGCAGATTGGCTGGTGATGAGATCGCAGCCGATGGTGATGAAATTGCCTACGCCTGCCTCGCGCGCCCGCGTGATCATCGCGTCCCGGTCATTGTTGTATCGGGCGTCGCCGAGGTGTGTGTGTGTGTCGATGAGCATGGCGCACCAATCCTAGCATGGTCCGTCCATAATTAAGAAGACGCTATGGTGACTCGTAAGCAGCGGGACCATGGTAGTGAGCTCGGTGATTTTCTTTCGCAGAGTGGTAAAGAGGAGCGCTGTGCGACTTGATCGAGTGTCGGGCTGGTTGATTGATTAGGAGTTGACAGGGGATTAAGCGGGCATGTATTGATATTAGTTATCAAAGTCATGAATCGCCGATGCCACTCGTAACATAGGCAATCGGCAAGAGGCCAGAGTACTTCGAGTCCAGAGCCCATGGTTGCGTACAGGCAACCATGGGCTTTTTATTTTTCTGGAGTCAATGTGAAGAGTTTTTTGAGAAATGGCCAGTTCCCGGTTTTGCCAGAACGGAGAGGATCGCGAAGCAGGGTGGAGGCCGGGCCTCCATGGTGTCAGTCGCATCAAACAGCGTTGACAGCTGGGTACTGCGGACAGAGTTTGCCTGGTTCGGCTCTGCAAAGGCTGACCGGTTCTGGTGGTCGAGAAATACCGATTCAATCTGGACTGCAGAGCGACCGGTATGAATCTGAGCAGACGGTGCTTCTGGGGTGGGGTGTTTCTGCCCTTGCCCACGGTTTTATATTGGCGGTAGCCGCTGTCGTCAATCTCCACACTGCACACCTTTCTGCGATGCCCCAGAAAGCACCGTTTCGCTGGGATGTTTCGCTGATGGCTGCACCCACGAAGGAACTGATGACGGCTCAGAGCCTCCGGCCCCAAGAGGCGTCGGCGCTGGCAGCGCCTGATCTTCAGCCCGCTGCCGATGCGCGGCCGTCGCCTGACGTTTCGGAATCTTCCGATCATCCGGAAGACTCGCGAGTATCGGAATCACTCTCATCCGAAGTTGCTCTCAACCCGCGCGCGCCTCGCCGACCGTCTGTGTCAGGTCGCTCCGCCCTGTCTGCGGAAGATGCCGTACGAACTGCGGCGATGGTTGTCACGAATCCGGCTACCTCCCTGCTTCCGCCTCCTCAGGTCGAAAGTCAGCTTGAATCAAGCAGTCTTGAGGTGGAGACGCAGCTGGAGCGGCTGAATGTGTTTCAGCGCCCGCAGGTCGTTACGAGATCCACGGTCACCCGAACAGCCTTTCCGGACTACAGGTGGCTGATGGAGGAACTGCGAACGAGGCTGGAGAGGGTCAAGGCCTATCCCGCATCGGCTAAGGCCACTCACACCCAAGGCCGGGTAATCGTGCAGGTCCGTGTACAGGGTGACGGTCAGCTGCTCAATCCTGTGATCGAGGAAAGCTCCGGCTACCCCATACTCGATCAAGCGGCGTTGGAGGCCTTGCGGGCGGCTTCTCCACTGACGCTTGACCATGTGTTGGGGGAAGCATCCGTCGTCATGTTAGTGCCATTGAACTATCAACTCGAGTAACCCTGATGCACGATCAACGGATAGCTCTCGAAGCCTCTCTGTTTCAACAGTATTACGGTGAACTACTCCGTTTCTTTACAGCCAAACTGGGATGTCGTGAGCAGGCATCAGATGTGGTGCAGGACACGTTTCTCCGGGTGCGTGGCTTGAGCGATCTGGAAAGCGTCGTTCAGCCCAGAGCCTTTCTGTATAAGACCGCGCTGAATTTGTCGGTCGATCTTTTCAGACGTCAGCGGATTCGGGCAGAACGGATAACGCAATTAGAGACAACCGAGGAGCTTCCGTCCCCGGCGACTCGCCCGGACGATGTCGTCGAGGCCAAGGAGCGGGTGCAACTGCTTCAGAATGCCATTGCGGAACTTCCACCCAAATGCCGGCAGGTATTTCTCCTGCACAAGTTTATGGAGCTCTCCCATGCGGAAATTGCCGCTCGCCTCGGCATTTCCAAAAATATGGTGGAAAAACACGTCATGAAGGCCATGACGCATTGTCGCCGGCGTGTTGATGCCGATGAGGAAGCGCCCGGTGCAGGTGTTTATTAGGGTGCCGATTGAGATGTCGCTGTGCCGGGTCAGGTTTCCGTGAGGTGTTGCGTCTTACGGACTATGGACAGCGCATGCGTGCAGAGTTGGATCGTAGGTCGCTGAATGAATCAGATGGCCGGGGGGCATAGGGAGTCTGGCAGCCACGAGTCGAGTGCCGATCGGGCCATGCAGTGGTTCGTGCTGCTTCAGTCGGGGCAGGCCACGCCCGCAGACCGCCTGGGGTTTCAACAGTGGATCGGCGCCGATGCCGGGCGCCGGCGGGAATTCGAGAAGTGTTCTCGCTTGTGGGGTGAGCTGGATTCTGCCAGGCCGCTCTTGCGCGAGGAGCTGGCACGTGCGGCTCTGGATTGGGAATGTGCGGCGGAGCGACCGGGTTCCAGAGCAGTATGGAGCTGGAGCCCGGTGCGGTTCTCAAGTGTTCTTGCCAGCCTGCTTGTGGCGGTTATCGCGGTTGGGTGGTGGCTTACGACAGGGTTTGAGACGGAGGAATATCGCACAGCCAAAGGCGAGCAGCGGACCGTCATCCTATCCGATGGGTCGATGGTCACGATGAATACTGAAACGGTGATGGCCACTGAGTTTTCTTTTCTCAAAAGGGCCATTGTGCTTCGGGAGGGAGAAGCGCTGTTCGCCGTGTCGCATGAGGGCCGGAGACCGTTCGAGGTTAAGGCGGGGAGCCGAGTCGTTCGGGATGTCGGCACGCAGTTCGTGGTTCGCCGGCAGGATGAGCGTGTCACCGTGACGGTCGTTGAAGGGGCTGTCGAAGTACAGCGGTCGGATCCTGCGGAACAGGCGTCGTCGTGGCAGCTGATCATGGCCGGTGAGCAGGTTTCCTATGGGCCGATGGGCGCGTTGTCTTCGATCGGTCGCGTGTCTTTGACGGCTACTACAGCCTGGCTTGAAGGAAAAGTCCTGTTCGAGGATCGTCCGCTTACCGAAGTGATTCAAGAAGTCGGACGGTATCAAACGGGAGAAATACGAATTCTTGATCCACGGATAGGGGCGCTGAAGGTCAGCGGAGTGTTTGGGACGAATGACCGGACCGGATTTCTGAAAGCCCTGGAGCGGGCCGTGCCGGTGGTGGTATCCCAGGTCAACGGGGCGGTGGCTGTTCTGGAGGAGCCGCCTCGTGTTTCTGGGACGAGGTGAGGTTTCGTCGAACTCGTTCGTCTTCTATCTGAGACGGCCGAAGCCTAGGCTATTCTTTTCTCTCTTTGCGAGGAGACAGGTTGTGGATGCGCTCAAGCATTTGGTGGATTACGGAATCATCGGACTGCTCATTGTGCTCAGTCTGTGGGCCCTGGCGGTGGCGGTCGAGCGCTGGCTCTACTATCGGCGCGTGACGCCGAAAGAATTCGACGATATTCAAACGATGGAGATGGCGCTGACGAAACGGCTGGTCGTTATCGGAACCGTTGCGGCCAATGCGCCCTATATCGGACTGCTGGGAACGGTGATGGGGATCATGCTGACGTTTCATACGATGGGCACGTCTGGGACCATGGCGGTCGGGGCCATCATGGTCGGTCTCAGTCTGGCGCTCAAAGCGACCGCCGTCGGGTTGTTGGTGGCGATCCCTTGCGTCGTCCTGAACAACGTGTTGCGGCGGCGGGTGTCGGAGTTGCTCACGTTGTATAAGGTGCAGCATGGAGCGTGAGCTCAATCAGATCAACGTCATTCCGCTCGTGGATGTCATGCTGGTGTTGCTGGTCATCGTCTTGACCACCGCCACGTTCATCTCCACCGGCCAGGTCCCTGTGGAATTGGCGAAAGCGAAGGCGGCGAGCGATCATAAGGATGTGCCGTTGGTCATCACGTTGACCGCCGATGGACAATTGTTTCTGAACGATCGACCGGTCGTGCAGGAAGGGCTGGCCGCGATCCTCACGCCCCATCCGCGGGAGTCGCTCGTGGTGGTGCGGGCGGACCGTGTGACGGTGTTGGAGCGGTTTGTCGATCTGGTGGATGAAGTTCGGGGGCTCGGGTTTCGGCAAGTGAGTCTCGAGGTCGTGCGGTCATGACGACAGGAGCGCTTTATCGGTTATCCGATGGCACCGGACCTGCGCACGCGCATGGCTGGATGGTGTCGCTGTTGTGTCACGCGCTGGGTGTCGGGTGCGCGGTGCTCATGATGGCTGAAATCGACAAGCCGGTTTTGCCGACACCGTTTCAATGGGAGGTGGCCGTGGTCGAGGCCCCACCTTCCGTTCCCCCGTCACCGGTAGAGCCGGCCAGGGTTCCTCCGGAACCTCAACCGGTCAAGCGGGTGGCGGAGCCTCAGCCGCTCGTCACACCTCCGGTGCCGGTTCAGCAGATGGTTCGTGAAGTCACTCGGGCGGTTGAAGCCGTCGAGCCTGTTCAGCAGGCGGCTCCTGAGGTTGTGACTCAGGCTGAGGCGTCGATCGAGCGTCCGATGACCCAGAGCGTCGAATCGCAGGCCGTCGCCACCAGTCAGGAAGCGGTCGTCGAGCAGAGAGTCTCACAGGTGGCGGTGGCAGCCAGAGTGGCGCGCGCCCAGCCGGCAGAAACGCCGGCCCAGATCGAGGCTGCGCCTCAAATCGTAGAGCGGGAATCGCCGCCTGTCGAGACGGCTTCACCGGCGGTCGAACATCGAGTGGTGCAAGAACGCCTGGTTCGGCATCGGGAGATTCACGCCGACTATGGGTGGCTCAGCGATGCGCTGTGGCGCCGGATCGAAGAGCTGAAACGGTATCCGGCACAGGCAAAAGTCAATCACTGGGAAGGCAAGGTCGTGGTGGAAGCCGTCATTCGCGATGACGGCGAGGTCGTTGCGCTCAGCATTGCGGAGAGCTCGGGCCGAGCGGTTCTGGATCAAGAAGCCATGGCGGTGATGAAAAAGGCGTCCCCGCTGGCGCTCAAGCACCCGTTGGGAAAGCCGCGCGTCACGATATTTGTCCCGATCAGTTATCGATTGGATGGGTAATGTCAACAAGAAGGAGAAGGCTTATGAATCGCCAGACGATCGCGTGGGTGACAAGTCAACGGTTCCACATGGTGTGCGGCTTGATGCTCCTCTTTTTGATGGGCAGCCCTGCCTGGGCGGAGAGCAAAGCCGAAAGGGCCTTTCAGGCCGTCGCCACCGATACCAAGGGCGTGGAAACGGACGTCAAGAACGTCATTTTTTATTGGGAAGAAAAAATCAGCGAAACGGCATTTGTTCCGCATGAATTGAGAGAGGTTCCGGTCAAGCGCGGGACCGCGACCGTCAAGATCAAGTTCGAAGGAATCAAGCAGATCGATCTCAAGCCTTCAGGAAACAGCGCCCCTCCGAACGTCACGATCACGCTCAACGACGGCAAGACGGGGGAGTTCGTGCTCGCCATCGCCGGCAGCTTCAAGGGGCAGTCCGATTTCGGAGAAGTCGAACTGCCTGCGGCTGAAATCAAAAAACTGACGTTCAAATAACGCCTCCTCGCGGGACAGCCAGGAACATTGCCCTCGGGAATTCTTCCGTTCTTGCGGCGAGCGCCTTGCTGGGCGGAGGGCGGAGTGGATCGGTATGCCTTGTTCAGGTCCGTCAACGTGCGCAACGTTTTTCCGGTCGCACGTCAGGTTTGTGCTCGCCCATGCGTCTCATAGCCCGTGGACAGAGAGCGATGGACGGGTTTTCAGGAACGCAGGCTGCGGTTCATTCCGTAGACTGTTGGTGAGGCTGTGAGCGAACTCCCTAGATCGGCGCCGCTGTCGACGGATGTGCGTTGTCACTGCGGGAAATTGATCGCCCGCTGGGAACAGGGCCGTCTCGTCATCAAGTGCGCGCGGTGCGGACGCTTCGTCACCATTCACCCTTCGGCTATCCGCGGAACGCCGCCGGCCGATCTGACTCCGAGATACCCCCGGTAAATTCGTCCACGACATCAGCCGCCCCTGTGCATGAGGCCAACGGAACGTGAGTCCAGAGCCCATAGCTGCTGCCGCAGTTATGGGCTCTGTTGTTCGTTGATGAAACCTGTGACTCACACGTTGGAAAGGACGCGTCATGATGAGATGGCGAGAAATCGGATTAGAGTTGGGGCGGTGTGTGGGACTGGTCGTGTTGGCGATGGGCCTGGTTATACCGGCATTCGCGCAAAACAATCAGGTCGTGCTGAATATCCCGCCACAAGAACTTTCGACTGCGCTGGCGGCGCTGGCCGAGCAGGCGAATGTACAGGTTCTCTATGCGTCGGAGCTTGCCGGCAGCCGCGTAACCAAGGGAGTCGTCGGCGCGATGACGCCGGAGGAAGCTGTTCGGCAGGTGCTTGAGGGAACAGGGCTGCAGTATGCCTTCACGGATGGTAGGACCGTGACGCTTCAGAACGTGCCTGTTCAGGTGATCGCTGGGCAAGCGGAACCGGCCGGCTCATTGGAACCTCCGGCGAAACAGAAGCCGGTAAAGGTGCCGGAAATCGTCGTGAAGGAAATTCGTGAACGCGATGATGCCAAGCCCTATGTGGCGGATGAGGCCAGCACTGCGACAAGAACCGACACCCCGATCAAGGATGTGCCGCAGTCGATCCAGGTCATCACCCGCAAGGTCATTGAAGAGCAACGGACGTTTCGGCTGCAAAATACGCTGGAAAATGTCTCGGGGATCAACGCCACTGACTCCGGCGCATCATTGTACGAGAACCTCATCATTCGGGGATTTACGGCAACCGACCGCAGCTATTTCCGCAACGGATTGATCGACCCGTTTGCGCAATTCACCGCGTCGGATACCTATAATGTCCGGCGGCTTGAAGTGCTGAAAGGGCCTGCCGCGGTGCTGTACGGACAGGGAGATCCGGGCGGCGTCATCAATGTGGTGACCAACAAGCCTTTGGCAGACGCGGCCTATTCGGCCAATACCACGATCGGCAACTTTAATTTCTACCGGTCGGAACTCGATGCCACCGGTCCGCTCAACGCCAGCAAGACTGTACTCTATCGCCTCAATGTGGCCGGTCAAAGAGCCAACAGCTTTATCGATTTTGCCAACCGTGATTTGGCGGCGATCGCGCCGAGCGTCACCTGGTTGTTGGGTTCACGGACGACGCTGACCGTCGATGCCGATTACATGCGGCGATGGAGCAACGATCCCTATGGACTCCCAGCCCAAGGCACCATCTGGGGCAACGTCAATGGCAACCTTCCGAGGAGTCGATCCACCACGCTGGGCGAGTACAGTACGTTCAACCGCACCTCCTATCGTATCGGGTACGACCTGACCCACCAATTCGATGACAAATGGTCCATCCGTAATGCCTACAGGCATTCGATCGTGGAAGACGACCGCAACAATCTGTATGCCTTCCCCGACTCGCTGGATGCCGATCAACGGACGCTGAATCGGTTCCAGGTGCTGCAGCCGGCAGTGGCCCGCCGGCATGCCCACTCGATGATCACGAACGTGGTGGGCCATCTGCGTATTCTCGACATGGACCATACCTTGCTGACCGGTGTCGAGTTGCGGCAGGAGAAGACCGATCAGTTCATTTTTACATTCGCCGGCGCGCCGCCGCTGGATCTCTTCGCCCCGAACTATTCACTCTCCCCGTCGCCCTTTACGGGGAACAATCGCTACTTTCAAGCCGACAATAAGACGGCGGCGTTCTATGTGCAGGACCAGATTACGATTTTTCCGCACCTCAAATTCATGGGCGGTTTGCGTTTCGACTATGTGCACCAGTCCACTCAAAACAACGAAGGCAGCAACTCTTCGGACAACCATGCCGTCAGTCCCCGGCTGGGGCTGGTCTATCAACCGATCGAACCCCTGTCGTTCTATACCTCTTGGACCAAGGGATTCCAGCCAAGCTCCCCTTCGTCCCTCAACGGCAACGGTGATTTATTCAAACCGGAGCGATCGACCCAATATGAAGTCGGCATGAAGACGTTCATGATGGATAATCGTCTCTCGGCCACGCTCGCCTGGTTTCACCTGACAAGGGAGAATCTGCTCACGCCCAACCCGGATCCGGGGCTCGCGGCCCTCGGGTACTCGGTGCAGACGGGAGAACAGCGCAGCCAGGGCATCGAATTGGATGTAACGGCACAGGTCACGCCAGGCTGGAACGTCATCGCCGGCTATGCCTACACCGATGCCGAAGTGACGAAAGACAACGATTCAACATTGCTCAATAAGCGTCTGGCCAACGTGCCGTACAACAAATTCACCGTCTGGTCCACCTATCACTTTCAGGAGGGCCCCCTCAAAGGATTCGGGGTCGGCGGCGGCATTTTTGCGTACAGCCGTCGCACGGCTTCGATATTCGGAGATCCGATTGATATGCCCGCCTATGTCAGAGCCGACGCGGCCTTGTATTACAATCATGCTCTCGAACAGGGCAATTGGTTGGGAGCCAAGGGTGTGAACCTGGCGCTCAATGTGCGGAATCTGCTCGATCAGCGGTATGTAACGACGGGGCAAGCCGGCTCGTCATTCTTCTTCTACGGAGAGCCGTTTACCGTACTGGGCACGGTGGGGCTGCGGTTCTAACGTTCGGGAGTTCACGGCGAGGCAGAGGCGATCTGTTTCTGCAGGTGTGGATGCTTCTGCCTCATTCGTCTCTCTATAGAGGGGGTGTGACCATGTACGAGGACCAGACATGAGCCTCATCCTCCTGATCACACTGCTGCTTACCGCCTGCGCCGAAGGCCGGTGGGTGCATTCAGTCAAAACCGAGGCGCAATCCCGCGAGGATTGGGAGATCTGCAAGAGAGAAGTGTTATCGGGACAGGAGCATGCAAAAGACACGATGGCCGGGGGCATCAATCTGAGCGGGTGTATGCAGTCGAAGGGATATCGCTACATTGAACAGCAACCNNCAGCAACCTAATGCAGATATCCCTGCTCCCCATTAGCTCCCTACACCTTGCCCAAGCAGGAGGACCAGTGTGCCGACCTCACCGATCATGCCGGCTGCCATGACTCTCAAGCAGTGGTACTTCGTCCATAAGTGGACGAGCCTGGTCTGCACTGTCTTTCTGCTGCTGCTCTGTCTGACCGGATTGCCGCTGATCTTCGGAGAAGAGATAGGCCATTGGCTCGGGACGCGGGTCGAGCCGCCGGCGATGGCGGGCCAACTGCCGCGCACTGATCTCGATGCGCTGGTGGCGGATGCCCGGGCGCGTCGGCCCGGGGACGCCGTGCTGTTTCTGTCCCAGAATGATGACGCCCCTGCCTGGTTCGTGTCGATGGGACGGACGCCGGATGCCACGGAAGATTCTGCCGTCTACGTCTACGACGGTCGGACCGGTGCCTTTCTTCAAGATCTTCCGTTGCGCCAGGGGTTCATGCATGTGATGTTCACGCTGCATGTCGATCTGTTTGCCGGCTTGCCGGGCACATTGTTTCTCGGCGGCATGGGCGTCCTGTTCGTCCTCTCCGTCATCGTCGTGTACGGGCCCTTCATGCGAAAGCTGCCGTTCGGCACGGTCCGTCAAGACGGGAGCCCACACCTCACCTGGCTGGATCTCCATAACCTTCTGGGCATCGCGACGGTAGTGTGGGCGCTCGTCGTCGGGGGCACCGGCGTCATGAATACGCTGGCGCGACCGATTTTTTCGTATTGGCAACAAACGGAATTGGCGGAGATGACGGCACCGTGGCAAGGCAAATCACCCTTGCCCGTCTTCAGCTCCATCGACCGGGCCGTGGCCGTGGCGGAAGGGGTGGATTCGAGGAAGGAGACCGCCTTTGTAGCCTTTCCCGGCACCCCGTTCGCCGGCTCTCACCACTATGTGGTGTTTCTCCGTGGAAAAACCCCGCTCACCGCGCGGTTGATCGAACCGGTTCTGATCGATGCCGAAACTGGAGAGATTGCTGCGGTGCGGGCCATGCCGTGGTATGTCACGGCGCTCTCGGTATCTCAGCCCTTACATTTCGGCGACTACGGTGGCCTGCCGCTGAAATCCGTATGGGCCGTGCTGGATGTCATCACGATTGTTGTGTTGTGCAGCGGGCTCTATCTCTGGTGGAAAAAACGGAGAATGTCGGCAGACCAATTGGTCGTCACTGCGGAGGTTCAGACTGCTCCTTCAGGAGCTCCGTCGATTGTGGCGGTTATGAGATGAGTGCGCCTCTGACTGTCAGCCAAATTTGGGGTATGCCGGCCTTGCTGGGGGCGATCAGCGTCATTGGCCTTTTTTCGGCACTCCTTGGCGATGGAGTCTGGGATGCTGTTTCGTGGTTCGCACTGGGCCTCCCCAGCGGGATCATAGCGTGGTATGTGATACGCTCTGGCTGGAACAAAATGCTTCGCTGATTTTGCAAATCACCAGGAGGATTACTTGTGCTCATAGGTCATTATGAAGAGGGGCAGATCCGGCGAACTATTGCAGTTGAAGGGCTTGCCGTCGTCGGCAGTTCTGGTACCACACCGTCATGCTGAGCCTCATCGCATTAGGGACTGTGGCCGGCGTCATTCCGGTGTATCTCGGGATTGGCGTGGCGCTGTTGCTGGGGAAAGTGCTGCCGCGTTCTTGGGAGGGCTTCCTGATCGGAATCGCGACGGGGGTGCTCACGTATCTCTTTTTTGATCTGATGCATGAAGCGGTCGAACTGACGGGCGCGCGCGACGGGCTGTCCTGGATCGTGTTTCTCGGCAGTCTCGGCATCAGCTTGATCGGCCTGGTGGCGTTGGAATCGAACCAGCTGTTCGGAAACGGGCCTGGAAGCCGCACGCTGCCGTTACCCTATATGATCGCCATCGGAATGGGATTTCACAACCTCGGCGAAGGGCTGGCGATCGGTGCCAGCTACGCCAGCGGCGAGTGGGTGTTGAGCGCGTTGCTGGTGGCCGGGTTCGGGCTGCACAACGGCACGGAAGGGTTCGGCATTGTCAGCGCGGCGGGAAAGACGCCTGTGCGGGGAAAAGACGTGCTGTGGCTCGGCCTGCTGGCCGGCGCGCCGACCTGCCTGGGGACGGTGCTGAGCGGGCAGGGGCTCTCTTCTTATTTTTCGATCGGTTTCTATAGTCTCGCGGCGGGCTCTCTGTTGTACGTCGTGCTCTCTCTCACGGCCATGGCCTATACGGCCACGCGCCGCATGCAGATGGCGTCAGGTCTCTTCTGCGGCATTGCCCTCATGTATGTGACGGCCATGGTCTTGACCTTGGTCAGCGGGATTCGAACTTAAACACAATTAATAGTTCTCAAAAGGTAAGCGAAGGGGTTGACAGTATGCCATCTAGATGATATTGAGAATACATATCATATAGTGAGGCCAGAGGCTGTTACGGCCGGAGCCCAAGGTATCGCGGGATACCTTGGGCTTTTTTGTTGAGCGGGTGTTGTCGGAGTGAGATGTAGGTTGGGAACGCAGCTTCGGTGAATGGGTGGCGCAGGGAGGCTCCTATGTATGTCTGTCTTTGCAAAGGACTGAGAGAAGCG
>CXWL01124490.1_pt3 | contig 12398 bp, 11 predicted proteins | sample 590931 | NCBI WGS metagenome assembly CXWL01 (sample SAMEA3498368, study PRJEB10139) | groundwater metagenome | biome: water well; material: biofilm material | place: Germany | collected 2015-04-27
TATGCCGAAGCCGGGCAGGAATACCTGATCCAGGGCATCGGTCGCGTGCGGACAGTGGAGGACATCGCCGAGGCGGTAGTGGCAATGAGGGGCGGGCAACCGGTGCTCATTCGCCATATCGCCGACGTGGCGCTCGGCACCGCAGTCAAGCGCGGCATCGGCTCCACCAACGGCAAGCCTGCGGTGGTGCTGGGCATCCAGCGCCAGCCGGCAGCCAACACGCTCGAACTGACGCGGGCACTCGACGCGGCCATCGCCGACATCCAGAAGTCGTTGCCGGCAGGCATGAAAATCGAGAACCGCCTGTTCCGTCAGGCCGACTTCATCGAGATTTCCATCGCCAACCTGATGTCGGCGTTGCGCGACGGGGCGATCCTGGTCATCGCCATCGTCTTCGCCTTCATGCTCTCGGTACGCTCGACAGCCATCACGCTGGTCGCGCTGCCCTTGTCGCTGGTGGCTGCCGTTCTTTCGATGAAGGCGCTCGGCGCGACGATCAACACCATGACGCTGGGCGGCATCGCCATCGCGCTCGGCGCTTTGGTGGACGACGCGATCATCGTCGTCGAAAACGTCGTCCGCCGCTTGAGTGAGAATCACGCCAAGCCGGAACACCAGCGCGAATCCGGAATGCACGTCGTCTTTCTGGCGACCAGGGAAATCCAGGGTTCGATTGTCTTCGCGACGCTGATCATCATGCTGGTCTTCGTGCCGCTGTTCTTCTTGTCAGGTGTCGAGGGGCGGTTGATGGTGCCGCTGGGGCTGGCTTACGTGATCTCGCTGTTTGCCTCGCTGCTGGTGTCAATCACGGTGACGCCGGTGCTCGCCTCGCTGTTTCTCGTCAATGCCAAGGAGGTGCAACGCGAGCATGAGCCGCGTTTCGTGCATAGCCTGCGCACAATCTACCGTCGCATACTCGATGCCACGCTGATGCGCTGGCAAGCCATCTCCGTCACTAGCGGCGGCCTGCTGCTCGCCGCGCTGTTCGGTCTCGGGCTTGCCGGGCAAGCTTTTTTACCCGATTTCAACGAAGGTACGCTGACAATCGGCGCCGAAACCATCGCCGGCACCGCGCTGGATGAGTCGGCCAAGCTCGGCCAAATGGTCGAGGAAGTCCTGCTCGCCCACCCGGAAGTTGTCGCCACGGCACGCCGCACCGGGCGCTCGCCGCTAGACCCGCACGCGCTCGACGTGCATCAGTCGGAGATCGAAGTCAGCCTGAAGATGGGCAAGCGCAGCAAGGAGGATTTCCTTGCGGCCTTGCGCGCCGATTTCGCGCTCTTGCCCGGCGTGCAGGTGGTGGTCGGCCAGCCGATTTCCCACCGCATTGACCACATGCTTTCGGGCACACGAGCCAACATCGCGGTCAAGATTTTCGGTGGCGATTTGCAGGAACTGCGCAAGCTGGTACAGCAGGTCAAGGGCGTGATGGAAAAGGTTGAGGGCGCGGTTGACGTGCAGCCCGAGCAACAGACCGATATTCCTTTCCTGACGGTGAAGTACCGGCGCGATGCGCTGGCGCGGCATGGCCTGTCGGCAAAGGAGGTGTCGGAAAGCATCGAAGCGGCGTTCAACGGGCTGGCCGTGGCTAAGGTGGTGCAGGGCCAGGCGAGCTTTGACCTGGTGGTGCGCTACGATCCGGCGGCGCGCGGCAATCTCGACGCCATCCGCGCCACCCTGATCACGACGCCTGCCGGTGCCCGGCTGCCGCTGTCGGCGCTGGCCGACATCCGGAACGACCGCGGGCCGTATTTCATCAACCGTGAANNTCGTCGTCATGGCCAACGTGGCGGGACGCGACCTGAAGAGCGTAGTGGGCGAGATGCGAACCAAAGTGGCGCAGGAAGTGAAGTTGCCCGCCGGCTATCACATCGAGTTCGGCGGCCAGTTCGAGAGTGCCGAGGAAGCGTCGCGTATTTTGCTCCTGCTCGGATCGGCGGTGGTTGTCGGCATTTTCCTGCTGCTCTTTGTCGCCTTTCACTCGGCGCGAGATGCTTTCCTGGTCATGCTCAACTTGCCGCTGGCCATCATTGGCGGCGTGGTGGGTGTCTATGCCGCAGGCGGTGTCGTCACCATCGCCTCGATCATCGGTTTCATCACCCTGTTCGGCATCGCCACCCGCAACGGCGTAATGATGATCGCGCACATCCATCATCTGGTCGAACGCGACGAGGTAAAGGATGCATACGAGGCGGTGAAACGCGGCGCCGAGGAGCGGTTGATCCCTATCCTGATGACGGCGCTCGCTGCCAGTCTCGCGCTGGTGCCATTGGCGCTGTCCGGCGGTCAGCCTGGGTCGGAGATACAGGCGCCGATGGCGGTGGTCATTCTCTGCGGGCTGATTTCTTCGACCATGCTTAACATGATCGTCGTGCCTTCCCTTTATTTGCGGTTCGGTGCCGTCCGGCGCGCACTCGATACCGTTCAAACCTCGCGTCGCCACACTACAGATTTTCAATAATGAAAGGAAATGCGATGAAAAAATTCTATTTGAATATACTGGCATTCTTGCTGTTAACCGGCTGTGCTGGCCCGGTTCACATGCTGGTCCGAGAAGACGGCGCGTTATTCGTTGGCGGGGAACTAGCTCACGACCGAGGGAAGAGCAATCGCCTCGTGCTGGAAGCAACGAACCGGCGTTACGAGGCCCGTGATTTTGTTGTCGAACGCCATACTAACTTGGCGGATCTGCGCAAACGCTATTATGGCGTCGATCCGAAGCACTGGGATCGGATTTTTGCCGGGCTCGACTCCGGCCATGTAGTTTATTTGATCGAGACAATTGCCAGATCCGCAGAAGGGCATGAAGTCTCGTGCCGTTTGATGTGGAAGTCTGGTGCGAATCCTGCGGGTGTTTGCACGGATCAGGCCGGGGCAGCATTTCCGGTGCGTTTCGATTAGTATTTGAAAGCAGATGATGGCGGATTGTTGCAACGACAAAGCCTGTGAGATTGAAGCGCTTCGCGCCCGCCAAAGCTCGACGCTAAAAATAGTGCTGGGTATCAATGCCGTTATGTTCCTGGTGGAAATCACAGCAGGGCTGATCGGAGACTCTGTCTCTTTGGTGGCGGATTCGCTGGATATGCTTGGCGATGCCTTGGTGTATGGCTTCAGCATCTACGTTGTCGCGCGTGGCGCGAGAATGAAAGCCAAGGCAGCCCTGCTCAAAGGCGGCATCATGGCTGCCTTTGGTCTTTTCGTTCTCGGGCAGGCGGCTTACAGGATTGTCTTCCCGCAGATTCCCGTGTTCGAGGCCATCGGTGTTGTTGGGTTACTCGCGCTTGCTGCGAACAGCTTATGTTTTTTTCTGCTCTGGCGGCATCGGGCCGATGACATAAACATGAGTTCGGTTTGGTTGTGTACCCGCAACGACGTTATTGCGAATGTCTCGGTGTTATTTGCTGCCGCAGGCGTGTGGCACACCCATTCAGGCTGGCCCGATATTTTAGTGGGCCTGGCGCTCGCCGCTCTCTTTTTGCGATCAGCGCTATTCGTATTGCGCGGGGCCATTACAGCGCTTCGAGCAACTAATGCCAATAACAGTTGACGCGCCCCGAATAAATCGTTAGTTTTTGCGCATCCGTCACAAGGAGTACATAAAATGAAACGCTGCCTGCCGATAGTAAAGCGGCTTTGATTTCCGGATGAATTAAGTTTGATTTCCGGATGAGTAATATTCAAAGAAATTGAATGATTTCAGGATACCAAATAAACCGCCATATAAGGGCGGTTTATTATTAAACATAGCGTCTTAAATTGTGTGTAGCCAACCGCCGCGCCAGCTTCCAAACCCGCTCGATGGGAGCCAGTTGCGGGCTGTATGGCGGCAAGAACAGCAGGGCCAACACTTTGCGGTACGGTAGTCGGGGTATACGCTCGCGCCGGAATTAAGGCACTTCTGGCCGGTAGATCGTGCCCGGTCACCCGTAACGGTCGCATCGTCTCTATTTAGTCAGTGTAAGTACATCACGGTGCCACCGGCCAGGCGATGGTGGCCGGGAAGCCTGCTTGTTGCGGCAGGTCGGCCAGCGCCTGCACGTAGATGTCCAGATCGGCGATATTGTCGGTTGCTATCAGACCCAGCCGCGCTTCGCGCGCGTGCCGCTCGTGGCGCCAGGCCACCGCCGCGATGCGCGCATCACGTTCGGCGCGCGCGACAATAGCCAACCCGGCATCTGTCGGTGGAGGAAACGGATGCTTGGCGATATCGCCCGTTGTCGGATCGCGCAGCCAGACACCATCGGTTTCGTTGATGGTTCGGAAAAAAAGTTCATCCGAAACCTCGACCGCATCGAGAGGAATCGTGCAGCCGGGGTTTTGAATGGTTATGCGGGCAGGCGCGACCGTATTGTCCGGCACCGCCACCTCGGCACCATCCACCACAACCAAAACTGTTGGGCGCACCCAGGATGGGTCTGGCACTTCGATGATGCGGCGGCCATGAACAGCGGTGTCATAGCGGGCGATCAAGGCACCAGCCGCGTTGAATTGTGCGAATTTCATATGGATGCTCCTTTTTAATATCCGACTGCCCACCAACGGCTTCCGACTGTACCTGTATTCGAGTAAATAGTAATCGCGGTCGCAGACGATTGCACGCCAAGATATTGTGTTGGCGCGGCAACCGCGTCAACCGCCGCGCAACTCGAACAGCAGGCTGTCGGAAACGCAAGCGGGAATGTCACAGTGGTTCCCGTAGTAACCGCCGTCGCACTGCCCCACTGGAGGATCAGCCCGCTTGGCAGCTTCTGGTATCCATTCCAGGCAATAGAGGCTTTTAATTGCAAATCAGCTACCGTGCCAAAAATGATCCACTGCACCGAGCTTTGAGCTATCAGAATGCATGTCTCGTTTGGCTGCAGAACAAGCGCGCCACCATTGCTGGTGATTTCCGCCCCATACGGCTGGATTGTGACCGGCACCGAGGATATATTCTCAAACCAAAAAGACGATCCGTGCAACAGGCCAATCAGGGTTGGCAGCGTAATTACCTGTCCCGCCGCCGAGCCATAGAACTGTAGAATCAAGCCAAAATGATTCTGGCCAAGGACAGACGTGGCGTTGATGGCAGCAAAACCACGGATATTACCGATTGACCGCTGAACAAATTCTGCCGTCGCAGGCTTTGTGCTTTGATCAAACTGCGGCGGCGTTTGAAACACCCCCGCCGAGCGCAGCGCGGCGAGCAGTTGGGCACGATTGTTCGGGTCGAGAGCCATACCGGCAGCGAGAGGGATCGCGCATAATTCCTCCTGAATGGTATTAAGCCACGCTTCGGTGATCTCCGTCGGCGGTCGGTTGGTCGGAACATCCTCCGCCACAAACAAGTGATTCACATGCCCCGCGCCATTAATTCTGTCCATAATTCACCTCGCCCCCGACTCCCGTAATATCCTCGAACCACAAAAAAACATGCGCCTGCTTGAATGCCATCAGCGCATCCCAAATCGCCTTCGGTTCGGCCACCGAGCGGTAATAGCGCACGCGCAGCACAAACCGCCCGCCCGCGCCCCACAACCGATCTCCAACCCGGCTGCCGACCCGGAATGGGCCGAGCAAGTGATCCACCCGCACCAGGTCAATCGGGAAGATCAGCCCAGGTGCGGCGTTACTCCACAGCCTGTCCCCCACCTTGCTGCCGACGGACAAAGTGCGGCGCGGCATCGCCTCGGCGACACTGGCCAACGCCTCGCTGGCCACGCGCCGGTAAGCGCTGATGTGCCAGTTGCCGTATTCCGGTAAATGCCGCTCGATGGCGCTATCCAGCACCGTTTGCGCGTCCGCGCCGATCCGCGCGAGCTCTTCGCCTAGGCCGACCAGCAACGTATCGCCAAAACCGCCTTGCGGCCAATCGAACGCCGCGCCGGGCGGCAGCAGCGCGCGCTGCGCGTCGGCGTAATCGGTTGAGGTATGAGGCGTGAGCTGCATCTCTAAATCCAGTTGACCGGTTGCAGCACCGGCACTTCGTGCGCCGCCCAGACAATGCTGCCGGTTTCGTCGAGCGTGTATTGGGTGGTGGTGATGGAGATCACCGTATCCACCTCGGCCCAGAGCAATTGCAGGGTTTCGGTGCCGCCCTTGGTCAGCACCAGCGCATCAACTCCGGCGAAAATTGCGGCGCGATTTTCTGCGGTATCGGCGATAGGCAACAGGTGGATGGTCAGCGTGACCGGATGTAAAACAGGTGCGGCCACGCGCCAATCTGATGTCGCGGGAATAATCGCGCTGTAATGAGCGGATACCGCGTCCAGCACCGCTTGCGATGGCAGGCGGCTCACCAACCCGTTGCAAATCGGGCGCACCACCACCGTACCCACGCCCAGCGCGTGCGGCTGCACGATTGCGCCAGTCACCGATGGATGCGCGGATTGAGCCCAAAAACGGTAATCACCCGGCTTCCCGGATCGCGCGCCGCCTGTTGTCACCGTGCGCCATTCCTCGGCCACGCGCGCGCGCCAGGTATCTACCAACTCATCTTCGGCGCCGCCGCTGATGCCGAGGTTGCCGACGGTAAATATGTTATTGATGCCCGGTACCGGATCGACCAGCGTCAGCGTCTGGCCGGAAACCAGATTACCGGTGCTGCCACGGGTGCTGCACCGGATGGAAACAGATGTAGCACCAGCACCCAGCACCACCGCCGCCAGAACCGTGTAATCCAGCCCGTTCTGGCCGCGCAGCACGGTACCGGCCAGCAACTGGGTACCGGCGTTCCCGGTCGCCAGCGCGTTGCCGGTTGCGGCGGTCGCCAGCAGGCGTTCGACGCCATACAGCGCGGCCCAATCGTAGAGCCGTTCCAATTCGCAGGTCAGCGGCGAACACTGCGCGTCGAGCCAGTCGAGATGCCCGTGCATGCCGTTACAGGCACGCGCCCAGGTCGCCGACAGCGGCTCGCGCAACGCGGCTGGCATCGCGGCCAGATCGGCTTCGATGCGCGCGCACCTTGAAGAGGTCGGCGGCATCCTCGGCAAGCGGTATGCGTGAGTCGGTACATGACATCAAGGAAATCGGCAGTTGGCGCGAGTTCGAGATCGAGCTTGCCAAGCTGGGCGAAGACATCCGCAATCAGATCGAGCTGGAGTGTTCTGCGTTCCCCACCGACCCCGCTGCCAGCAAGGCGCGGCGTGAGCGCGCCTGGAACGATTACGGTTTTTTTGCCAAGACGTATTTCCCGCACTACGTGCCGACGCCGTACTTCTCGCTGTTCCAGCAGTTCGTTTTCAAGCGCCTGCCGGAGGTAATCGGCGGCGATGCCGATGGGCGCGAAGTACACGAAGCGCCACGCGGCGAAGCGAAGTCAACCTACGAAACGCAGCTCGGCAGCTTGTGGTGCATCGCGACCGGTCGCAAGCACATGATCGGCATCATCATGAACACCGAGGAACAGGCCGCAGAGATGTTGGAATCCATCAAGGCCGAGCTGGACACCAACCCGCGCCTGGCGATGGATTTTCCGGAGGCCTGCGGCCAAGGCCGCGTGTGGCAGGCCACGACGGCGATCACCGTCAACAACATTAAGGTACGCATCGGTGGAACCGGCAAGAAGATTCGCGGCATGAAGCACGGGCCTTATCGGCCAGACCTGATCTTCCTGGATGATCTGGAAAACGACGAAAACGTGAAAGATAAAAAGCAGCGCGACAAGGTTGAATCCTTCGTGCTGAAAGCCGTGCTGGGGCTTGCTCCACCGGGCGGTGGCATGGATGTGTTCTGGGTCGGCACATCGCTGCACTACGATGCCGCGATCAACCGCGTGGCGCGCGCGCCAGGCTGGCGGCGCAGGGTATTCAAATCCATCATGCAGTGGCCGGACAACATGGCGCTGTGGGAACGTTGGGAGGGCATCTACATCCGCTCCGGCGACGATGCCGAGAAAGAAGCTGCCGAAGCCGAGGCGCAGGCCTTCTACGCGGCCAACAAGGCGGCGATGGATGCCGGTGCGGTCGTTTCATGGCCGGAGGTGCGCCCGCTGTATCGCTTGATGTGCATGCGCGCTACCGACCACGATGCGTTTAACCAGGAACAGCAAAACGAGGCGGGAAACGACGAAACCGCGCCGTTCAAGGGAATTCAATTCTGGGTGGATCGGCGCAATGACTGGATTTTCTTCGGCGCGATTGATCCGTCGATGGGAAAAAGCACTCAAGCCCGCGACCCGTCAGGGATTATGGTCGGCGGTTTAAATCGCGCCACGATGGTTCTTGATGTGGTGGAGGCGGACATCTGCCGCCGCGTGCCCGATCTCATCATCAGCCGCGCCATCGACTTGCAGGCCGAGTATGGCTGTGTGGCCTGGTCGGTAGAGGCTGTAGCGTTTCAGGAATTCTTGTTCACCGAGCTGGTTAAACGCGCCGGTCAGCGCGGCATCGCCTTCCCCGCTATGCCGGGGCCAACAGGGCGAAATAAAGAGCTTGCGATCCTATCTTTGCAGCCCTACGTGGCGAACGGCCAAATTCGTTTGCATCGGTCTCAATCGACGGCAATCGAACAAATCAAGTTCTGGCCGGAAGCCGACCACGATGAAGGCCCGGACACGCTGGAAATGCTTTGGCGCATCGCCACTCAGTTTGGCGGCGAATGGCAATACACATCGGCGGCGCAGCCGCGCAGTCAATCGCGCAGCACCAGCCGACGCGGCAGCAGTAGCAATAACGATGATTGGGACGACGATGATTAAAAACCGGGTTAGCGCCGCTCTATCGAAGGCGGCTAAATTTGTGGGGTTGGGCAAGCTTCAGGCTGATGGTGCGCGCTCAACCGGCAGCACCAACCTCAATTACATGTCGGTGACCACGCTCGACCCTTCGCGGCTGGCCAGCGCCTTTGCCGCCGCCGATCTGGGATTCATCACCCAGCAGGCCGAGCTGTACGAGCTGGTCGAAGAGCAAGACCCGCATATCTTTTCCAAGCTGGCGCAGCGCCGCAGGGCGGTGACCGGCCTGGGCGCAAAACTGCATCCGCCAAAGGATGCCAGCCAGGCAGAGATCGACCGCACCGCCGAATTGCAGGACATGCTGTACGGGATACCGCACTTTGAAGATGCGCAATATGACCTGACCGACGCTATCGGCAAGGGATTTGCGCCGCTTGAAATCGACTGGCAAACGGGCAGCGAGTGGGTGCCGCGCGCCTTGAATTTCGTGCCGCAGCGGATGTTCCAGACCAACCGTAATACCGGCGCGCTGATGTACATGAAGATGGGTATGCCGGAGCCGTTGCGGGAGGGTGGTTGGATAGTCCACGAACACCGCGCTAAATCGGGATACATCGAGCAGGCCGCGCTGTTCCGCGTGCTGGCGTGGACGTATGCCTACAAGGCTTACAACATCCGCGACATGCAGCGTTTTCTTGAGGTGTACGGCCTGCCGCTGCGCTTGGGCAAGTATCCGGCTGGCATCGGCAAAGAACAGCGCAATGAGCTGCTGCGCGCCGTGCGCAACATCGGCAGCGACGGCGCGGGCGTGGTGCCCAGCACCATGTCCATCGACTTCATTGATGCGCAAGCGGGCAAGGTAGATGATTTTCTGAGCTCGGTTGCGTATTGGGAAGAAAAGCAATCGCAGGCGATCCTGGGCGGCGAACTGGACGGCAAAACCAAGTCCGAAGCGCGCATCATGATTTACGACAAGGTGCGCCGCGAGATACTGCTGCACGATGTGCGCCAGATCGAGCCGACCATCAACGGCCAACTGGTGCGGCCCATCTCTCTCATCAATGGCATGTTCGCGGAAGACCGCATGCCGGTTTTCCGCTATGACACCGAAGAATCGGTTGACCAGGGCAAGATGGTCAAGGTGCTCAACGATGGCGCGGCGATGGGCATGGAGATCGACGTGGAGTATGCCCATAAAGTGACGCAGATTCCGCGCGCGGAAAAAGGCGCGAAGCTGTTGCTGGCGCCGAGTACCAAGGCCGACAAGCCGACCACTGCCGATGCTGCGCTTGTGCGGCTGGCCGCGCTGGCCAGTGACACTCAACAGGCCGATGTGGGCGGTTTGCAGCTTCCGTTGGAGTCAGCGGTGGACGGCTTGCCTTTTCAGGACATGGCGGCAAGTTGGCTGGCCGAGATAATCAAGCAAATCCGCAGTGGGGCGGATGATACTGCGCTGCTTGAGCGCCTTGCCGAGCAATGGCCTGTCGCCGATGAGTCGGAGCTGCAAGATCGCTTGACGCAGGTGCTGTTTATATCCGAAATTCTTGGCCGTCTGGAAGCATCCGAAGAATTGGGGCAGTAATGCCAACCAGCAGCCTGACACCTGATGATTTGACGTTTCTCTTCGGCGCACCGCCCGAAGAGGCGATTGCTTATCTGGAGCGGAAAGGGATGCGCCTGTCTTGGGATTGGCATGAAACGCTTGATGCTGCCAATGCGCGCTCGTTCACCGCCGCCAAGGCCGCGCGCGTCGATATTCTGCAAGCCCTTAAAAAAGAGCTGGTCGGAACGCTGAAAAATGGCGGCACCGAAAAACAGTTTATCGATAATTTAACGCCCACCTTGCAACGTCTCGGCTGGTGGGGCAAGCAGGTCATTGTGGACGGCCAAGGCAATGCCGAGGTTGCACAAATGGGTAGCCCGCGCCGCTTAAAAACCATTTTTCGCACCAATTTGCAGTCGGCCTATATGGCTGGCCGCTACAAGTTGATGATGGAAAGCGCTGACAGCCACCCCTATTGGAAATACATTGCCATCCTGGACGGCAGAACCCGCGCATCACATCGGGCTTTAAATGGCCGTGTCTTCAAGATTGAGGATGGATTTACCGGAGTTGGCTATCCGCCGAACGGTTACAACTGCCGGTGCCGGGCAGTATCAATGACAGCCTCGCGCGTTAAGCGCGAGGGGATCACCCCAACCGATACGTCCGGCATACTTGAAACCAGAGAGGTTGTAGCTGGCATCGATAAGCGCACAGGCGAGATTCGCAAAGCTAATCAAACCGGGTTTTATGTGCCCGGTGCGGACGGTAAGAAAATATGGGTGGGGCCGGATGTCGGCTTTAATAGCTCACCGGCAGCATCGCACATAATGGATGATGTGCTGGTAAAGCGGGCGACCATGTTAAACAGTAATAAAGCGCTCGAACAAGTGCGGTCTGTGATACTCAGCCCGCCCAGACAACAGGCTTGGAAGTCGTTTGTTCAGAACACGATGGATTACGGCAGGCAGCAAGGCCAGACGATGACGGTCGGGGTGATGCAGGCAAAAGAACTGGAATATGCCAAGGCCCAGGGTGTAAAAATAGATTCTCCGATTATTTCTTTAGCCGATTTTCTATTGAAAAGCCCGAAGGCAGAACGGCATAAATTATCGGGGGACAGCTTATCTTACGACGATTGGCTAACGCTCCCTGTATCACTGGCTCACGCCAAAATAGCGGCGTGGGACACAAAAGAAAATCACTTGGTCTATCTATTGAATGGGGATCAGGATGTGAATATGATCCTGGTAGTTCGATTTATAAGGCAGGGCGGTATATTCCTCCCAGATACTGCGGCCACTTACAGGCAACCTAAAACGCTGTCGGAAGCTTATTTTGTTAAAGGTCGTTATGAAAAGATTCGGTAGGTGGCACTCGGATTCGAACCGAGCGAATCAAGGGATAGCCCCTTGGCGACACACCATGCGTCCGCACACATGCCACCTGCCTTGAGTTAATTCTAGGAGCAATCATGCTGGAAGTCAAAATTAACATTACAGGAATGACACATGAACTCGATGCCATACGGCGGCGCTTGGAAAACCCAACCCAGTTGATGGGTAGTATTGCAGCGGAACTGGTCGCCGAAGCCGAGCATCAATTAGAAAAAGAGACAGGCCCTAATGGTAAATGGCCGGAGTTGAAGGTCAGCACGATAGAACGCCGCCGCAAAACAAAGAACTGGCCGGGAAAGATGCTTCAGGTTAGTGGGGGGCTTGCTTCGAGTATCCAAGGCTTTCACAGCAGCCATATGGCCGGTGTGCGCGCCGGGAGTGGGCCATCTAAAAACTATGCTGCCATTCATCAGTTTGGCGGAAAAGCGGGGCGTGGCCATAAAGTGAATATTCTGGCTCGCCCTTTTCTGCCAATTAAAGGGATGCCGGGTAGCGGTGATTTGTCAGACCAAGCAAAGGAAGCTGTTGGAGGTATTGTCGAAGATTATTTGAAAGTGATATTAAATCGCGTTCGATGACTGAATAAATGGTGTTTAAAGTGGGATTAATTCCGTACCTAATGGGGTAACTTCCCCCTATTTTCTCCCTTAATTCTCCCATATTTCCACCGCTTTCATCCGGAAATCAAGATTTTTCTGTTTTCCCGTGATTCTCAGTATTCATGCGGCTTTCGGGCTGTTTTTTGCCCTATTTATCTATCCAGTTTCTCCCACCTCCCTACTGTCGCTCGAACAAACTGCCGGCA
>CXWL01009861.1_pt1 | contig 12396 bp, 15 predicted proteins | sample 590931 | NCBI WGS metagenome assembly CXWL01 (sample SAMEA3498368, study PRJEB10139) | groundwater metagenome | biome: water well; material: biofilm material | place: Germany | collected 2015-04-27
ATGAAGAACCGCCTTGCTGAGTTCGCCCAGCGCCATTGGGAGTCCTGGCGCCGTGAGCACCGCTTGTTCACGCCAGCCACTGCGAATGAACCAACGGCCGTGCCAATCAATGTGGCGGTGGATGAGACGGAAAGGGTGGTCCCTACGGTGGCTGTCAGGACAGCCGTCAAACGCCGTCTCGCGCCCCTGGTCGTCGCCGTCTGCGCGCTGGCGGTCTGGGTCGGGCTCAGTGGCCTGGACTACTTCCTGTCGGCACAGGCGTTGCCCCGCAACGGCGGCGTGTTGCGCCCGGCCGCCATGCCGCCGGAGTTCGACGGCGTGCGTGTTGGTGTGGCGCTGTCGGGTGGCGGCTACCGGGCGGCACTGGTGCATGCCGGCGTGGTCGATGCGCTGGGCCAATTGGGGGTGCCGGTCACGCACCTGAGTTCGGTGTCGGGTGGTTCGATCATTGGCTCGTTCTTGTCGGTGGGTGGCAGCCCCAAGGACTTTTTGCAAGCCGTGGCAGCAGGGCGTTTTCGCATGACGCGTGACCTGATGGCGTTTCAGAACCTGCTGCGTTTACCCAGCCCGGCGCGTGCGCCCGGCTTGGACGTTGAGTTGTGGCCCTTCTTTGATAACTTCTCGCGCCTCGACGTGCAAGCTGCGCTGGTGGACCGTGTGCTGCTGCGCGGCGACACGATGCCATCGAGCGGCCCCGCACTGGGCCCGGCGCTGATGGTGTGCATGACCGACCTGACCAGCGGCATAAGCGTTGGCGCGATGAACGATGGTTACCTGCTGGCGGGGCCAACGTCCAAGCGCTTCTTCCGCGCACCGGAGGCGATTGCGCTGCCCGGGCTGGCGCGGCTGGCTGACCGGGTGGCGGTGTCGGGCAGTTTCCCGGGGGCTTTTCCGGCACTGCAAGTCCATGCCCGCATTACCACCGTGCCCGAGCCGTTGTCGCGCAGCCACCAGGGCAACGCCTTGCCGCTGCTGCTGGCCGACGGCGGCATTCGCGACAACCTGGGGCTGAAGCTGCTGGAGGCCGCTGACGAGCTGGCGCGTGACGTGACCACTGTTCCCGCAGCCAGTGGCTGGACCGGCTTCAACCCGAGCGCCGATTGGGCGCTGGATTTGATTTTGGTGTCGGACGGTGGCAAATTCTTCCGCAGCGAATCCGACTCCGGCGTGCTCGCCGGCATCAAGCGCGCCATCGATCTGAGCGGCCTGGAGACCGGCGTGCTGCGCGCCATGCGCAGCACCCCCGAGCGCCCGCTGGTGGTGTTGTCGGCGCTGAGCTCCGTCGCGCCCAGTCCCGATGCCTTGATTCTTGGCAAAGTGCTGACCTCAGGACGCGAGCGGCAGTACGAATACTTTCGGCCTGATCTGTTGGACCAGGCCACGCTTTCCAAGATCGTCGCGCTGGTGCCGGATCAAGCCGCTGCGCAGGTTGCGTGGACGGCTTACCAAGCGGTGCGAAAAGGGCCGGCCATCAATGTGCAAGGGATAGACGAACGCTGCGCTGGCGATTCCCGCGCTGCGAACGCCAGCCGCGAATGTGTCTGGTGGCGGCTGGTATCGCTGGTGGGGCAAGACATCTGGCAGACCACCGAGACCTTCATACACACGCCGACGCTGAGCGACGCGTTCGCCCCCGGTCAGGCCGAGTCGGTGTACCGCTTTGGGCAGTACCTGGTGTACCTGAAGTCGCCCGAGATTCGAAGCGCGTTGCTTGCTGCGGCCGAGAATCGGCGGGCGACGGTGCAGGGGAGGTCTGTTGCCGAAAAGCGATCCTCTCTTCCTTGAGAACTTGATAGAATCTCAAATGAGATACAAATTGCAGCACAACTAAGGAGGCATCGCGATGGCAGCACACACTTCAATGCTCCACATACGGGTGGACGACGACATCAAAGAGCAGGCCACCGAGGCCTTGACCGCGATGGGGCTGTCGGTGTCGGACGCAGTGCGTCTGTTCTTGCGCCGCGTGGTGGTTGATCAGGCGTTTCCGCTGGAGCTGAAGGTGCCCAACGCCGAAAGCCGGGCCGCCATGGAAGAGTCGCGCGCCATGATGGCCAAGCGTCGCGCCCGTTTCGCCACCGCTGACGAATTGTTTGCCGATCTTGAAAAAAACAGCAGCCAGTAAGCGCGCGGTGCCGCCGCGCACCACCGACTACACCAAGGCATTTCTGAAAGACTGGCAACGCTTATCGCACTCTGGTCGCTACGACATGGTGCGGCTCAAGGAAGCCATTTTGTTGTTGATTGCAAACGATGCGCCGCTTACCCAAGAGTGGCTGGACCACCCCTTGAAAGGGCAATGGTCCGATCACAGGGAGTGCCACATCGGAGGCGATTTTCTGCTGATCTACCAGGTGCAGGCCAACTGGATCAACTTTGTGCGGGCAGGCACACACGCGGAGCTTTTCGGTAGCTGACAGTGACGTGAACCTGTCGCCTTCTTGCTCTTAACAATCAGGCGTCGATCACGTCGGCGAACAACTGCGCCGCAGTCAACTCCAGCGCCACACAAGCCAGCGAGACCGATTCGCCACGGGAGAATGGATGCAGCACCCACAGCCCGTCGGCGCCTTTGCGATAACAGTCGTTGCTGCGGGTGTCCAGGTCAATCAGCACGTATTCCTGTAGGCTGGCCAGGCTGCGGTAGTGGCTGAACTTCAGTCCCCGGTCATACGAAGCAGTCGTCGGCGACAACACTTCGGCGATCAATTTTGGCTCGGCCTTGACCATGCTGCTGGCCAGGTCGGTGGCGCTGCAGGTCACCATCACATCGGGGTAGAAGTAGCTGTTGGCCTCGGCCGCGTGCAGGCGCATGTCGCTCATATAGGTGCGGCAGGGGCTGCCACTGAGGTGTTGGCGAAGCGCCATGCTCAGATTGCCCGCCACCGTCACATGTCGGTCCTCAGCATCTTCCCGGTCAATCACCACACCGTCGAGAAACTCATGGCGCTGCGGCTGCTCAGTCTCCCAAGTCAGGTAGTCGGCAGCGGTCAACGTTGGGGTTTTCTGTACGTGTCCCATGGCCGTGTCCTCTTGCGTCGTTCAGGTATCCATTGTGTGTGTCTTGCGCCGCCGCCAAGAACCGGCGTCCAACGGCGCAGGCCTGGCCCGGTGCCGAATAGTGACATGGTGCCTCACGCCAGCGTGTGGGCGAACGCACCGGGCGTCCGTGCCGGCACGTCTGCGGGTTTGGTTTGTGGGCGGGGAGGAATACTAACCCAACAGGTCCAGTCCATGCGCCTTGCTGGCACGAAATGGCTCGGGAAGCGCATGGAAGCTGGCGATTAGGTCACCGAAGGGCGTTGCAGTAGACTCAACCGCAGCTGCCTCATACGCGGGAGTTTGTCATGACCACCATCACGATTGAGTTGCCAGACGATGTGGCAAGGAGTGCGCAGCAAGCTGGATTGCTGAGCGGCCAAACCCTGGCGGTCATCGTGCGCGAGTTGGTGCGTGATCGCGCTGCACGCAAGCTGCAACAGGCGATTCGGAGTCTGGACGACTGGGCGGTGAGCGCCGACGAGTTGACCGCCAGCGACATCCAACACGCCATCGATGCAGCTCGCGGTCATTGACACCAACACCTGAGTCTCAGGGCTGGTGGGCGATTCGAGCGCGGCCCCTTTGTTCTTTGTTTTATGACCCCTTTGTTCTACGCCACGACCCGTTCTTCAGTTGAGTCTTGACCTGATCCCATGAGTACCCAGCTTCCGGGTCGCGCACAAACTCGGCCAATCGCGCACTCAACTCGGCCTTTAGTTCGGGCGAGACTTCAATTGCCTCGGGAAGGGCTGCGATACTCTCCCAATTCATGTCCATGTCGCGGTTCAGCAGGGTAATGCAGTGCAGCAGCCGCTCGCTGGAAAAGCGGCTGAGCTTGTAGTTCTTCAACTCTGACACGTGGGGCTGCGCCATGCCCAGCAGCTTGGCGGCGGCTGCTTGGGTCAAGCCCTCGGCCTGTAGCAGATCGTTGAGGCGCGCCGCCAGTTGCACGCGCAACTGGCGCTCATCCGGGTCCGCCAATCCCAAGTCCTTGAATACACTGCCCGAGCCGGTTTCGATGGCTTGGCTGGCGGGTGTGGTTTTCGTTTTAGCTTTCATGGTGTGCCTTGTAGTGGAGCTCTGCGCCTCCGGGCGCGGCTCGCTTCTTTGGTCGCCAGGCACGACGCATCAAACTTGCGCATCGTTGTTTGATTGATGGCGCCCACTTTTTTTGCAATGCGGTGGCGGAGGTGTGAATCGCCGCCAGCGCGTCGCTCTTGAATCTGGGTTTTGTCGTCATGACATATTTCCACAAGGTCCCCGGCCGCCAACAACTGGACAAGTTGAATTCTATGGGTCAGGTCGGCATCAATGACAGCAGCCTGGTGCAGACTCGCCCGTCACTGCGAGGCCAAAGGCCGCGGCAGTCCATAGCACCCAAGCACAGACATGGATTGCCGCGCTACGCTCGCAACGACGACCGGGCCAGATTGCCGCGCTACGCTCGCAATGACGGGCTTGTTGGATCGCCGCGCCCACGCTCGCAACGACGACGACTTCTGCCGTGGTCACACGACCAGCACCCGCTTGGCCACCTGCCGCGTCGTCTTCAGCACAAACGCCTGCAGCCGCGCCGCCAGCGTCTTGGCGCCCGGCGCAAGGTCCGGCTGGAGCGATGCGATGGCCGCATCCATCGCGCCAGGAATACGCTTGGAAAGGTCTTGCGCCAGGCCCAGCGCGTAGGCCGGGCTAACGCCGATCTCTTGGGCCATTTGCCGCACATGCGCCTGGGTGATGGCGCCGGGCATCACTTCGCCGCCGATGGCCAAGGCAAACTCGCGCGACAAGCCGGGGTAGAGGCGGGTGCACATCAGGTCGTAAAACGGCGCGAGCCGCACACCGTTGCCTGGGGCGCGGTAGAGGGACAGGTTCTTGGCGTGGCTGTCGTTGTTGCCGGTGTACAGGTTGAAGAAGATCCACGACAGAAAGTTTTTCAAATCCACCGCCGGCAGCGCGCTGTAGTGGCGGATCAGCCGTGCGCAGTGGGCCACGCCGGGGCCGCCTTCTTTCTCGTACTTCTTGTCGGAGGCGATAGTGCTGAGTTGGCACAAGTCGTACTGCATGACACGGCCCAGCGTGCCGTCGGCTCGCAACACCCGGTCAAAGCGTTTGACCACGCAGGCCTGGGTGTGCGGCTCGTAGAACACCTCCGCCGTGGGCAGACCGCAGAGGGCGGCGGCGCGCATGATGATGGCCTCGTTGGCGGCTGAATGCCAGACCTTGGCCAGCCGCCGGATATCGGGCTTGAGGATGTGGGTGGACGGTGACGCGCCCTGCGGCAACTGGGGCACACCGTCGGCAAACAGGGCGATGGCGGCTTTGTCTTGCGCGCCAGACAACGATATGCGAGCCTGGTGCACTTGCAGATCCATGGCCGCAGCGCCGGGCGGCCTCAGGCGCCCAGCCAGCGCCTGCCAACTGGTGGGCTGGTACGACGGCGCCTGCGGCCGCTGACCAGCGCTCAGAATGACAAAGCCACCTGCCGTGTCGCCCGCCACTTCGCGCAACAGCGCAAACAAGGTGGAGGCATGCCTGCTGCGTGCAATGAAGCGGCGCAACTCGCCCTCGGGCAACAGGTTCTCAAAAAATGCGGTGACGGCCGGGCTGCTGATCGGCTGCGCGGTTGGGGCGATGGCGGCAATTTGCGCCGGCTCCGCTCGGGCCAGCCATGCCGCGCAGTAGGTGAAGGACAGGGGCGCGGTGTCATGCACCGTGCCAACCAGTTCGTCGCCGAAGAAAACGTCCAGTTGCGCGGCGGATGTTTGTGGCACGGGATTCATCGGCGCGCTCCGGCTTTGGCGCGCACCACGACTTCAAGGCCGAGCAGGTCCAGCACATTCAGCACCTTTTGCAACTGCACCGTAGGCTTGCCGCGCTCCAGGTCGACGATGAAGCGGTTGCCGGTGTTGCCCAGGCCGGCGACATCGAGCTGCTTCAGCGCGAGCGCTCGGCGCTGTTCGCGCACGAGGGCTCCCAACTCCATGGATGACTTGACGACGCTTTCGTTTGAAGGCGCCGAGTTACCGAGCGGGGTGATGCTGGGGGTGGCTTTCATGTTTTGGCCGATTAGTTGCCGCTCGGTAATTTTATGCCTGCCGTGCCAGCGTTGGCAAGCGAAATTACCTAGCGGTAACTATGGGTGTGCCACTCGCTTCACCGCGAGGGAGTTTCACGCCAGCGTGTGGGCGAACGCACCTGGCGTCCGTGCCGGCTCGCCTGCGCGCTCGCGGGCGGGGGCTTGTGGCTCGCCACTCGGCTTGGGCTAACACCTTGACTGGNNAGTTCTGTCGCAGCCGCGAATTGGCTCCGGCGCTCCGGCACAGCCACCCGGCACGTCTGCGGGTTTGGTTTGGCCGGGGGAAGAAGGATACCGAGGCCGACAGGTCCATTGCATGCGCCTTGCTGGCGCGAAGTGGCTTGAAAGGTGCATGGATGCTCGCGATTCGGTCACCAGTGGGCATCGCTGCATGGCCCTTTGTCTACTGCAGGGCCTGCAATACCGCAGCGGGATTGCGGTCAATGACGTTAAGCAACACCAGCGATGCGCCGCTGGGTGAACGGTCGCCGCGTTCCCAGTGGCGCAGCGTGGCGACCGAGAAGCCAAAGCGGGCCGCAAACTGCTCTTGTGTCAAGCTCAGGCGCTCGCGCAGGCTGGAGACATCGACCGCCTGCGGTTGATATAGTTTGACGCCGGTGTTTTTGCGGCCTTTGGACTTGGCGTGGGTAATGGCCTCGTTCAGGCCCTGTTTGATGCTGTCGAATGCGCGTGTCATAGGTGTTTCTTTCAAGATTTAAGCCAAATTTGGACCAACTGGTCAACCAGTCCTGCCAACTCATTGCGTTCGGCCTTGGTGATGTTCGCCCGCTCATTCTTTGCGAAGAGGGTGAGCAGGTACAAGGGCATCCGGTCACTGTGAACGTAGTAGATCACCCGCACGCCACCTGACTTACCCTGCGCGCCCCGACCCCAGCGCAGCTTGCGTACACCCCCCGTGCCTTCCATCAGGTCGCCTGCTTTGGGGTGAGCGGCCAGGTAGTTCACGATGTCCAAGCGTTCGGAGGTACTCATCAGCCTTTCGACGCGACGAATGTACTCGGGCAGTTCAGCAACGGTGAGCATGGAGCATTGTAATCCAATGGATTATATTTATGACCATCCCACAGCGCGGGCTGGCAGCAGAATTTGCCTGGCGCCACCCGGCACGTCTGCCGGCTTGGTTGGATGGGCGAAGGGAGGGGTGCCAATGTCCGCAGGCCCATACCACGCGCCATGCTGGCACGAAATGGCTGGGAAAGCTCATGGATGTTGGCAATTTGGCAAGTGCTGCGACGCAGCGCCTCACGCCGCCGCCCACACCATCACAGAGCCTGCGCCCTTGTCCGCCGTCGCCCCTTCAGCATTGGTGCGCGGGCGAATGAAGATTTCCACGTCGCGGTTCAGCAGGGTGATGCAGTGCAGCAGCCGCTCGCTGGAAAAGCGGCTGAGCTTGTAGTTCTTCAACTCTGACACGNNTAGCAGATCGTTGAGGCGCGCCGCCAGTTGCACGCGCAACTGGCGCTCATCCGGGTCCGCCAACCCCAAGTCCTTGAACACATTGCCCGAGCCGGTTTCAATGGCTTGGCTGGCGGCTGTGGCTTTCGTTTTAGCTTTCATGGTGTGCCTTGTAGTGTTGCTGAGCCAGTTTGAGACGCTCGTGAATCAAATCAATATCGCTCTGCGCCGTGCGAATGCCGCTGGGCGATTTCTTCTGGAAGCAATGCAGCACATACACCGCCTTGGCAAAGCGCACCGTGTACACCGCCCTGAACGTGTCGCCCCGATGGTTATCCACCAACTCCAGCACGCCTGCGCCTTCGCCCTTCCCCGGTTTGGCCAGCGCGGGCGTTGCACCCATCTGCACCGCACCCAGCGCGTAGCCAAAGTCGTCGATCACCTCGGCGGGGAGGGCCAAGAGGTCTTTCTTGGATGACCCAACCCAGCGGGTAGGCGAACGCACCGGGCGTCCGTGCCGGCTCGCCTGCGCGCTCGCGGGCGGCGGCTTGTGGTGCGCCAATGGACTTGGGCTAACAACTTGACTGGAGCGCAAGTTCTGTCGCAGCCGCGAATTGGCTCCGGCGCTCCGGCACAGCCACCCGGCACGTCTGCGGGGTTGGTTGGGTGGGCGACAGCGGGATACCAAGGCCGGCAGGTCCGCACCGCGCGCCTTGCTGGCAAGAAGTGGCTGGTAAGGCGCATGGATGCTAGCAATTCGGTCACCGATGGGCATTGCAGTAGACTCATACGCGGTTGCCTCACACGCAGAAGTTTGTCATGACCACCATCACCATTGAATTGCCAGACGATGTTGCCCGGAGTGCTCAGCAAGCCGGATTGCTGAGCGGCCAAACCCTGGCGTCCATCGTGCGCGAGTTGGTGCGTGATCGCGCCGCGCGCAAGCTGCAACAGGCGATGCGGAGCTTTGACGACCGGGCGGTAGGCGCCGACGAGTTAACCCCTAGCGATATCCAGCACGCCATCGATGCAACGCGCGGTCATTGACACCAACACCTGGGTCTCAGGGCTGGTGTGGACCGGCGCACCGCGCCGAGGGTAAATTGGTAATTGGTAATTCGAGCCTTGCCCCTTTCCCCGGCCCACTTTCCCCTGTCCTGATTGCGTATTGCGGAGATTCCCATGAACAAGATTATTCGGTCGACTTGCTTGTCTGCGTTAATGTTGGGTGTCAGTGCGGCGTGGGCTGGGCCATTTGAGGAGGGTGTTGCAGCCTATGAACTCGGCGATCACGTAAGTGCGATAAAGATATTTCGGCTACTCGCAGCAAAGGGGTATGCGCCGGCACAATTCAACCTTGGCGTGTTGTATGAAAGAGGTCAGGGTGTCAAACAGGACAATACAGAAGCGGTCAAGTGGTATCGGCTGTCAGCAGCGCAGCGGTACGCGCCGGCACAATCCAACCTCGGCGTGATGTATGGCAACGGGAAAGGTGTCACACAGAACTATGCGGAAGCAGTCAAATGGCATCGGCTGGCTGCAGCTCAGGGCTATGCAGCGGCGCAATTCGACCTCGGCGTGTTGTACGGCAACGGCCAAGGCGTCAAACAGGACTATCAAGAAGCAATCAAGTGGTATCGACTGTCAGCGGCGCAGGGGTATGTGAGCGCGCAACTTAACCTCGCCCTGTTGTATGAAGTAGGTCACCATGTCAAACAGAACTATCCAGAGGCAGTCAAGTGGTATCGGCTTGCAGCTGCGCAGGGTAATGCCGAGGCGCAATCCAACCTTGGCGCGATGTATGCCAATGGACTAGGCGTCAAACAGGACAATGCTGAAGCCGCCAATTGGTATCGGGTGTCCGCAGCGCAAGGGCATGCACGCGCGCAATTCAACCTCGGCGCGGTGTATTCCAATGGGCAAGGGGTCAAGCAAGACTATGCAGAAGCAGTGAAGTGGTATCGACTGTCAGCAGAGCAGGGGTATTCAAGTGCGCAAACCAACCTTGGCGCGCGGTATGTCAATGGGCAGGGCGTCGTTCAGGATCTCGTTCGTGCATACATGTGGTTCAGCCTTGTCGCTGTGTCTGGCGATGCAGACGCGGTCAAGAACCGTGAAGTCATCGCGAAGAGAATGACTCCACAACAAATCGCTGAGGCACAGCGGATGACGCGTGACTGTCAGCAGCGTAATTTAAGGGGATGCGAATGAGAGGATGGCTGGTGTGGCCGGTATCGCTCCCTTTTACCCGATAGGTTGAGCGACAATGTCGTCTTCACTAAAGGGTATCTCCAATTGGTAAACGACTGCCTTACTGATCGGGCCACGGCACTAGTCAACGCCACATCGAAGGATCGCTACCGGACTCATATGGCTGCAATCCAGCAGATCAGTGAGACGATGAACGCTCGTGGCCTATTTCATTCGAGCATCCACGTGAACGATGTTTCGAAGGCGTGCGCCGCCGAACTTCGAAATGTTGCTGGGCTCATCTGGGAGAGCGTGAAACGTGCACACGAGTCATGTCGGTTAGCGACTCCGGAAAGATTTCTGCCCCTGTATTTGGACTTGCTTCGGGTTGAAGTGACAAAGATGTCGGCAGTCCTCGACAATGCTGTCGGCCGCATCGCTGCGCAATTGCAAAGCAAGTCAATGGCGGCCATGCGAGAGATACCGGATGAGCATGATGCACTCGTTGAAAAGTACAAGGTCGAAATCGACATGTACATCAGCAATCTACGGCAGGGTGCTGGCGCGACCCATCCGGAGAGGATTCGGCAGGGGTTTTTGAATCGCCCGCCGGTTGCTGTGGGAATCATCGTAGCTATTGTTATCGTCGGACTGGCGGGGTTTACCGAGGCAATCGAGAAGCTGATCAAGGTCGCAAATGTGATGTTCGGTGATCGCTAGCTGAAGTACCAAGAAGGAGGAGCCAACATCATGCGTTTTGCTGGATTCACTGAAGTAAGTCGTGCTGAGGCAGTGGCGCGATCCCTGAAAGATTCGCTCGTCTTTCGTGATGGGCACGAAATAAATCATCTCAAGAACGAAGTAGTTATTGCCTGGACGGGACCTGGGTACGCCAGGCTTACACGGGCGTCGATGGTGGATGTTTACTTTCGGACGGTTTCAGACGAAAAGGTGGAGCTCAATTGGAAGAGTCTACTGGGTGTCAACACGACGAGCTTCAAACTAAACGCAGAGAAGCTGAAGAATCTGATTTCTGAATCAGTGCCTTACATTTCTGAACAAGAGCAATACCTGCGGACACGGTGGCATGTGTCACCGACCGCCGTATAGGATCCATTCCATGATCGGCGTATAGGATCCAGTTTGTGACCGGCGTAATGGAGCCACGGCGTGACCGCCGTATAGGATCCATTTCATAGTCGGCGTATTGGAGCCACCGACAGGGCGTTGAAGCGACATCTCCGAAACCCTGTGCCATCTCTACCCTTTGGGCCTTTGACCCAAAGGACATGCAGATGGCACGCAGGAGATTCGAGATGTTTCAGTACCGACAGGCCTTGGTGCGCATGCGCCAGGGCGACTCCGACCGCCAGATTGCATCCGCCCGCATCATGGGCAGGCGCACGGCGGCCCGGCTGCGTGAGCTGGGCACAGAACGCCATTGGCTAGACGTTGCTGACCCCATGCCAGCGGACGAGCAAATCGCCGCCGCGCTGGGTCAGCCCAAACGTGCCAGCACCACCGTCTCCAGTCTGGCAGCACAGCGCGAACGCATTCAAAGCTGGGCAAGCCAAGGCGTCACCGGTGTCGCCATCTTCGCCGCCCTCCAGCGCGAACAAGGTTGGAGCGGCAGCTACTCGGCCGTGCGCCGTATCCTGGCCGACATTCGAAGCAGCGAACCACCAGAGACTTCGTGCCGCCTGGACTTTGCGCCGGGCGAGGCGTGTCAGGTGGACTTTGGTGCTGGCCCCATGCTCATGCACCCTGATGACAAACTGCGGCGGACCTGGGCGTTTGTCATGACCCTGTGCTTCTCGCGCCACCAGTACGTCGAATTCGTCTGGGACCAAAGTGCCGCCACCTGGCTGGGCTGTCACCGCCGCGCCTTCGAATGGTTTGGCGCGGTCCCTCAGCGCGTCACCATTGACAACGCCAAATGCGCCATCACAAAAGCTTGCGCCAAGGACCCCACCGTGCAGCGAGCCTACGCCGAATGTGCGGAAGGCTACGGCTTCAAGATCGATCCGTGCCCACCGTATGACCCGCAGAAGAAGGGCATCGTCGAGTCCGGGGTCAAGTACGTCAAAGGGAATTTCCTGGCGCTACGCGAGTTTCGCAACCTGGCAGACCTCAACGAGCAGGCACGTGCCTGGGTCACCAACGTAGCCGGGGTTCGCATCCACGGCACCACCCGCCAGGCACCACTGGCCTTGTTTGCAACGGAGCGCCCTCTGATGCAGGCACTGCCTACCATTGCGCCAGACTTGGGTACTTGGCACCAGGTCACGCTGCACCGGGATTGCCACGTCAAGTTTGACTACCGGCTGTACTCGGCCCCCTTTGCGCTGGTGGGCAAAGTGCTGTGGCTGCGTGCCACGGATGGCGCGGTGGCGCTGTATGACGAGTTCCGCCATGTTGCCACCCACGCCAGAGGGCTCAAACCGGGGGAACGCAAAACTTTGCGCGACCACCTGCCACCCAAGGCGCAAGCCTTCTTTGCCAGGGACCGGGAGTGGCTTGGCATGCAGGCCGCGCTTGTGGGGGCGTCCTGTGCGCAGTTGATAGATCGGCTGCTGTCAGACAAGATTCTGGAGCGTCTTCGTGCCGCCCAGGGTGTGATAGGTCTTGGCAAGACCTATGGAAATCTCCGACTGGAGGCCGCTTGTGCGCGG
>CXWL01005035.1_pt1 | contig 12395 bp, 13 predicted proteins | sample 590931 | NCBI WGS metagenome assembly CXWL01 (sample SAMEA3498368, study PRJEB10139) | groundwater metagenome | biome: water well; material: biofilm material | place: Germany | collected 2015-04-27
ATGTCCATAGCGTTTGGCGAATTCCTGCCAATCCCCGAGTTCGAACGATCCGGCTGTGATTTCTACCTGTCGCTGATAATCACGCGTGGCCATCAGCAGACCCTTTCCATCCTCGTTGGACAATACGATCGCGGCGCCGGCAATGATCGCCCGTTCCCACTCCACATCGCCCGGCTCACGGATCAGCCGCGTGAAAAGAACCTGCCCAGGCTGCAGTTCCTTGCGGAAGGCTCCGTCCGGCACGCGATAGACCCGCGCATCTCCGATTGAGCGGAAAACCAGACGCTGGTCCTGCTCGTCGAACGACAGGAACTCTGCCAGATCGAGATAGGAATGTTTCAGCGGATCCAACCATTCACGCTCTTCTTGCGGGATATGCTCCGTGATGACGTCACGTAACTGCTCAATCAATGTCAGTTGCCCGTCCTGCGGGTAGAAGTCGGAATAGAGTAAGAGGTTGGCTAGGTCCGTTTCCTGCGGCAGCGGGGACAACAGACCCCCGGCTTCGCCTTCAAGGTAGGGCTGGAGGGCAAGACGCATGGCGATCTGCCGCTGGGCAGCCATCGCTGGCTCCGACGAAAGGGAGTCCAACCGGGCGAGTAACAAATCGAGCGGCGGGACAAGAGGCACCCAGAGACCGGCTGTTGTTTCACTCGCGAGCTTCATGAATTTCTTCCATCACGATGGCCTCTGCGTCGAGCCAGTCCTCAAAATCATGTCCGTCACGATATCCCCGCTCTTGCCATAACTCAAAAGCCTTTGTCGCAATCCGTTCCCTCATGCCATTTGGCAACTCGATAGACCGCGGCGATGCCGCCAAAGGCGAACGCATCGAAGATTTCATTTTCTTTGTAGGTTTTGTTGCACTTGCCATCACAAACTCCTTGGCTAATTATGGATAATTGGAGACATTGCTTTCGGAATCACTTGGTCCGAACTTTTGGCTGCGCACCGCGATGACAGGACAGTGCGCTTTTCTCAGAACGGCCTCCGCCACGCTGCCGGAAATGGTGTGTGAAATCCCTCGGCGCCCATGCGTGCCCATGACGATGAGGTCGCAGGGCAGGGTCTTAGCAGCATCTAAGATTGAATCGGACGGAAAGCCTCCCCGCAGCCGAGATTCCACCACCATATTGGGATGCTGGTGGGTAGCAGCCAACTCCTCCAGTCGTTTCGTCCAGGTCTCGACTTCCAAATGTCGTGCCCTACTCTGGCCGAGGGTAAAGTCCAAGCCGTACGATACCGGCTCCAAGACATGCAGCAACAGGAGGGAGGCCTGAGCCTGCTGCGCCACCACAGCTGCATACTTCAAAGCATCGAGGGAACAATCGGAAAAATCGACCGGCACGAGGATGCGCTCCAGCGTAACAGGCCTCGACAAGACGCTCCCATCTTCGTTGTCTGCCGGCTCAGTTCTCACCGCCAGCACGGGGCAGGGAGCTCCACGAATGACCCGCTCGGCAGTACTTCCTAACAAGACGTGGGCAAGACCGGTCTTGCCCCTGGTCCCTACGACGACGAGGTCTGAATCTTCCGCGCGCGCCGCGGCAATCACCTCTTCACTCGGAATGCCCGCAGCCATCCTGGTCGTGACCGCAATGCCTCGCCGCTCCGCACGGCCCTTGAGATCGTCTAACTGCGACGATGCGTTCTTGAGCAGATCAGCCAAATATTGCTGATTGACCGGGTAATCGGGATTCAGTCCCGGTGGAAACTCCGCAACGCACAGCACCGTCAAAGAGGCCTTCCACGAGCAGGCAAGAGAGCAGGCATAGTCCTCCGCCCGCCGAGCCCATCGTGAAAAATCAGTCGCAAACAAAATCCGCTTAATCATGGTACTCGTTTCCTCATACCCGCGAGACGTGCGGGAAATGCGCGAAAAGCGTGACTAGTGTGGATCGAATTTTCACCTTGTATCACCAATCTCGCTCGTCCCGCCTGTCTCGCAAGTCCCGCCTATCGTCTAAACTGCTTCCGCGCTGAGCAACAACAACTCACCCTTCATGTTCGGATGGATTGAACACCGGAACTCATGCCGGCCAGGCCGTGACATGTTGAACCGAATGACCGCATCCCGTTTGGGATCGAGGAATACTCCACCCAGGCCTCGGCCATAGACGATTACCCCGTCCTTCTCGATCTGGGTTGGAAGGCCCTCAAACATGGCCGAGCCAAAGTCATGCCGTTCGGCATCCTCGTTCCTAACCTTAATTACTGAAGGGAATCCAAGGCGGAGCACCCCCTGCTTGGTCACGAACTTGAAATCCTTGATCGTGACTTCGACGACTTGCTCCGACTGAGCAAAAATAGGCTCCGCCGCCTCCCACCAGAATCCACAGGTAACGGCAAGCACAAGAACCCATCCCCACTGCATCTTTTGACTGCTCATATATCCCTCCTTCTCAGGAACCGTAAAAGGTACGACGTAAAAGTTGAAACGTGTGACTGGAGAATATTGTTCCTCCGAGACATTTCACGTTTTACCTTTCACCAATGACGAACGACTCGGCTTAGGCGGCAACGGAACAGTCAACACCGGACAGCCCGCAGTCCGCACTACCTTTTCTGCCGTACTGCCGAAAAAGATCTTGTCCACGTTACCTGAGCGACCTCCATAACTCCCCATCACCACCAGATCCACTTTTTCCATCCGGGCCGTCTTCGCGATCTCCACAAACGGCCCGCCCTCCAATACGATTCGCGTCACGGTCACACCCTTGATTGCCTCTGATTCGAGCAATCGACGCACATTGAGTCTTGCGTGATGACGCAGCCGCCGCTTCTGACCCTGTGCGTCTGACGGTACCGCCAATAACCCCATCTGATTGAAGGTCGCCAGGGTACTGGTGTCTATCACATGCAACAGCAGCAGCTTGGCTTGAAAGGTTCTGGCGAGCGTCAACGCGACACGGAAGGCTTCTTCCGAACAAGGAGAAAAATCTACCGGCACAAGGATCTTCGTGAAGAGCGATTCAGCCATGTCACCTCCCAAAGAATTGATTCATTCCCTGTCATCAGCAAGGCCGGTGCCACCAGATCAAAGCTGATGGTTTATGGCGAATGGCTAATGGAAACAAGAGATTCGCTCTTCATGTACCCCTTGTGTCATTCGCCATCAGCTCCACGCATTCTGTGAGGGGGGNNCTTTCACTCCTCACCCTTTACGCTTCACCCCTTACCCCTCACGCAGTCATTAAGACAGCGGCATTGGACTTGCTGAAATGTTGCAATGGAAAGGTTCTGCCGGCTCGCGCGAGAGGTCCGGTGGCCACCGTGGCCCAAAATATTCTCAGTGTGGCGCGGTACCTGGGAAACGCCACGCTGATCTTGTGAATGCAAGGGGTTGTTCGAGTGGGCGGCAATGACATCATTGAGAAAAATGGAAACGCCACAAGAGGTGACGATCCGATCCGGTCACCTCAGACTGGACGGCTATCTGGAAGTTCCCCCGTCGCCGCTGGGAATCGTGGTCTTCGCCCACGGAAGCGGAAGCGGGCGGGTGAGTCCACGCAACAACTTCGTCGCTCGTTATCTCCAACAAGGAAGAGTCGCTACGCTCCTGATCGATCTCCTGACTCCGGATGAGGCCGATGACCGCCGCAAGGTCTTCGACATCGACCTGTTGGCAGATCGAGTGCTCTTGGCCAAAGCCTGGCTCGAACAGGATGCCAGGACAAAGGGCCTGGGCATCGGCTATTTCGGCGCGAGTACCGGTGCGGGCGCGGCCCTGCAGGCGGCAGCCCGCGATCCGTCGTCGATTCAGGCTGTCGTGTCGCGGGGCGGCAGACCAGATCTGGCCGAAGCCTATCTGCCGTCGGTCGCCGCTCCGACGATGCTGATTGTCGGAGGAAACGACGAGCCGGTCATCGAAATGAATCTAGCCGCCTATCGGCTTCTCTCCTGCCCTAAACGAATGGTGATTGTGTCCGGAGCAACGCATCTTTTTGAAGAGCCCGGCACGCTTGAACAGGTTGCAGAGCATGCTCTCCTCTGGTTTCAGAAATATTTTGACCCTAGACAACAAACAAAGGAGCGTCCTCAATGAAAACATTACTCGCGGTTGACGGATCGGATAATTCCTATGAGGCCGTTCACATCATGAACTACCTGGCCCGGGCAGAGCAGCTCACCCTGCTTCATGCGTTGGATGTCCCCAGGCCAGCGTACCCTGAGATGATGCCGGAAGCGGCAGAGGAACTTTACAAGACTCTTGAGCAGAGCATGAAGGAAGACGGCGAGCGGCTACTCAATCGGGTTCAGTCCCTTCTCCCGCTGCACGCAGGCCCCACGACGAAACACCTTAAAGTCGGGTCTCCGGCAGGAGTGATCGTGTCGATGGCCGAGGAACAGAAAGCCGATCTCATCGTGATGGGAGCGCGCGGTCTTGGCCCCATCAAGGAGCGGCTGCTCGGCAGTGTGTCGCACCAAATCCTCACGCTGGCCTCCTGCGCCACCTTGATCGTGAACGGCCCGGTCAAGGCCATGAAACAGATTCTGCTTCCGCTCGAAGGTCCATCGGACGCGGAAGCCGCGATTCGTTTTCTGCGACTAAAGCCGTTTCATGAGGCGGTTGAATTGACGCTGATGACGGTCTTGCCTTGGACAGAACCTCCGTGGCCGAGCGGTGCCGCAGCCGAGGCCGCCGCCACTGAGATATTGGAGAAGCAAACAGACTACATCGAAGGTGTGGCAGAACGTCTACGCGCCATTGGTTATAAGGCGCATGGGGTCGCAGTGATCGGAACACCGGCTACCATGATTCTGCAACAAGCAGCCACGCTACGATCGGACCTGATCATGATGGGCACAAGAGGCAGGCAGGGAATCACCCGTTTCGTGCTCGGAAGCGTATCCCATGCCGTGTTGCACAAAACGCCATGCCCAGTACTGGCGTTTCACTCATGATATAGGCGGGAAAAGCGAGAAACGCGAGACGGGCGAGACACGCGGGAGCATCGTGTCAGGCAGAGTTAATATGTACACCCCTGAACCAAGATTGATGGAAACTCTTATCGATCATCAGACAAACAACGATGAGGATCTCATTCCATCCTCTCTCCAGACCTACGCACAGGTTCGCCGAGCCTTCAGCGGCTTGGTGCGGGCCATTTATCGAATCGAGGTGGTCGGCGCCGGTCGCCTGCCCGCGACCGGGCCCGTGGTCGTCGCACCGAATCATGAGTCTGTACTCGACCCGATCATCCTCGGTGCGGCGATCTCGCGGGAACTGCGTTTCGTCGCGAAGGCAGAACTCTGGCGGTCCAGGCTGCTCGCATGGATGATCGAGGGGCTCGGCGCGATCCCGATTGAGCGTGGCCGCAGCGACTATCACGCTGCGGCGCTGGTGCTGAAGGCGCTTGAAGCAGGACAGGCTGTCGTCATCTTCCCGCAAGGCGCCGTCCGCGGCGACCGGGTGTGGAAGCAGGGAGCTGCGCACGCAGCGCTCGTGACTGGCGCGCCGCTCGTGCCGGTTCGCCTCGTCGGCACAGCAGGGGCCCTCTCGCGGGGAAGAATCGGCTTCCCGCGGTTGCGCGTCATCGTCGGAAAGCCACTCGACGTCGCGTGCGACACGAAAGACCCAGATGCGGCGGTAAAGCTGACCGAGCGGCTACGCGTCGCCGTCGAGTCGCTGGCCTAACCTGTATTATTCATGAACATGTCTGTTGCAATCGCCGATCCGCTACTCTTGCGCATCAAGCGTCGTTCGTGAATGGTGAGCGAGACAAACAGAACGTACGCGACAAGCGCGACTCGCGGAGATGAACCCCTACGCAACGACCTGATCAAGTTTAGATGTGACAGTACTGTTCCTGCAGGAAATCCACAATCCGGTTCTCAGCCCAGTAAGGATCTTCTCCTTTGCCGGTCCATTGAAAGAACCCGCAATGGCCTCCGTGGCGAGGCGCGATCACCCGAATTTTCGGATGACACTGAATCAGCGGCGACGTAAACATGGAATAGGGAATGAAGGGATCGTCTTGTGCCGTGATGATGAGGGTGGGAACGTTGAGGGAATCGAGTACATGGCATGCCCCTGAGCGATCATAGTAGTCGGCTCCACTGGCGTACCCTCCATCCGGGGCTGTGTAGCGGTCGTCGAATTCGGTCAGGCCTCGAATGCGGTCAAGTCCGGTGAGATTCCACTTGCCGGGAAAGAGCACCGCTTTCCGTCGCATGCGCCTTTTGAGTTGCATCAAGAAGTGCTGGTGATAGATCCAGTTCCGAGGTTCTTCCAGGGCTTTGGCACATTGCGCCGGATCGATAGTCGGGCAGACCGCGATCGCGCCGGCCAAGGATGCCTCTGACGAGCCGGCTTCTCCAGCTGCTTTCAGAACGAGATTCCCTCCCAACGAATAGCCGACAAGCCAGATCCGATTGAGTCCATCCACGCGCGCTAATTCATGGACGACGGCTCGATAGTCCTGACTCAAGCCGCTGTTGTAGAGCGTCGGCGTCAGGTGTTCGGTTCCGCCGCAAGTACGCTGGTTCAACCGGACGACATTGAATCCTGCGCGATAGGCTTTCGCGGCGATGCCGCGCATATAGTGAGACTCGCTGCAGCCTTCCANNTTTGGTGACATGAAGATCATCATACTGAAAAGAGAGCGTAGAATTCCATATCCCCGCCAGTAAGAATCATCTCCAGCAGGATGCTCAAATAGGCCGTTCTCGTCGTTCGTGAAACGTGAAACGCAAAAGGTGAACGGTTTAGCGGCACGAACAGCGGGCATCTCGACGTTTCACCTTTCACGTCTTACTTTTTACGGTTCTATGAATTTCGCTTTGGCCAAGACCAGGATCTGACCTGCCGCATCACCTGCGGAAGTGGCGATGCTGTCGATTCGGAGATCCGGGTCGATCGGCGCTTCGTAGGGAGATTGGAGTCCCGGGACCGTAAGAGATTCGCCCAACTGGCCCTTTTTATAGGTTCCTTTCTTGTCTCGCTCCATGCAGNNGCGGCTGGCCGTCGCATCGAAGACCACGATCACACCATGCGCCACGAGCTTCTGTCCGGTGAATGCCAAGGCCCGATAGAAGAGATCCCTCTCCGCTTCTGAGTAGGTCGGTATCGGCGTAAGAACTCGCCTGACCTCATCGGACTCCAGCACCTCGACCGTCAATCCAAGCCCTTCGAGCTGCGGCTTCAGGGCAGCGACAATCGTGCTCTTGCCCGAGGCCGGCAGGCCGGTGATCCAGATGGCAAAAGCTAACCCGTGAGGGGTGAGGGGTAAGGGGTGATCAGGAATGGCTTGTTCGTTCATCGTACTCGCTCATCACAGATCACTCACGCCCTTCACTCCCGGCAATATTCGTTCACCCGCGATGGGTCGAAGCGCGGCTCATCCAACACATGTTCGATAAATCGGAAGATGGTCCGGCGCACCTCGATCGACAGTTTGGGGTACCACAGAGGACTCGCCAAGACTAACCCTCGAAACGAAAAGAAGGGAGCGGCTGACTCTGTGATTGCTTGATCGTGGCTTGCCTCCATATAGGTGTCCCAAAAGAGGCGGAACAGCACTTCCAGGGGTCCCTGCAAGGTGCCCCAGCGACAGAGCGAAAAAAACAGGTAGTTGATCGTCATCGAGGTCACATCGTCTGCCGGTTCCCCCCACTCCCCTCGTGACCGGTCAAGCACGGAAAAATCCGTTCCCTTCCGAAACAAGACATTCCAGGGATGAAAATCTCCATGGACTTGCGACAACCGCTGACTCTCTCCGCGCAGTCGCCAGCGCCAGCGATTGCAGGCTTCTTCAACCCCGCGTAAGAGATCCGCCGAGATGAACTCGTAACGATCCGGGTAACTATCGGTCAATCCCATAATACATTCGCCGTGACCGATCAATTCCCTGAGCCGGCGCCGATAGAGGGCGGGATCTCGCCGCTTTCTAGCATGGATTTCCGCCAGGTAGCGCGCCAGAGCTATCGTCCGCTCTCGATCCTGTTTCCTGAGCCTTCCGCCTTTGGCCAATCGTTCCAAATCGAGATGGTAGCTGGCTCCCTCCGTCCATTGGGTAAGGACAAAAAACTCCTGCGCCGACGCGACCGACATAAGTTCTTGATCGGATGTAAAAGCGCCAACGTCCAGCGCCTTCACATGGCGCGGCAAGCGTCCATAGGAGTCATAGTCCCACAGGATCGCCTGGGCCCGATCCGCCGAATGCTCATGACCGAAAGGCCCCGGCTTCATGGTCTCAAGTACAGCCGACTGCACGTGGCGGCCCAAGCGGAACGTCAACTTGACCGGCGTGCCATAGCCATACTGTTTCTGAGCCCCCTTCGAACTGGCCTTGCCGATTACCTCATAGGACACCAACGTGACTGCGGGACCAAAACGAGCCCGGAGATACTGTTCAAGAGAATCTTTCCTCAGCATCGGCATAGAAGCTGAGCTTCGCAAGTCACGTTCCAGGCAGATAGCAGGCAAGGGGCACGAGGCCCGTGGCGAGTGGTAGGAGATTGACCCCAATTTCAGTCCCGCGCCCCTTGCCTGTTTTTTCCACTGGCGCATTGAGCTTCACTGCCAGGAATGCCACTGGGGGAAAATGCGCCACTCCGATTAGGCGAGAGGTACGTGCCAAGGGCAAGAGGCAAGAAATATCAGCCCCCTAGCCTCGCGCCTCTAGCCCCTCGCCTCCTTCTGAGGCAGGCACATCACTTGCTGATGTCAACCACCTGCAGGCTGGTCTGGTCTATCTGGTTGATCTGGTTTGTCTTGTTCATCTGGCTAGTTTCGTTCAACCAAACGAACAAGACAAACCAAACAAACCAATTAAACGAGAGAGGAAGCAGCATGGAGCTGGAGATTGAAAGCCGAAATGTCGAGATGACCCCCCGGTGGAAAACTGAGATTGAATCCCGCATGGGAGACCTCAAGCGGAGGCACGAGGACCTCATTCATGGGCGGGTCACCCTGACAAAAAATCCCCACCACAAAAAACTGGCCAACGTCGCCGAAGCGCTCATCATCGTCACCCTTCCAGGCCGCCAAACCATGACATCCCGCAAGGAAGACAAGACGTTCGAAGAGGCCATCAGAACCGCCTTCGACGCCATGGCCATCGAACTCCGCAAACACCACGAGAAACGTGGTCGCACCGAAGTACGCACCGCTCCGGTCCCGCCGTTGCGAGGCGTGATCTGCAAACTGTTCCCAAAGGAGGGATACGGTTTCATCCTGAAGGAAGGCGGCGGCGAGGTGTACTTTCACAAACATGCGCTGCAGGATTTGACGTTCGGTGAATTGGCGGACGGGACTGATGTCGCCTTCAACATTGAAGAGGGCAAGAAAGGCCCTCAGGCGACCACGGTACATCGTCCGTCCCCCATCGTCCAATAGGAACAATGATGACCCTCGACAAATTCAAGATCCCCGTCTCCATGCTGTCGCCGACTGTCGATCCGGCACAGCTGGGGTTCGACGATACCAGCGAACTGGAGCCCCTGAACGAAATCATCGGGCAAGAGCGGGCGGTCGAGGCCTTGGAATTCGGCTTGCGCATGAAGGGCCCCGGCTTCAATCTCTATGTGGCAGGTCCAGTCGGGACAGGCAAAGGAACCCTCATCCGTCAGATGGTGAAACGGATAGCCCAGGCCTCGCCGGCGCCGGACGACTGGTGCTATGTGAACAACTTTCAGGACTCATCACGTCCGGTCTGCCTCTCATTTCCGGCAGGGCAGGGCTGTGCCTTCAAGCGCGAAATGGCCGCGTTCATCGAAGGGCTGCGGCGTGACATTCCCCTCGCATTCGACAGCAAAAAGTATCTGGATGCCAAAGCCAAAATCTCCGAGGACACGGAATCGAAGAAAAAAGCGCTCTTTGAGGATTTAACGGAACTGAGCGCGAAGGAGGGATTTGGATTCGAAGATACCCCGTCTGGGTTCGGGCTCGCCCCCCTCAAAGACGGCCATCCGATGACAGACGAACAGATGGAGGCTCTGACCGAGCAGGAGCAGCAAGAGCTGACTGAGCGGCGGAAACCACTTGAAGGCGAGATCAGAGAGTTCCGTGTTCGCATCCACAGCCTCGAAAAAGAAGCTGAGCACCAGCGGCGCCAGCTGGATCACCAACTGGTGGCCAATCTTCTGGAAGGTCGCTATGAGACGATGCGCCGCGCCTACCCGGATTTGCCGGCGATCTCCGGCTACCTCGAACGAGTCCGCCACGACATTATTCATCACTACAGGGATTTTCTCCCGCACGAAGGCCCGGTATTCCAACTTCCAGGGCTTGAGCCCCGCCGGCCCGATATGACCCGCTACTTCGTCAATCTCATCGTCGAGAATCACCCAACGGGGGGAGCGCCAGTGATCGATGAGTCCCACCCGACCTATACCAACCTGATCGGGAAGATCGAGCGAAAAGCCCAGATGGGTGTCATGTACACCGACTTTACCGAGATTCGTGGCGGCGCAGTCCTGCTTGCCAACGGCGGATATTTGATCCTCAATGCCATGGATATCCTCCGCCAGCCTTTTTCCTGGGACGCGTTGAAGCGGCTGATCAAGACCGAAGCGGTCAAGATCGAAGACCCCACCGAGTTCTATGGCTTTTCCATCGCAGGGCTCAGGCCGGAGCCGATTCCCGTCACGGTCAAAGTCATCATGGTCGGGCCTCCAGTGCTGTATCAGTTACTTCAATCCTATGAAGAAGATTTCTCGAAGCTCTTCAAGGTGAAGGCGGATTTCGACACCGAGGTAGTGCGGAGCGAACGGCAGGATCGCCAATATGCACGCTTCATCGCCAAACTCTGCCGGGAGGAAGGGCTCCCGCATTTCGGAGTTGATGCCGTGGCCGAGGTCATCCGGCAGGGCTTCCGATTCGCAGATCGGCACGACCGGCTCTCGCTACGTTTCAGTCTGGTCAGCGACCTCATCCGGGAAGCCGGCTACTGGGCCAGGAAGGAGAATCACGCATTCGTCACACGCGCGGATGTCGAAGCGGCGGTCGCGCACAAGCGCCATCGCTCGAATTTGGCGGAGCAGTGGATCCAGGACGAGATCCGAGAGGGTACTTTGATGGTGGATCTGGACAAGGAAGTCGTAGGCCAGGTCAACGGACTCTCCGTCCACCAACTCGGCGATTACGCCTTCGGCCGCCCGACCAGGATCACCGCACGCACCTCTGTCGGCACCAAAGGGGTGATCGACATTCAACGCGAAGCGGAACTCGCAGGCAATGTCCATAGCAAGGGTGTGATGACGCTCGCCGGATACCTCACTGGAAAGTTTGCCGGCGTTCATCCCTTTGCGTTGAACGCCTCACTAACCTTCGAGCAGACCTACTCTGAAGTCGAGGGGGACAGCGCCGCAGCGGGTGAGTTGTCTGCCATCCTCTCCAGCCTTGCCGATCTCCCTATTCGTCAATGGTTGGCCGTGACCGGCTCCGTCAACCAGCTAGGCGAAGTGCAACCGATCGGCGGCGTGAATGAAAAGATCGAAGGATTCTTCGAGTCCTGCGCGCGGCGGGGGCTGACGGGGAAACAAGGCGTCATTATTCCCACCCGCAATACCAAGCATCTCGCCCTGCGGCGTGACGTCGTCGAGGCGGTGGAGTCCGGTCAATTCACGATCTATGGGGTGAACAGGATAGAAGAGGCCATCGAATTGCTCACCGGCGTACCAGCGGGTGAGCGCGGCCTCGATGGCGAGTACGCCCCCGACACAGTCTACGGCTGCGCGGCGCAACGACTCGCTGAACTGGCTCAGGCCATCGCCGAATGGAGCGAAGGCGAAACGAAGCAGGACGGACGCATCATCACAGAAGTCTAGCAGGATACTGAAAAAGTCTGCCAACGTGAATGGAAGGTTAAGGCTCAGGCTAAGGTTGAGAATCAGATGATAAAGTTATGTCTTCCTCAACCTTGACCTTAACCTCAGCCTACTAGGAGGAGGTACTTCATGCCCATGTATGACTACAACTGTCTGGACTGCGGGAAAGAATCGTTGGTGGTCTTGACCCTGAAGGAACATGAATCCACCAAAGTGACCTGTCCGAAATGCGGCAGCATCAAGATGCAGCAACTTTATTCGCCGTTTGTGGCCCACACAACCAAGAAAAGCTAGCAGGATGCTGAAACAGTCCGCCAGCGTCGTTCTCGGCTCGCAAGAATCCTCAACGTACCCAGAGGGTACGCCTCCGGTTCTTGCTCCGCCTGCGGCCTTGCTGGACAGCCTGTTTGAGCATCCTGCAGGATTATTTCTTATGGTCGACGGCAAGAGGACATTTCAATGTTGGACGTACCGTCATGGATTTTCCAAATGCTGCTAGGAGGTTTTCATGCGCCCGATCCATCGTGACCTGATGCCGACCATCGTGCCAGTTATCGTTGTCGCCGGATTGATGGGGCTGGCATTTCATTCGCTCGTCCATGCGCAAGATTATCCCGCTGATA
>CXWL01006242.1_pt1 | contig 12393 bp, 10 predicted proteins | sample 590931 | NCBI WGS metagenome assembly CXWL01 (sample SAMEA3498368, study PRJEB10139) | groundwater metagenome | biome: water well; material: biofilm material | place: Germany | collected 2015-04-27
GCTGCCGATCTGGCCGTTGCGGTTGTCGCCCCAGCAGCGCAGTGCACCGGCGACGATGGCACAGGTGTGCTGCGAGCCCGCCGAAACGCCTGTCACGCCGGCGGCGATGACAGGGGTCGGCTTGAACACGTGCAGGCGCTTGCGGTGGGGCCCTTCGGTGCCGATCTGGCCGGAGGCGTTGTAGCCCCAGCATTGCAGCGCCCCCGCCACCACGGCACAGGTGTGCATGCCGCCGGCAGAGACGGCGCTCACGCCTTCCCGGATCACCAGGGTCGGAAGAGCTTGGTTGGCGCCGGCCTGACCTGCACCGAGCTGACCCGCAAGGTTCCAGCCCCAGCACTGCAGCGCCCCCGCCACCACGGCACAGGTGTGGGCGTAGCCCGCCGACACCGCGCTTACGCCGCCGTCGATGACCAGGGTGGGCTGCGGCGACACGCTCGCCAGCAGGCCATTGCCGATCTGCCCGAACTTGTTGTCGCCCCAGCACAGCGCAGAGCCAGCGTAGGTCAGGACACAGGCGTGACCGGCGCCGAGACTGACCTGCCGGATGGCGTTGGGTTCAGCCGCCGGGGCGGTGGTGGCGCCCAAGGCCAGCGCGGCGCCGAGAAACAGCTCAGACAAGTGGCGGCGCAGGATGTGCATGGCGGGTCTTGGGGCGGGTGGGAATTGGGGACCCCGTGGGCCGATCACATGGCGGCAGTGGCTTCAGGGCAGCGGCTTCATGATAGGTGGGCCTTCCGCTACGATCCTCCGCACACCCGGCTGGAGCCCCCCCCATGACGACTGCGCTTGAATCCATCACCAATCATCAAGTCCGCCTGGCCACGCGCCCGGTCGGCCTGCCGCGCGCCGAGAACTGGCAATTCACCGATGGCCCGCTGGCCGCGCCGGGCGAGGGCGGCCTCGTCGTCAAGGTGCTGGCGCTGTCGCTCGACCCCGCCATGCGCGGCTGGATGGACGAGGGCAAGAGCTACATCCCGCCGGTGGCCATCGGCGAGGTCATGCGCGCCGGTGGCGTGGGTGTGGTGGTGGCGTCGAGCAACCCCGCTTTTGCCGTGGGTGACCACGTCACCGGCGGCCCCGGCGTGCAGGAGTTCTGGAGCGTGGCCGCAGATCAGGTCAAGCGCTCTGGCCTGGTCAAGATCGACTTGCGCGCCGGCACCTTGACGCAGTGGCTCAATGTACTGGGCATGCCGGGCATGACGGGCTACTTCGGCCTGATGGACGTGGGCCAGCCGCAGCCCGGCGAGACGGTGGTGGTATCGGGTGCGGCCGGTGCCGTGGGCCAGACCGTGGGCCAACTGGCCAAGCTCAAGGGCTGCCGCGTGGTGGGCATCGCCGGCGGGCCGGCCAAGTGCGAGTGGGTGGTCAAGGAACTGGGCTTCGATGCCTGCATTGACTACAAGGCCGGCGCAGTGAAGGACGGCCTGAAGCAGCATTGCCCGCAGGGCGTGGACATCTACTTCGACAACGTCGGCGGCGAGATCCTGGATGCGGTGCTGGCGCGCATCAACCGCAAGGCGCGCATCGTCATCTGCGGCGCCATCAGCCAATACAACAACACCACGCCGGTGCAGGGCCCCCAAAACTACCTGAGCCTGCTCGTCAACCGGGCACGCATGGAAGGCATCGTGGTCTTCGACTACGCCGACCGCTACCACCTTGCGGTGGCCGAGATGGCGGGCTACCTTCGCGATGGCCGCATGAAGAGCAAGGAAGACGTGGTCCGTGGTGGCGTGGCGGCCTTCCCAGGCGCGCTGAACATGCTCTTCGCGGGCGAGAACTTCGGCAAGCTGGTGTTGGAGGTCGCGGCGGGCTAGAAGTGGATACCCCGCATCATCTGCGACATCGCGATGGCCTCGGGTGACAGCGTCGGCTTGGCGAGCTTCTCGCCCTTGGCGGCGGCGCTGTCGGGGAACATGCGGAAGGTGGTGTTCATGACGATCTGCGTGATGCGCGGCGCCACCGCATGCAGCACCTCCCCAAACACGCCCAGCCGCGTGGCCACGCGCACCGGCTTGTCGACACAGGCCTGCACGATCATGTCGGCGGCCTCTTCGGGCTTGAGCAGCGGCATGTTGTCGTAGATCTTGGTCGGCGCCGTCATCGGCGTGCGCACCAGCGGCATATTGACGGTCGTGAAGCTCACGCCCTGGTCGGCGAATTCGCTGCTGGCGCAGGCGGTCCAGGCGTCCAGCGCGGCCTTGCTGGCGACATAGGCCGAGAAGCGCGGCGCATTGACCAGCACGCTGATCGAGCTGATATTGACGATGTGCCCCTTCTTCTTGGCGACCATGCCCGGCAGCAGGCCCATCGTGACGCGCAGCGCGCCAAAATAGTTGAGCTGCATGGTGCGCTCGAAATCGTGGAAGCGGTCGTAGCTGGACTCCACGGCGCGGCGGATCGAACGGCCCGCGTTGTTGATCAGGAAGTCAACGCCGCCATGCTGCTCCTGCAGTGTCTTGACGAATTCGGCGCAGCCGGCCTCGTTGGCAATATCCACGGCGTAGCTGAAGACGCGGGCGTCCTTGCCGGCGTAGGCCTTGATCTCGGCCACGGCTTGCGCCAGCTTGTCTTCGCCGCGCGCGCAGATGATGGTGGTGGCACCCGCCTCGGCAAAGCGGCAGGCGGCCGAGAGGCCGATGCCCGACGAGCCGCCGGTCACCAGCACGACCTTGCCGCCCACCGTGCCCTTGAGGCTGCGGTCGACGAACAGGGCAGGGTCGAGGTGGCGTTCCCAGTAGTCCCACAGCACCCAGGCGTAGTCGTGCAGGTCGGGGCACTCGATGCCGCTGCCCTTGAGCGCGGCGTCGGTCTCGCGGCGGTCAAACCGGGTCGGGTAGTTGAGCAGCGTGAACAGGTCTTGCGGCAGGCCCAGATCCTTCATCACCGCGTTGCGCACGCGGCGCACCGGGGCCAGCGCCATCAGCCCCTTCTTCACGCCCTTGGGGATGAAGCCCAGCAGCGCGGCATTGATGAACAGGTTGATCTTGGGCGCATGCGCCGCCTTGGCGAAGATATCCAGGATGTCGCCCACCCGGTAACCGGCAGGGTCCACGAGGTGGAAACACTTGCCGGCCAGATCGCCCTTGCCGTGCGAGATGTGGTCCAGCGCCTTGACCACAAAATCCACCGGCACGATATTGATGCGGCCGCCCTCGAGCCCGACGGCGGGAAACCACGCCGGCAGGATCTGGCGCATGCGCTGGATCAGCTTGAAGAAGTAGTAGGGGCCGTCGATCTTGTCCATCTCGCCGGTCTTGCTGTCGCCCACCACCAGCGCCGGGCGGTACACCGTCCACGGCACCTTGCATTCCTTGCGCACGATCTTTTCGCTCTCGTGCTTGGTCATGAAGTAGGGGTGCTCGAGGCCCTCGGCCTGCTCGAACATATCTTCGCGGAAGACGCCTTCGTAGAGGCCCGCGGCGGCGATGCTGCTGACGAGGTGCACGTGGCCGGCATCGATGGCCTTGGCAAATTCCACCATATTGCGCGTGCCGTCGATATTGACCTGCACCTGGCTGGCCTCATCGGCGCTGAGGTCGTACACCGCGGCAAGGTGATAGACCGCGTCGATCTTGCCCTTGAGTGCCTTCAGGCCTTCGGCGCTGACACCGAGCTTCCTGGCCGTGAGGTCGCCGCTGACCGGCACTGCGCGCGATTTGGCGACACCCCAGTAGTCATACAGCGCGGCCAGCTTGCCTTCACTGCCGGGCCGCACCAGGAAGTGCACCGTCGCGCCGCGGCGCGCGAGCAGGGCCTTGACCAGGCGTTTGCCGATGAAGCCGGTGGCACCGGTGACGAAATACTGCATTCTTCTCTCCTCTTTCTGGCACTGCGGAATGGCCGCAAGCATAGAGCCGTCTCACTAGAGTTTTAGGCTGCGGCCCCCAGGGGGGAACCCTATATTTCCAGTCATGGAGCAGGCCACCGCGGCTGGCACTGCCCACTGCACCACGCCGCACCCACACACAGAAGGAACAATCATGGTCAAGAAGATGCACAGCACGACCCCGCCGGCCGGCGAGAGCGCCACCAAGGGCGCCAGCGGCCTGCTCGACAGCCAGCTCGCGCACTCGGTCAAGGAGTCGGCGCAGCAGATCTGGCTCGCCGGCATGGGCGCCTTTTCCAAGGCCCAGGCCGAAGGCGGCAAGGTCTTCGAGACGCTGGTCAAGGAGGGCATGAACCTGCAGCGCAAGACGCAAGGCATCGCCGAAGAGAAGATCAGCGAAGTCACCGGCAAGATGAGTTCGATGGCGGGCACCGTGACGGCCAAGGCCGGGCAGAACTGGGACAAGCTCGAAGCCATCTTCGAGGCCCGCACCGCCAAGGCCATGAACAAGCTCGGCGTGCCCACCGCCAAGGATGTGGACGCACTGGTGCAGCGCGTGGACGAACTCGCCGCCGCGGTGGCCAAGCTGTCGAAGACCGCGCCGGCCAAGGCACCGCGGGCGGCCAAGGCGGCGGTGAAGACGGTGGCCAAGGCGCCGGCCAAGCGCGCACGCAAGACGGCCGCAGCGTAAGGCGCGAGCAGGCGCCGAGCCAAACTCGAAGGGCGCTGCGGCGCCTGCTGCCGTCACTAGAACATGCCCAGCCGAAATTCCCCGCGCATCGGGCTGGCCCTGGCCGGCGGGGGCCCGCTGGGTGCCATCTTCGAGATCGGCGCCCTGTGTGCGCTGGAGGAGTCGGTGCTTGGGCTCGACCTCAATGCGTTGAGCGGCTACGTCGGCGTATCCGCCGGGGGCTTTGTGGCTGCCGGGCTGGCCAACGGCATGACGCCGCGCCAGCTCTGCAACTCGTTCATCGAGAACGACGGCCCGCGCGCCGATGTGATCCACCCGAGCCTGTTCATCCGCCCGGCCTTCAGCGAATATGCGCGCCGGCTGGCCGCGCTGCCGGGCCTGGTGGCGATGGCCGCCTTCGGCTACACCTTCAAGCGCCGCTCGCTGCTGGCCGCGCTGGAGCAACTCGGGCGCGCGCTGCCGACGGGCATCTTCAGCAACGCGCCGCTCGAATCGCAGTTGCGCCGGTTGCTCAGCGCGCCGGGCCGCAGCAATGATTTCCGCCAGCTCGAGCGCAAGCTGGTGCTGGTGGCCACCGATCTGGACAGCGGCCAGGCCGCGCCTTTCGGCCAGCCGGGCTGGGACCATGTGCCGATCTCCGAGGCGGTGGCCGCCAGCGCCGCACTGCCGGGGCTCTTTCCGCCAGTGCCGATCAATGGCCGCTGGTATGTCGATGGCGCGCTGAAGAAGACGCTGCACGCCAGCGTGCTGCTCGACATGGGCCTCGACCTCGTGCTGTGCCTGAACCCGATGGTGCCGTTCGACGCCAGCCACCCGCACCGGCACCGCGTGCTCGGCGGCGCCGAGCAGCGCATCCCGCGCCTGGTGGACGGCGGCCTGCCGGTGGTATTGAGCCAGACCTTCCGCTCACTGATCCATTCGCGGCTGGAACTCGGCATGAAGGGCTACGAGGTCAGCCACCCCGGCACCGATATCGTGCTCTTCGAGCCCGACCAGCGCGACCCGGAAATGTTTCTGGCCAATATCTTCGGCTACTCGCAACGCAGGTTGGTGGCCGAGCATGCCTACCAGCACACGCGGGCCGACCTGCGCTCGCGCCGCAGCGTGCTCGGCGCGACGCTGGCGCGCCACGGCTTGACGCTGGACGACGCCGCGCTGGACGACCATCGCCGTACCCTGCTCAAGCGCCCGCTCCGCACCGGCAGCCGCGCCGCGCGTGCGCTGCGCCGGCTGGACGAGGTCTTGAACGATCTCGACCGCGCCCTCGTGGCGCGATCCTGATCCGCTCGACGCAAAGCCCGACAGCCTAGAGGTAGCGCGACTCCAGGTGCGCCCTGAAGTGCGCCGGGTTCAACACTTCGCCGCTGGCGCGCCGGGCCAGTTCATCGGTGGTCCAGCGGCTGGCCTGGCTCCAGATGTTCTCGCGCAGCCAGTTGAAGACCGGCGCCAGATCACCGGCGCCGATGCGCTCGTCCAGATCGGGCATGGCGCGCCGCATGGCGGCAAACCACTGCGCCGCATACATCGCGCCCAGCGAGTAGCACGGAAAGTAGCCGAACATCGCCTCGGGCCAGTGCACGTCCTGCAGCGGGCCGTGGTTGTAGTTGCCGCGCGTGTCCACGCCCAACAGCTCCATCATCTTCGCGTCCCACAGGGCAGGCACGTCTTCGGGCTCGATCTCGCCTTCGATCAGCGGGCGCTCGATCTCGTAGCGCAGGATGACGTGGGCGGGGTAGGTCACTTCATCGGCATCGACGCGTATGAACCCTGGTTTCACGCGCGTCATCAAGCGGCGCATGTTGTGCGGCTCGAACGCCGGCTGCGCGCCAAAGGCCTGCGCCACCAACGGTGCCAGCTGATTGACAAAGCCGGGGTGGCTGCCGAGCTGCATTTCAAAGCTCAGGCTCTGGCTCTCGTGCAGGGCCATCGAGCGCGCCTCGGCGACCGGCTGCCCGAGCCATTCGCGCGGCAGGTTCTGCTCGTAGCGGCCGTGGCCGGTTTCATGGATCGTGCCCATCAGGCTGCCCAGGAAATCCTCCGTGCGAAAGCGCGTCGTCATGCGCACGTCTTCGGGCACGCCACCGCAGAAGGGGTGCGTGCTCACGTCCAGCCGGCCGGCCTTGAAGTCGAAGCCGAGCAGACCGATGACGCGCTCGCACAGAACGCGCTGCGCGGCCGCGGAAAACGGGCCCGCGGGTTCAACCAGGGGCTGGCGCGCGGCATCGGCGGCCTGCTTCTCGGTGACCCGCTGGATCAGGCCCGGCAGCCACTGCCGCACGTCGCCGAAGACACGGTCGACCTGCGCGCTGGTCATGCCCGGTTCGAAGCGATCCATCATCGCGTCGTACCTGGACAGGCCGGACTGCGCCGCCAGCAGCGCGGCCTCTTCACGCGCCAGGGCCAGCACCGGGCGGAAATTCTCGACAAAGCCGGGCCAGTCATTGGCCGGGCGCTGGGTGCGCCAGGCGTGCTCGCAGCGTGAGGTGGCGAGCTGCTGGCGCTGCACCAATGACTCGGGCAGTGCGGTGGCGGCCCGCCACTGGCGGTGCATCTCGCGCAGGTTGGCGCGTTGCATGTCGGACAGCGGCTCCTGCTCGGCGCGCGCCAGATGGTCGGCCAGCCGGGGTTCGGTGCGCATGCGGTGCAGCAGCGCCGCCAACTCGGCGAGGGCCGCGCCGCGGGCCTCGTTGCCCAGCGGTGGCATATTCGCCGCCTGGTCCCAACTGGCGATGGACTGCAGGTGGCCCAGGCGGTGCAAGCGGGTCCAGGTGGTGGCGAGTTCGTCGTAGGCGGGGGTGTTGATCACGGGATTCCTTGGCGCCGCAGGCGGGCACGAAGCAGCGATTCTGCTGCCGCCGGGGTCAGGGCGCGAACTGCCCCGGAAAGACCCACAGCAGCAGTGCCGTCATCGTGACGTAGCGGGCGAACTTGCCGATCGCCATGAAGGCCACGCAGGGCCAGAACGGCAGCTTCAACCAGCCGGCCACGGCGCACAGCGGGTCGCCCACAGCGGGCAGCCAGGCCAGCAGGCAGGCCTTGGGCCCGAAGCTGCGCAGCCAGTCCAGCGCCCGCGCTTCCAGCGGCCGGTGCTTCACGCGCTCGTACAGAGATTCGGCACCGTAGCCCATCCACCAGGTAATTGCGCCGCCAATCGTATTGCCCGCCGTGGCCACCCCGATGGCCGGCCAGAACAGCTCCGGGTTGAGCTTGACCAGGCCAAACAGGGCGGGCTCGCTGCCCAGCGGCAGCAGCGTGGCCGAGACCAGTGACACGACAAACAACGTCGACAGACCGTAGCGCGGCAGCGCCAGCGCCATGAGCAAGGTGTGCAGCCAGGCTTCCATCGGTGCGGCGGATTATCGACAGCCTGCAGCGCCGCCATTTCGGGCGGCCCCGGCCGCTATACTCGTGCCTCATTTTTCAGCAACTCAACGCCACCCCCTCCGCCCATGCGCATCGGCTCCTTCGAACTGCCGAACAACCTGTTCGTGGCCCCGATGGCGGGCGTGACCGACCGGCCGTTTCGTACCCTGTGCCGCAGCCTGGGCGCCGGCTACGCGGTGAGCGAGATGGTGACCAGCAAGCGCGAGTTGTGGGCCACGCTGAAGACATCACGCCGGGCCGACCACCGTGGCGAGCCGGCACCGATCGCGGTGCAGATCGCGGGCGTGGACCCGGCCGAGATGGCCGATGCCGCGCGCTACAACATCGATCGTGGCGCGCAGATCATCGACATCAACATGGGCTGCCCAGCCAAGAAGGTGTGCAGCAAGTGGGCCGGCTCGGCGCTGATGCAGGACCCGGCGCTGGCCATCCGCATCGTGGCCGCGGTGGTCGCCGCCTGCGCCCCGCGCGCGGTGCCGGTGACACTGAAGATGCGCAGCGGCTGGCGCGCCGGCGAGCGCAATGCGCTGTCGCTGGCGCGCGCCGCACAGGACGCTGGCGTGGCGATGGTCACGGTGCACGGCCGCACGCGCGAGCAAGGGTACGGCGGTCAGGCCGAGTACGACACCGTCGCGGCGGTAAAGGCGGCGCTGACCATCCCGGTGGTGGCCAACGGCGATATCGACTCCCCGGCCAAGGCACGACGGGTGCTCCAGCGCACGGGCGCCGACGCGGTCATGATCGGCCGCGCCGCCCAGGGCCAGCCGTGGATCTTTCGCGAAATCGCGCATTTCCTGGCGCACGGCACGCTGCCCCCGGCGCCGGCCGTGCGTGACGTGCAGCGCTGGCTCACCGCGCACCTGCACGAGCACTACGCGCTATACGGTGAGTACAGCGGCGTGCGCAGCGCGCGCAAGCATATCGGCTGGGCGGTGCGCGCCCTGCCGGGCGGCGAGGCCTTTCGCCGCACGATGAATTCCCTGGACGACTGCACCGGGCAATTGCTTGCGCTGACCGGGTTCTTCGACGAGTTGGCGGATCGCCACGTCCTGCTGCCGCAGGCCGCCAACGACCGCCACGGCGCGATCGCGGCATGAGCGCCGCACGGCCGCCCCGAAGGCGCTCGCTCCCCCACGGGGGGACGGCCCGCAGGGCCAAGGGGGCGCAATGAGCAGAAAAGCCATCGAAGACTGCGTCCGCACGAGCGCGGAGCAGTATTTCAAGGACCTGCGCGGCGCCGAGCCCCATGCCCTGCTGGAGTTGTTTCTCGGCGCCGCAGAAAAGCCCTTGCTCGAGGTCGTGCTGCGCCACGCCGAGGGCAACCAGAGCAAGGCGGCCGAGTGGCTGGGCATCAACCGCAATACCTTGCGGCGCAAGCTGCTCGATCACAACATCCTGAAATAGCCCGACGCGCTGCGTCCTAGAAAACCCATGGCCATGCCCACATTGACCGCGCTGCTTTCCGTCTCTGACAAGACCGGGATCGTTGATTTCGCCCGCTCGCTGGCCGCGCTGGGGGTGCGCCTGCTCTCCACCGGCGGCACCGCGCGCCTGCTCGCCGATGCCGGCCTGGCGGTGACCGAAGTGGCCGAGGTGACCGGCTCACCCGAAATGCTGGACGGCCGCGTCAAGACGCTGCACCCGCGCATCCACGGCGGCCTGCTTGCCCGGCGCGACTTGCCCGCGCACATGGCAGCGCTGCAAGAGCACGGCATCGGCACGATCGACCTGCTGATCGTCAACCTCTACCCCTTTGCGCAGGCCACCGCGCGGGCTGATTGCACGCTCGAAGACGCGATCGAGAATATCGATATCGGTGGCCCGGCGATGCTGCGTGCCGCAGCCAAGAACTGGGCCGACGTGGCGGTCGTGATCGAGCCCGCCGACTACCCGCGCGTGCTCGAAGAGCTGCAAGCCGGCAAGGTGCAGCGCGATACCAAGTTCATGCTCGCCAAGAAGGTCTTTGCGCACACCGCAGCCTACGACGGCATGATCAGCAACTACCTCGGCGCACTGCAGCCCGGCGCCGAAGACGCCGTGGCCGCCGTGCCCGCACGCGAGCCCTTCCCGGCCGTGTACACGCTGCAGCTCAGCAAGACGCAGGACATGCGCTACGGCGAGAACCCGCACCAGAGCGCCGCCTTCTACCGTGATGCGGCGCCCGCCGCCGGCGCGTTGGCGGGCTGGACCCAGTTGCAGGGCAAGGCGCTGTCGTACAACAACATCGCCGATGCCGATGCCGCCTGGGAGTGCGTCAAGACCTTCGACACGCCGGCCTGCGTCATCGTCAAGCACGCCAACCCCTGCGGCGTGGCCGTGGGCGCGGACCTGCTCGAGGCCTATGGCAAGGCCTACCAGACCGACCCGACGTCGGCCTTTGGCGGCATCCTCGCCTTCAACCGCCCGCTCGACGAGGCCACCGCGCTGCAGATCGGCCACAACAAGCAGTTCGTCGAAGTGCTGATCGCGCCGGCCATCTTGCCGGCGGCACGTGCCGTCTTCGCCAGCAAGCAGAACGTGCGCCTGCTTGAAGTGCCACTCGGCGCGGCCGCCAACGCGCTTGACTTCAAGCGCGTCGGCGGCGGCATGCTGTTGCAGACGCCCGATACCAAGAACGTCGGCCGCGCCGAGCTGCGCGTGGTGACCCGGCTGGCGCCCACCGAGGCCCAGCGCGAAGACCTGCTCTTTGCCTGGAAGGTGGCCAAATTCGTCAAGAGCAACGCCATCGTCTTCTGCGGCGGCGGCATGACCCTGGGCGTGGGCGCGGGGCAGATGAGCCGCATCGACAGCGCCCGCATCGCGCGCATCAAGGCCGGCAATGCGGGCCTCTCGCTGGCCGGCTCGGCGGTTGCCAGCGATGCCTTCTTCCCCTTCCGCGACGGCCTGGACGTGGTCATCGATGAAGGCGCGGCGTGTGTCATCCAGCCCGGTGGCAGCATGCGCGACGACGAGGTCATCGCCGCCGCCGACGAGCGCGGCATCGCGATGGTCTTCACCGGCACGCGGCACTTCCGCCACTGAAGCGCCGGCGCTGCCTGGCGTGCGCCGCGCTGCCGCTAGCATCGGTGGATGTCGCTTGCCGATTTCATGGGCCTGCTCCTGGCCTTCATCGCCCGCCTGGTCACGGGCGCGCAGGGCCATTGGAAGGGCTGCCCGCCCAAGGCCGAGCAGCGCATCTACTTTGCCAACCACCAGAGCCACCTGGACTGGGTGCTGATCTGGGCCGCGCTGCCGCGCGAGCTGCGCGCGCGCACGCGGCCGATCGCGGCGCGCGACTACTGGACGTCGACACCCTTCAAGCGCTGGCTGACGACGGCGGTCTTCAACGCCGTCTACGTGAGCCGCACCCGCAGCGACGAGCAGGACCCGCTGGAGCCGCTGGTGGCGGCGCTGCAGGGTGGCGATACGCTGGTGATCTTTCCGGAAGGCACGCGCAGCAACCGGGCCGAGCCGATGCCGTTCAAGAGCGGCCTCTATCACCTGGCCGCGCAGTTCCCCGCCGTGCAGCTGGTGCCGGCCTGGATCGACAACGTGCAGCGCGTCATGCCCAAGGGCGAAGTCGTGCCGGTGCCGGTGCTGTGCACGGTGACCTTCGGTGCTCCGCTGGCGACCGTGCCCGGCGAGGACAAGCGCGCCTTCCTCGACCGTGCCCGCGCCGCCGTGCTGGCGCTGCGGCCGGGGCGGCCATGAACGACTTGCGCACGCTCCCGGTCGATGGCCAGATCGGGCTGCTGTTCGTGGCCCTGTTCGGCGTCCTCGCGCTGGTGTCGGTGGCGGTGCTGGTGCGCGCGCTGCGCGACGACGATGAAGCGCGGCGCGACCGGCGCCAGCAGATGCAGCGCGACCTGCGCGCGGTGTGGATAGGCTCGGCGGTCTTCTGGCTGGCGTGGGTCTCGGGTGCGCTGGGCGCGACGTTGGCCTTCGGCGTCTTCTCGTTCCTGGCGCTGCGCGAATTCATCACGCTGGTGCATACGCGGCGCGGCGACCACCGCGGTTTGATGCTGGCATTCTTTGTCGCGCTGCCTGTGCAATACCTGCTGCTGGGGGTGCGCGCCTTCGACCTGTTCACCGTCTTCGTGCCGGTCTATGTCTTCCTCGCCATTCCGGTGGCCAGCGCGCTGGCCGGCGACCCCCAGCGCTACCTCGAGCGCAACGCCAAGATCCAGTGGGGCATCATGGTCTGCGTCTACGGGCTCAGCCACGCGCCCGCGCTGCTGCTGCTGGTGCTGCCGAACTACGCCGGGCGTGGCGCCTTCCTGCTGTTCTTCCTGGTGATGGTGACGGCGATGGCGCAGATCGTGCAAGAACTGGCCAGCCGCTGGCTGCGCCGGCGCCCGACGGTGCGCCAGATCGACCGCAGCTTCTCGTGGCGCGCCTGGGCGCTGGGCGTGCTGGCGGCGGCGCTGTTGGGCGCGGCGCTGTTCTGGATCACCCCGGTGAGCGCGCTGCGCGCAGCCGCCATGGCCGCCGTGGCGGGGGGCTGCGG
>CXWL01006252.1_pt1 | contig 12392 bp, 12 predicted proteins | sample 590931 | NCBI WGS metagenome assembly CXWL01 (sample SAMEA3498368, study PRJEB10139) | groundwater metagenome | biome: water well; material: biofilm material | place: Germany | collected 2015-04-27
GCGTCCCGCAGCCACATCGCTACGCGTTTCAGCCAAAGCCGCGTCCAACTCGCACTCGCGCAGGTAGTGATATTGGGCAATCTCCATTACCACGAAGCGATCTTTGCCGCGAACCGAAACAATCGCCTCAGGGTGATCCGCCAACACCGACTCAATGGCGGCAACCCCTTTAGTTTTTAGATCATTGGCAGTCAAGCTGGGCATGGCATATCTCCTCATTGGGTTGTTACAAGAGGATCGAATAGTATGCTTAATCGTGCTGTTTATCAATCAATAATTCATGCGGTTAGTGCGTAATCAAATCAGCGTCACAATATCAGTCGCGCTTGTACAGGTATCGCACTCATGCGTACCCTTGCAAACTTCAACAGTTCGACCATCCCAGCCGCCTTGTCGCGCCATTCGTAAAATTGTGTTTCGCCCAACAACACATAATGCCATTCGCGTCTCATTCTGTCTTCGGCTTTTAGCGTATTCACGCGCTCACACCACGCCGCCGCCGATTATAATTTGCGTTGCACATTGGCGGAGCGCACGTCTTTCTGCGCTTTGGTTTCAACCAGAAAAATTTCCGTTCCTGTCTTGACCAAAAAATCCGGCGAGTACATAGCGGGCAGTCCGTCGTCCTTGAGATAGCGCAGGCGGCAGAAGCTGTGTTTGGTTTCGTTGATTTTGCAAAACGCCTGCACCAACACATCTTTTTGCGCCCATTCCATAAAGGCTTTTTCCAGTCCACCGTTGCGCGAAGGGAAAGCTTGCCGCTCGTAAATGCACTTGCGCGTCGGGATGGAAAATTCATCGCGCATCGGCAATTTGTCCACTTCCGATAACTGCCGTTGCGCCACTTCAAAGCCGCTGATTTGTTCGGATTCTTCTGCGCGCAAAATCGCTTCGGCGAACACGCGGATGATGTGTTGCAGTAGCGGGTCTAGCAGCAGCAAACGCCAATTTTCATCGACCAGCGGATTGAATGGCTCACCGAATAAATACTGGCGAATGTAGTCATCCAGTGCTTGCACCAAGCTCACCGTATGAATTTGCAGATAGGGAAATTTATTGACACCCCCGCCACTTTTACCCGTCAGCGGTTGATTCAGCACTTGTGACAAGCGCGCGGTCATGCGGCTCAAATACTCGTTGTAACCCGTTGCCGTCATCACGCCGCCCTGCACGCGATAATCGCCGAAGCGTGTGCCGGATTGCACATCGTGCGAGGCGAACACATCGCCTTTGCCCAGCATGTCTTTGAGCTGTTGCTGCGTGTAGCTGCTAAATTTTGCGATGCCTTCCACCGCCACATTCAGCACACTCAACTCCTCGTCGTCCTCGCTCAAAATAAACGGAATGGCAAAGTCGTATTCCTGATAGCCCTCGACCAAACCCACCGAAATCAAATCGCCGATGCTGCTGCCCTCGCCTTCACCGCCGTCTATTCCAACCAAGCCTTCTTGCATCAGCTCATCGTAGAACGATTGAAAGGCGGGATGCTCAATCACCGACAGCACATCTATCATGCTGTTCGGCTCTTGCCCGTTGTGGATGCGCGCGCGGTTCTCTTCCTTGATGTCGCTGTATTCGTGGTCGCGCCACATCAGCCGCAAGCCGCGTCCGATGGTTTGCTCCAGCAAAATCTGTGCGCCCGTGGTGCGCAATGGCACGATGACGCAAATGTTGGACACGTCGAAACCCTCGCGCAACATCAACACGCTGACCAGAACACGCGGCGTTTGATGCTTGTCCACATCGAACAAACGCTCGCGCACTTTCGCCCATTCGTCTGGCTTGAGTTCGCCCTTTTTGCTGCTGTCGATTGCCATCACCTCATCGGCGTGCAGCCCTTCATCCATGAGGAATTGCGCGACTAGCGGCGACACCGTGGTGTCCTCACAAACCACCATCATTTTCGGATACCGCTGCGGTGCGATGCGCGCAAAATCCGCCTCCAGTTTTTTCAGTTTGGACAATCCAGCGCGCAGCATCACGCGCTGTCCTTCCGCCAACATCGGATTACCTTCCGCATCGCGCTCGGCTTTGAATTCCAGCGGCAGAGCACCAATCTCTTTGCGCTTATCCAGCACCAGCGATTTCACCAAACCCTGACGCATCGCCGCTTTCAAATCAAAGTCCACCGCGATATGCGGGAAATACGCTTTGCGGGTTTTCGCGCCTGTGCCGATTTGGTTATACGGCGTGGCGGAAAAGTCCAATTGCAAAAAGCGCGCGCCTTTGCTTTCGGCGATGCGGCTCAAACTTTTCTGCCATTCGACTTCGGTTTGTTCGCCATCTTTTTTCAACTCGTGAATGTGATGCGCCTCATCGTTGACCACCATCAAGTCAGGCAAATCGGCGAGAAAGTCCAGCACGCCGCCGCGTGCATAACGCCTGTCCAACACATCCAGCGCGTTGCCCGTTGCTCTGCCTGGAGTTAGTGGCAATAAGGCATTCAGCACTTTGATAGGGTCGATGTCTGCGCCCGGCGTTTCGATTTCATTTTCATCAACCAGCTCTTCGCCCGCTTCTGCCAGCAAGTGCCAATTGGTGACGGCAATCAAGCCGCCGCTGGTGGCTTGATTGCCGATATTCTCTTTGTTGCACACATTGGTTTGCACAAAACGAAACACTGTATCGCGATGTGATTCGGGGATGAACAAGTCGGCATATAGCGTGATGTCGGAAGTTGCAAAATCGCGTTCGCCGTTTTTCAGTTTTCCGCTAAACGCATCCAGCAAACGGTCGTACACAATCAAACCCGGCGCGACCAGCAGGAAGTTTTTGGTGAAACGCTTGTCGTTAGGCTCGGCGAGCTTGTTCAACAACTGCCACACCAATAAGGCTTGCAGCACCCAAGTCTTGCCCGTACCCGTTGCCATTTTCAAACAGTATTTCGGATGGCGATGTTTGGCCTGATCGACCTCCAGCAAACGACCACCTTCAAGCAAATCTTCCGCTGCGACTTGCTCATATAGCCCGCGCAAACTGGTGACACCCAACACCTCATGCGCATAAATCACATTCAGAATCGCCTGCCGCTGTCCCGCGTGAAAGTTGAAACTACGCATCGCGCAATAGTCGGCTTGAAACCACCACTTCAATAATTCCGCCGTGGTCGGGGTGACCAAATCAAGCAAGTCGGCAACGCCGTCTTCAAGACCGATACACACGGCATTGGTTTTGGCGGTGAGTCCAGCGGCGAGTGGCAGGGGTGAGTTTTTCATGCCACCTCCTGCATCACTTCAGACTCAAAGCCGAACACATCCACCGCTCGCACACACACGCGGCGTGCGCCTGCCAGCTCAGGCACACTCAACACCGCGCGGGTCACGCAGCGCAAGGCATCTTCATCGTTGGCGGTGTTGCCGCGATAGTCCTGCCACACCGAGCGAAACGTCACGCCGTCGTAAGCAGGATCAACCGCCCAATACTCAATCAACGCCAGCGGCTCGTGGTTAATCACCTGCTGCAATTTGATGCGATTCGCTTCATCCAGATTGATGGCATCGGGGGAGAGCAGCACATAGTTGTCCAGCTCTATGGTCAGGGTTTCCTCGCCGCTGTCATGCCTATGCGCCGCCCCATCGTCATTCCCGCGTAGGCGGGAATCCAGCGGTTTTATCAAAAGGGCATCTAGGTTTTGTTCCCCGCCTTGCGGAGAGCTTGTTTGATTATCTGGATTCCCGCCTACGCGGGAATGACGGCTACGCAACACGGGCTTCACCGTCAGATATTGCAGCGTGGAAAAACGTATCTCTTTGCGCAGTTTGTCCAGCGCGCCTTTCTTTTTCAGCCTGTCCAAAAGATCCGGCGGGATCACCAACACCTCCAGTTGCCCATCGTTCAAGGCTTGTAAGTCATGCCCAATCGCGGGGTCGAAGTTCCAGCCACCAGTACCTTGTCCCAACCACCCAGCAACGTGTCGCGCAAGGCGATGGCTTTTTTCAGCGTGGCAAGCCCCGTCATCTTGGCGGACGAATCCACCAGCACCAAGGTTTTACGCCCCCTCTCCCCCAGCCCCTCTCCCACGCTGGGGAGAGGGGAGTGATCATTGGATTGCGTGCCAGCTCCCTCCCCCTTGATGGGGGAGGGTTGGGGAGAGGGTGATTTGGGTAAGTACCCCAGATTGCGATTCGGATTATCTTCCGCCGCCAGCGGCAACGCGCCGTAAAGCTGCAACACGATCTGCGACAAATCGCCCACTTTGAACTTGCGCCCCAGCGTGGTCTTGGCACTTTCCACTTGGTAATCGCCAATGGCCTGATACAAAAACGGCTGCGCGTTTTGGTCGATCAGACGCTTGCGCATTACCATGCAAGCTGGCTTGCCCAAGTCGGTGGTAACCCAACGCCGCCCCAGCTTTTCCGCCACGGCGGCGGTTGTGCCAGAGCCGCCAAAAAAGTCGGCGACGATGCCGTTTTCGGGGCAAGATGATTTGATAATTCTATCGAGAAGTTTTTCTGGTTTTTGAGTGCCGTAATCTGTTCGTTCTGCATGTGGGGCGTGCATCATGCCAGGGATGTCATCCCACAAATTCGCTATCTCTTGATACTCCTTAACAAATTCCTTTCCCCCAATGTTGCCAGTTTCCAAAAAAGTTTTAATGCGAATGTTGCCAGTTTTTGTTCGTAGAATTCGACCTATCTTGTCGAGTTCTATGATGCTTTCATCCGAGTAATTTCCGCGTGGAGAGTTTTTGAAAAACTGCTTTTTCAATTCATCGTATTTGTACTTTTCTTTGGCTTGGGAAAGTGGTGTAAGTATTTCTTTACGCTGTTTGCTAATGCGAAATCTATCTGTCTTGGCATAAAGAAATAGGTTGCTAGTAATGATGTCGAAACGAATCTGCTCATTTGCAGACATTCTTCCTGCTGTTGCTGCCGACGGCCATACAATCTCGTCTTTGAAGTTTTCTTTCCCAAAAATCTCATCCATCACAATCTTCACGTAATGCCCGACATGCCAATCCAGATGTACATAGATTGATCCGCTGTCGCTCAACAGTTCGCGCATCAAAATCAAGCGCGGGGTAATCATCGCCAGATAGGAAGCCGTGCCGTCGCTCCAGGTGTCGGAGTAGGCGAACTGCTCGATGACGGTGGGCTTTTGTTCCAGCTCGATACTGCGCTCCCTCACCCCTAGCCCCTCTCCCGAAGGGAGAGGGGAATCTGCCGCCGCGCCACTCCCTCTCCCTCCGGGAGAGGGCTGGGGTGAGGGAAGGATCACTTTGGTGCGGTAGTCGGCTTTGGAATCGAACGGTGGGTCGATGTAAATCAAATCCACTTTGCCGCGTAGCGAAGGCGTGTGTTCGTCGCCCGCCAGCAATGCCGCAATCGCCAGTAAGTTATCGCCGTAGATCAGGCGGTTACTCCACGATTTAGCTACCTCATCACCCGTTCGCCCTGAGCTTGTCGAAGGGGGTGCTTCGACAAGCTCAGCACGAACGGTGTTTGTGTGGGTACTGCGCAGCAAATCTTTTTGCACCGCGTCCTTGGCGGGGAACACCATCTCGCGGGTTTGCAGCGTGACGCGATGGCGACTTTCCAGATTTTCTAAAACACGTTCGGCTTCTTTGCGGGCGTTGCTGACGATTTCGGGGAGTTGTTCGAGTAGGGTTTTTGCCATGACAACTTGTGCGCGTAAAAAAATGAACACGAAGTTTATATTGAAATGAACAGATAGTTGTATTTATGAGGCGTGAAAATTTAACTTTCTGTTCATGGATGAGAAAGCACAATTTAGTCAACGCCTGCGTAAGGCAATTGAGAATGCGGGTTACACGCTACGCCCTATCGTATTGGAGCGTGAATTCAATACTCGTTATTGGGGGCGTTCGGTTACCGTGCAAGCAGTGCGTCGCTGGTTGCGTGGCGAGGCTATTCCTTCACAAGAGAAATTACAGGTGTTGGCGGATTGGTTGAAGATTGAACCGCATGTATTGCGTTACGGTGAACAGTCTGTTCAGAAGATACGCGCCAAAGTCCAGAAATGGGACGACGGCATCAGCCATCAAGAGCGCGAAGTGTTCGAGGCATTCCTCGCTTTACCCGCGCCACAACGCAAGATTGTGCGCGAGGTGATTCAAACTTTTGCCAAGGCTTTTCCTGCTGAAGCGGTTGTGAAACATCACCCCGCAAAAAAATCTTAACTCCCTGTTGTCCTTAAAAAAGTAGTAATGACAAATTACATTGCACTTTCATCTGCAATGTGTGTTGGCGTGAAGGCATCTTATTGTTGCCAGCTTCCTTTGCTTGTATGATGCGCAGCATATTGCACAAAATTTTGTAACATACGCAAGCGGAGGCATGATGGGAATTTCGGTACGTGACGTGGTGGCATTTTCTCAGGCGCGCGCTAATCTTTCTGATTTGGCGGAGCAGGTCAAGGCTGGGGCGGAGAAGATTATTACCAAGAACGGTGAAAGTTATGTCGCGCTGATTGATTCGGATCGGCTTGATTACTATCATCGCTTGGAGCGCGAGCGCATTCATTTGTTGCTGATTGATGAAATTGGCAAGGGCTTGGATGATGTGGCGGCGGGTTGGGTAAAGGAGGCACGTCAGGTTATTCAAAAGTTGAAGCGTCGTCGGGCGGCGTAGCAGTGGCAAAGAAAATCACGGTCAAGCTGACCGCCAATTTCGAGTGCAATCTCGAAGCGATTGAGTTGCTTCTGGCTACAGCAGATGCCGCTCAAGTTTATGACCGCCTACTAGATGATCTGGCCGATGCGCTCATTCCAAATCTGGAGAAGTTCCCCCCGTTGGGTCGGCTATTCCTTGAGCGAGCGGTGTGTTCTGTGGAAGTGGCGAATGCGCTCGCGCAGTTGCAGCCCAAGCTGGGTGATGGTGAATTGCGTGAATATCTTTTCGCCGATTATTTAGTGCTGTACGCGCAGTTCGGCGAGGTGATACATTTGCTGTCGATTAAACAGTATCGTCAACTCTCGTTTAACTTTGAATCGCTCTGGACGAGAAATTTGTAGGAAAACGCGATGACTAAAATGATACCTTTGGGCGCATATTTGAAATGAACCAACTGAGATACCTTGTTTTGAGTAGCGCGATGCTCGCCGCTTGCGCGCATCAACCTGCGCAAAAAATTGCTGTTCAAGATGTTCCGAAAGTTATTCAAGCTGAAAAATCCGAGTCTCCCGAGCAAGAGGTGGTGGATACACGCGTGTTCCCCAGCGTCGAGTTAACCGATGAGTTGCTCTATCAATTTTTGCTGACAGAAATTGCAAGCCAGCGTGGCGAAACGGATGTCGCGGTAAAAGCGAGTGCTAGCCTGGCCAATAAAACGCGGGATCCGCGTGTGGCGATGCGCACAGCGCAACTGGCAATTGAATCCATCCAATTGGATGAGGCAATTGATGCGATCAAGTTGTGGCGTGAAGTTGAGCCCGCTTCACTGGTAGCGAGCCGTATGTTGTCTTCGGTGTTGGTGCGTGCGGGCAAGCTGGATGAGGCGCGCGTCGAACTGGCCGGTTTGTTGCGGGCAAACGCAGCGAATGAGGGGGCAATTTTTATTCATTTGTATCAAGTGTTGTCCGGCTACTCCGATAAGGCGGCGGCATTGAAGTTGATGGGCGATTTGGCGCAATCTTATCCGAGTGTGCCTGAGGCACGTTGGGCAACCGCGCAATTGGCGCAATCGGCGGGGGATGATGAGCTCGCGTTGCGCGAAGTTAAATCGGCTGGGGAGCTGCGCCCAGACTGGGCTATGGCGGTTTCGCTGGAGGCGGCATTGCTACAAAAAGATGCCCCGCAATCGGGTTTGGATAGGCTGGAGAGTTTCTTGGCGAAGCATCCCGATGCGCGTGAAATTCGTGTGCAATATGCGCGCGCTTTGCTCGATGAAAAGCAATTCAAATTGGCGCGGGACGAGTTTCAACGCTTGGCGAATGATAACCCCGACTCTCCCGAAATGGCTTTTGCCATCGCGCTCATTTCATTGCAGATGGGGGATTTTCAGGGGGCGGAAGCGCAGCTCAAACAGTCGTTGGATAAAGGTAAAAAAGATCAGGACACGGTGCGGTATTACCTTGGCCAGTTGGATGAAGCCAAAAAAAATGAAGCCGGGGCAATCGCAAACTACCGGCTGGTGGAGGGGGGGGAGTACCGATTTTCGGCGCAAATTCGAGTCGTTTACTTGCTGAATAAGCGTGGCGAGTTCGCCGTTGCGCAGCAGTATTTGCGGCAAGTGTCGGCGATTAACAGCCAGCAGCAGGTGCAGTTAATTTTGGTGGAATCCAAATTATTGTCGGATCAACAAAAGCGGGAGGAAGCCTATAACGTCTTGCAGCAAGGCTTGGAAAAGTTTCCCGATAATTCCGATTTGCTTTATGAAACCGCGATGATTGCAGAGCGGGTAAGCAAACCGGCGGTAACAGAAAAATTATTGCGTCGGCTGATTAAAATTAAACCGGACGATGCGCAAGCCTATAACGCGCTGGGTTTTAGTTTGCTGGAGCGCAACGAGCGCATACCGGAGGCGGTGGCACTGGTGGAGAAGGCTTTGCAACTTGCGCCCGACGATGCGGCCATTATCGACAGCGTGGGTTGGGGCTATTACCGCAGCGGTAAATTGGACGAGAGCATTGCGCTCTTGAAGCGTGCTTTTGCCAGTAACCCCGACCCGGAAATTGCCGCACATCTGGGTGAAGTGTTGTGGGTGAGCGGCGACAAAGAAGGCGCAAAAAAAATCTGGCAGGATAGCCTCAAAGAAAATGCGGATAGTGAGCCATTGCAGACCGTCATTAAGAAATTTATGCCTTAAATGATGGTTCGTTTGCTGGTTTTAATCGGAATTATTTTTTTGAGCGGCTGCGCATCACTGCGTGTTCACCGCGTACCCATTCCTCCGACTCAGCTTGAATCCGCACCGTTTGTGCTGAATGGGCGCATCGCTGTCGATTATCAAGGGCAGCGTCATTCAGTTGGATTGCACTGGGCGCATCAAACACAATCGGATGAAATTTTATTGCTTGCCCCACTGGGAAAAACGGTGGCACGCATCGCCAGTGATGCGCAACATGCGATGCTGGATCAGGGCGAGCAACACCATGAGGCTCAGGACATTGAAACGTTGATGACCCAAGTGCTGGGGTGGCATTTGCCATTAAGTGGCCTGCATTATTGGGTGCTGGGCAAGGCTGCGGGCAATAGTCCCGCGCAAATCGAACGTGATGAGCAGGGGCGAGTCAGTGTGTTGCATCAGTCGGGTTGGGCGGTGCGTTATCTTGCCTATGCGGAGGCTGCGCCGGAAAGCTTGCCAGCGCGGATGGAGCTGATCCGTGACGACTTGCAAGTGAAGTTATTCATTGACGAATGGGACTGGGATTCCAGTTCGCAATAGGGCAATAGGAATGATAAGCGTATTGGCATCCCCTTCATCAAAGATTACCTCGCGTAAGCCAATAAGCGGCTTCACCGACGCAGAAAAGCAATTCATTACCGCATTCGCCGAGACTATAGACCAAGGATTCGTTGATGCGCACCTCTTGCCATCAATGACCGACTCCCTCGCCGTCTACAACCTGTTCGCCACCCTCGACCCCACGCTCAACACCGCCCCCAACGGCATCCAGACCATCACCGCCGTCTTCAAAGCCTCCAGCAACTTTGCCGCCGATGCCAACGTCAACAATTTGTTTGCGACGATTGGCGTAGACTCAATGACTCCACTTCTCCCAGCATACTCTGGGCGAAATAATCGGCAAGTTACCTACCATTCCAAGCCCCAGCAACTCAGCGTCACCCGTAACAAAACAATCCACACTAGCTTGCAATGCACAAGCAATAATCCACGGATCATCCACATCACGAATGGGCAAAGTGGGGGCAACGGCTTGCGCGGGAATCACGCGCAACAAACGCAACTCAGCTTCAACTTTAATCAGCAATTCATCCGTAGCGCGAAACTTGCGCTGCAAAATATCCAGCACTTCAGTAACCACCGGTTCGCCGATCACCACCTCATGCTCGGTCAACAACCGCTCATACAAATCCGCACACAGACCGCGTGTTGCCAGCGCGCTAACCAAGACATTGGTGTCCAAAAACACCTTCACGAAACAGCCTTAAACACATCCTCGTCGGTTAAAAAGCCGCTTTTTTCCGCGAACGGCATCACCTCGTTACGCACCGAGCGAAATCGCGCCAAGGCCAATTGGCGGCGCAACGCCTCACGCACAATATCACCTTTGGGTCGATGTGCCGCTAACGCAGCCTGGGTGAGTTCACGCTCCAGTACATCATCAATACGAATACTTAAAGTAGCACTCATGGCAACCTCCGAATCAAGTGTGTTTAATTGTAACACAGCGAACTGTTCTTATGCCTGCAATCAAGCGGCGAACGATGCGCGCTACCAACTCAACGAAAGAAAAGCAGCATGAAAGACCTACTTGGCTTATTGGTGTTGGCGTGGCCGCTGACGTTGCTGGTGCTCATCGGCATCACGTTTCTGGTGGTGATTCCGATGGCGGTGGGGTATGCCGCCAAACATGGGCGCAGCAAATGGCGTTGGGGCATCGGCGCATTTCTGATTATTTATTTGCCGATTTTTTGGGATTGGATTCCGACCGTCGTTGCACACAAATACTACTGCGCAAAGGATGCGGGATTCTGGGTCTATAAAACCCTCGACCAGTGGAAGGCGGAGAATCCGGGGGTGATGGAGACTCTGGTGGCGAGTGAGATTCTTGCACCATCAAAACATGAAGGTGATGAGGATAACTGGACGAATACTTATCTGCTGAACCAGCGCATCAATCAGGTCAGCAAGCACCAAGGTACGCTCCCATTTTATCGATGGAAATATGAGGTGGCAGTAGTGGATAGCAAAACGAATGAGGTGCTGGCTCGATCAGTTGATTTTTATACGACACAAGTTAGAGCTGGTGGTGGTTGGCATGGATGGAAGTTTTGGCTGGCAACTGATCATTGTTTTAGTCATAAAAAAGGCGCAGTTCAATTCGGCAATTACATAAATGAATTCAAGGGAGCAAAAAAATGAGTACGATCCAAAATTTGTTTCAACAAGCGCAATTGGCCGAAGCTGCTTATGCCGATTTCTCTGACCCCACGAAAACAATCTTTGATGCCCTCACCACAGGCAACGGCAAATTCAGCCAAGCCCAAGCCACCGCCTTCATCAACGAATGGGAAGTAGTCAGCCAGCAACCAAATACCGGAAAAGGCTTCTCTGGCACGGTCTTTCAAAACATCGCCACAGGCGAATACGTATTTGCCGCCCGTGGCTCGGAAGCAAATCTGACAGACTGGGGCCCGACCAACCTTGGCGACATCGGCTCGGATGGTATCGCCATCTCGCAAGGCCTCGACATGTTCAATTATTACCAACGTTTGATCGGCGTGGCAGGCGCACCCGTGGCGCAATACCAATACATTCCGTCCCTGCATCCCGCCGACCCAGCCGAGCCGCCGCAGATCGTGCGCATCGCCGATGCCACGGCGACGGGCGAATTATCCGCTCAGCCCATGCTCACCGCCGTTGGACATTCGCTGGGCGGACACCTCGCCATGATGTTGAGCCGCATGACGGGTCACGTCAATTCCGTGACCACACTCAACGCACCGGGATTCGAATCGATAGCAGGTGTGACGTATCCGCTGACCAGCGAAGGTTTCTTCAGTCTGTTAAGTGCCGCCACGGGGCTGACGTTTATGACGAATGGCTGGAACACCGCGAGCATGACGCACCTCGATGTGCAGGGCGATGTGGTACACACCATCGGCACCACGCCGGGCAGTTCGCAAGCGATATTTACTGAGCAAATCGACCAAGGATGGTATGACGCACATTTAGCGCCGTCTATCACCGACTCCCTCGCCGTCTACAACCTGTTTGCTACCCTCGACCCCACGCTCAACACCGCCCCCAACGGCATCCAGACCATCACCGCCGTCCTCAAGGCCTCCAGCAACGTTGCCGCGAACAGCCTCGAAGCTGCCGTCGCCGCACTGGGCAAACTGTTCCAAGTATCGACTGCATCGGGCTTCACGGGCAACGAATTCGACGGCACAGCGGGGCGCAATTTACTCTACGTTGCCGCCAAAGACCTCACCACCGCATTCAACAACTTTAACGTCGTGACCCTGCGCGACCTGTCCGCCTACAGCGGCGCACAACTCGCCAGCATCGCGCAAGGTAGCCTCGCCTACCGCTATGCCCTGCTCAACCTCACACCGTTTGCATTGGTGGGCAACGACTACATTGATGCCGTGCGATGCCGCTTTACATATGCCTGTAGCGCCTCGTTCATGCGCGTCTGCCAACCATCGCCCGTGGACTTGAAATACTCCACCACCTCCGAGCTGAGGTAAGTTGAGAAAAGTGGATACGAACGTTTTGATAAACTTAAGACGGAGGTATCACAT
>CXWL01092917.1_pt1 | contig 12385 bp, 12 predicted proteins | sample 590931 | NCBI WGS metagenome assembly CXWL01 (sample SAMEA3498368, study PRJEB10139) | groundwater metagenome | biome: water well; material: biofilm material | place: Germany | collected 2015-04-27
GCCATGTTCCGTGTCATTCTCCCCGGCGCGGCGTCGCCTCGACGCCGCGCTCTCCTCCCGGGGTCCACACCATGAACTCGACGACTGCCACGCCCTTGCGCGCGGCGAGCACGGCCGTGCCCGTCTCGATGGCCACACGGCTGTCGGAATGGATGCCCAAGCTCGTGCTGGCACCTTCCTTCCTGCTCGCCTTCTTCTTCATCTACGGCCTGATGGCCTGGAACGGCTACCTGTCGCTGTCGGCCTCGCGGCTGCTGCCGAACTACGAGTTCGTCGGCCTCGAGCAGTACGCCACGCTGTGGGAAAGCGACCGCTGGTGGGTGGCGCTGAAGAACCTGGGCATCTACGGCGGACTGTTCCTTTTCTTCGGCATGGCCATCGGCTTGCTGCTGGCCATCCTGCTCGACCAGAAGATCCGCGCCGAAGGCGTGCTGCGCACCGTCTACCTGTACCCGATGGCGCTGAGCTTCATCGTCACCGGCACGGCCTGGAAGTGGATCCTCAACCCGGGCCTGGGCCTGGAGAAAGTCATGCACGAGTGGGGCTGGACGAGCTTCGGCTTCGACTGGCTGATCAACCCCGACCGCGCCATCTACACCGTCGTCATCGCGGGCGTGTGGCAGAGCGCCGGCTTCGTGATGGCGCTGTTCCTGGCCGGCCTGCGCGGCATCGACGACTCCATCCTGAAGGCCGCGCAGATCGACGGCGCGAGCCTGCCGCGCATCTACTGGCGCATCATCATCCCGAGCCTGCGGCCGGTGTTCTTCTCGACGCTGATGGTGCTGTCGCACCTGGCCATCAAGAGCTTCGACCTGGTGATGGCGCTGACCGCCGGCGGCCCCGGCTATGCCACCGACATGCCGGCCACCTTCATGTACACGATGGCCTTCTCGCGCGGCCAGATCGGCCTGGGCGCGGCCTCGGCGACGATCATGCTGGCCACCGTGGCGGCGATCGTCGTGCCCTACCTCTACTCCGAACTGAGGGCGAAGAAATGAGTACCGCCGCCGCTCCCAACCGGCTCGACTGGCAGCGCCTGGCGCTGTGGTCGGTGCTGCTGCTGTTCGCCGTGTTCTTCCTGCTGCCGATGTATGTGATGCTCACGACCTCGCTGAAGGACATGGCGCAGATCCGCGACGGCAACCTGCTGTCGCTGCCCACCGCGCCGACCTTCGCCGCCTGGGACAAGGCCTGGCACCACGCCTGCACCGGCATCGACTGCGGCGGCCTGAAGCCCTTCTTCATGAACTCGGTGCTGATGGTCATCCCGGCGGTGCTGATCTCCACGCTGCTGGGCGCGATCAACGGCTACGTGCTGTCGAAGTGGCGCTTCAAGGGCAGCGAGCTGATGTTCGCGCTGATGCTGTTCGGCGTGTTCATGCCGATGCAGGTGGTGCTGCTGCCGATGAGCCAGATCCTCGGCTGGATGGGCATTGCCAGCTCGGTGTGGGGCCTGGTGCTGGTGCACGTGGTCGCCGGCTTGCCCTCCACCACGCTGTTCTTCCGCAACTACTACGTCGGCCTGCCCGACGAGCTGGTCAAGGCGGCGATGCTCGACGGCGCCGGCTTCTGGCGCATCTTCTGGCGCATCGTGCTGCCGCTGTCCACGCCGATCACGGTGGTGACACTGATCTGGCAGTTCACCAACATCTGGAACGACTTCCTCTACGGCATCGTGTTCTCCGGCGCCGGCAGCAAGCCGATCACCGTGGGCCTGAACAACCTGGCCAACACGACCAGTTCGGTCAAGGAATACAACGTGGACATGGCCGCGGCAATGATCGCCGGCCTGCCCACGCTGTTCGTCTACATCGTCGCAGGCAAGTATTTCGTGCGCGGGCTGACTGCCGGCGCCGTCAAGGGGTGACATGACAACCCCCAGCTCACTTCGTTCACTGCCCCCCGAGGGGGCGCAAGCCTCCCTCGGGGCGGCCCAGCAGGAGGCCTGACATGGGCGCACTTTCCATCCGCAACGTCCGCCGCAGCTACGGCAACGTCGACATCCTCAAGGGCATCGATATCGAGGTCGAGGCCGGCGACTTCCTCATCCTGGTCGGCCCGTCCGGCTGCGGCAAGAGCACGCTGCTGAACATCATCGCCGGGCTGGACAAGCCCACCGAGGGCGAGATCCACATCGGCGGGCGCGACGTCACCCACGCGCTGCCCAAGGACCGCGACATCGCGATGGTGTTCCAGAGCTACGCGCTTTACCCGAACATGAACGTGGCGCAGAACATCAGCTTCGGGCTGGAGATGCGCAACGTGCCCAAGCCGGAGCGCGACGCGGCCATCCAGCGCGTCTCGAAGATGCTGCAGATCGAGCACCTGCTGGACCGCAAGCCGGGTCAGCTGTCCGGCGGCCAGCGCCAGCGTGTCGCCATGGGCCGCGCGCTGGCGCGCAACCCGACGCTGTTCCTGTTCGACGAGCCGCTGTCCAACCTCGACGCCAAGCTGCGCGTGGAAATGCGCGCCGAGATCAAGCACCTGCACAACAAGGCGCAGGTGACGACGGTCTACGTGACGCACGACCAGGTCGAGGCGATGACGCTGGGCGACCACATCGCGGTGATGAAGGGCGGCCTGATCGAGCAGCTCGGTTCGCCCGACGAGATCTACAGCCGGCCGGCGACGCGCTTCGTGGCCGAGTTCATCGGCTCGCCGGCGATGAACATCGTCGCCGGCCAGCGCGCCGCCAATGGCTTCGCCTCGCACGGCATCGACCTGACGCTGAACGAGCAGCAGCGCGCGCTGGTCGGCAGCGGCCACCCCGACGGCATCCTCTACGGCCTGCGGCCCGAGGCGATGCTGCTGGCCGACGCCGGGCTGCCCGGCACGATCAGCCTGGTCGAGCCGACCGGCCCCGAGACCTACGTGCTGGTCGACACGCCGATCGGCAAGATGATGGCGCGCGTGCCCGGCAAGGTGCACCAGGCGGTGGGCGACAACGTCCACCTGCACTGGTCGGCCGCCGAAGCGCACCTGTTCGACGCGAAGACCGAGCGCCGCGTGCTCTGAGCCGCCGCTGAGTTTCGTGGGGGTTGCGGGGGGCGGCCCGCGCGTACACTGACCCAAGTCAATTGCCGTACCGCGCGCCGCCATGCTCGATGCCCTCGACTCCCTGACGCAGCGCGTCGCCCCCACCGATGCGCGCTGGACGCTGCGCGCCGTCGACGAGTCTTCTGAAACGCTCACCGTTCGCCAGGATGTCGCCGAGGCGCCGCAGCGCGGCCGCGAAACCGGCGTGATGGTCAGCGTGTCGCGCGCCGGCGGCCTCGGCCACGCGGCCACCGCCGACCTGAGCGAAGCCGGCCTGGCCGACGCGTTCGATCGTGCCGGCCGCATGGCCCGCGCGGTGGCCGGCCGCATGGTGTTCGACCCGGCCGAGCTGCCCGCCGTCACCGCACGCGGCCGCTACGACGGCGTCGTGCAGCGACAGCTGCAGTCCATGCGACTGGGCGAGCGGCTGGCGCTGTTGCGCGAGGTGTGCGCACAAGCCGGCGGCGACGGCCGCATCGTCGACCGCGTGGCCAGCCTGCTGTCGGTGCAGTTCGAACAACTGCTGCTGACCAGCGACGGCGGGCGCAGCGAACAGCGCTGGAGCCAGACCATGCCCCACGTGCAGGCCACCGCGCACGTGGGCGGCGTGACGCAGACCCGCTCGTCGGCCGGCCAGTACAACGGCTGGTGCCAGCAGGGCGGGCTGGAGGTGCTGGAGCGCGCCCGCTTCGCCACCGAGGGCGCGCGCGTCGCAGCCGAGGCGATCGAGCTGGCGATGGCGCCGCCCTGCCCCGGCGGCACGATGGACGTGCTGCTGATGCCCGACCAGATGATGCTGCAGATCCACGAGTCCATCGGCCACCCGCTGGAGCTCGACCGCATCCTCGGCGACGAGCGCAACTTCGCCGGCACCAGCTTCGTCACGCTGGACATGTTCGGCCACTATGCCTACGGCAGCGAGCTGCTCAACGTCACCTACGACCCGACGCGGCCCGAGCAGATCGCCAGCTTCGGCTTCGACGACGAGGGCGAGCCGGCGCAGCGCCGCCACCTGATCGAGAACGGCATCCTCAAGCGGCCGCTGGGCGGCGCGGTGTCGCTGGCGCGCGCCCGCGCGATGCGGCCCGATCTCGAAGGCGTGGCCACGGCGCGCGCGAGCAGCTGGAACCGCGCGCCGATCGACCGCATGAGCAACCTGAACATCGAGCCGGGCACGTCCACGCTGGCCGAGATGATCGCCAGCATCGAGCTCGGCGTGATGCTGCACACCAACGTCTCGTGGAGCATCGACGACTCGCGCAACAAGTTCCAGTTCGGCTGCGAGATGGGCCGCATGATCCGCCACGGCAAGTTGGCCGAACTGGTGCGCGACCCGAGCTACCGCGGCATCAGCGCCACGTTCTGGCGCTCGCTGGCGATGGTGGGCGACGCGTCCACCCTCGAGGTGATGGGCACGCCCTACTGCGGCAAGGGCGAGCCCTCGCAGATGGTGCGCGTGGGCCATGCCGCGCCGGCCTGCAAGTTCAGCCGCGTCGCGGTGGTCGGGAGCGCCGCATGAAGGTCGTCGAACGCGGCTACTTCGAGGCGCTGGCCGATGCCCTGTGCGGCCCCATGCAGGGCGACGAACGGGTGTCGCTGCTGCTGGGTGCGGAGTCGTCGAGCTTCATCCGCTTCAATCGCGGCGCGGTGCGCCAGGCGACGCATGTCGACCAGGCAGTGGCCACGCTGTCGCTGACGCACGGCCGGCGCCATGCCGAGGTTCGCGTCGCACTCGGCGGACGTGTCGACGCCGACGTCGCCCGTCTGCGCGCCGAACGGGACGAGCTGCGCGCCCTGCTGCCCGAGCTGGCCGACGACCCCTACCTGCTGCTGCCCGACACGCCGGCGCGCAGCGAACGCCACGACACCGGCAGCCTGCCCGACGACGAGGCGGTGGTGCAGGCCGTGGCGCGCGCGGCCGCAGGGCTGGATTTCGTCGGCTTCTATGCCGGCGGGCCGGTGGTGCGCGCCTTTGCCGACAGCCTGGGCTCGCGCCACTGGCACCAGGTGCAGACCTTCCACTTCGACTGGTGCCTCTATCACGCGGCCGACAAGGCAGTGAAGGCCGCCTATGCCGGCTCGTCGTGGAGCGAGGACGAGTTCGCACGCCGCGTCTCCGAGGGCGCCCGACAGCTCGCCGTGATGGCGCGGCCGCCGCGCTTGCTCGCCCCCGGCGCCTACCGCGCGTGGTTCACGCCGACGGCGATGGCCGAACTGCTGGGCGCGTTGGCCTGGGGCGGCTTCAGCCTGAAGGAGCGCCGCACCGGCACCTCCAGCCTGATGCGCCTGGCGCACCGCGACGCGGTGCTGCACCCCGACATCGAACTGAGCGAGCACACGGCGCTGGGCACCGCCGCGGGCTTCACCACCGAAGGCTTCGTGCGACCCGGCCGCGTGAGCCTGGTCGAACGCGGCCTGGCCACCGGCACACTGAACAGCGCCCGCTCGGCGCAGGAGTTCGGCGTCGTCGCCAACGGCGCCAACAGCGCCGAGGTGCCGGAGTCGCTGACGCTCGCACCCGGCCGGATACCCGACGCCCAGGCGCTCGCTGCGCTCGGCACGGGGCTGTGGATCAGCAACCTCTGGTACCTGAACTACTCGGACCGTCAGGCTTGCCGCATGACGGGCCTGACGCGCTTCGCCTGCCTGTGGGTCGAGGACGGCAAGCCGGTCGAGCCGATCGGCGTGATGCGCTTCGACGACTCGTTCCTGCGCATGTTCGGCCAGGGCCTGCTCGGCCTGGGCGACCGTGCCGAGCTGATCACCGAGAACGACACCTACCTCGAGCGACAGCTCGGCTCGAAGAGCACGCCGGGTGCGCTGGTCGACGGCTGGCGGCTGACGCTGTGAGGCTCGCCCAGCGTCACTGACCTTCGCCGAACAGCACCACGCTGACGGTGTCGATCAGGATCACGAGGTCCAGCAGCAGCGAGTTGTTCTTCACGTAGTAGAGGTCGAACTGGTGCTTGTGCACCGCGTCCTCGAAGGTCGCGCCATACGGATAGCGCACCTGCGCCCAGCCGGTCACGCCGGGCTTGACGGTGTGGCGCAGGTCGTAGAACGGGATCTTCTGCTGCAGATCCTTCACGAAGCTCGGGCGCTCGGGCCGCGGGCCGACGATGCTCATCTCGCCCTTGAGCACGCTGATGAGCTGCGGCAGCTCGTCGATGCGCGTCTTGCGGATGAAGCGGCCGACGCGCGTGACCCGCGCATCGTTCTTGGTCGCCCAGCGCGCCACGCCATCGCGTTCGGCGTCGGTGCTCATGCTGCGGAACTTCAGGCACATGAAGCTGCGGCCGCCCAGCCCGACGCGCTCCTGGCGGTAGATCAGCGGGCCGCGGCTGTCGAGCTTGATGGCGACGGCGGCCAGCAGCATCACCGGCGCGGCCACCAGCAGCAGCAGCGACGAGGTCAGCACGTCGAAGCCGCGCTTGAGCGCCTGCCGCACCTGCCCTTGCACGAAGCCCGGGCCGTAGATGAGCCAGCTGGCCTTCAGGCTGTCCAGCGGCACCTCACCGTGGGTCTGCTCGTAGAAGGCGGCCAGGTCGAGCACCGGCACTCCCATCGAACGGCACACCACCAGCTGGTCCATCGGCATGGCGCCGCCGCGCTGCTCGCGGGTGGCCACGATGATCGAATCGATGTCCAGCTCGTTGACGAGGCGCTCGAGTTCCACGCTGCGATCGAGCACCAGCGCCGGCTCGATGCCGGCATCGGTGTGGGCGTCCTTCGCCGGGTAGAAGCCGACCAGTTCGCCGCGCATGCGCGGGCTGTGGCGCAGGTCATGAGCGACCGACACGGCTTCGGCCCCCGTCCCCACGATGAGGAAGCGACGGCGCCCGGCCGCCTGGCGGGCCAGTGCGATGCTGCCGCGCACGACGATCAGTGCGGCGAGCAGGTTGAGCACCGAGTGGCCGATCAGCCGGCCCGGTTCGCCGTCGAAGCGCACCTCCTTGAGCAGCAGGTAGGTCAGGTAGCCGCCCAGCGCGGCGGCCAGCAGCAGGCGCAGGATCTGCGAGGGCAACGACAGGCCTACCTGCCGGTACAGGCCCATGCTGGCCAGCAGGGCGGCCATGCCCAGCGCGAATCCCGCGGCGACCCAACGCAGCGACGGGTCGCCGAGCGGCTTGTGGATCTGGGTCAGCGGCGCGGCGCTGAGCCACCAGGCGGCGACCACCACGGCGAGGAACCCCAGCATGGCGTCCATGCCCGCATCGAAGAGCACGGAGGCATGGGCTCGATCATGGAACGCACGAAACACGCTGTCTCCCGTCGGCACACCGAAGCGCGCCGCCTCTGCAGGTTGTTGGTTTTTCGATTATTGGTGGCCGCAGCTCACGCAGCCGGGCGGTCCCGCGCGCGCGCAGTGACAAATGGCACGCCCCGGGTCGCCGGGCACCCGCTCCCCCTGAAGCAGGGGGTCTACTCGGGCTGGTCGGGCTCGAACCGATCGTCCGGCAGCTTGCTGCGCCGGCGCAGCACGACCATCAGCACGGCCAGACCGCCGAGCATCAGTGCCGCCGGCCCGTACCAGAGCAGCGCCGTGGTCGACTTGACCGGAGGACGGTAGAGCACGAAGTCGCCGTAGCGCTGCGTCATGTAGTCGATGATCTGGGCGTCGGTCTGGCCCTTCTGCAGCATCTCGCGCACCTGCTGTCGCAGGTCCTGCGCCAGATCGGCGTGCGAGTCGGCGATGGTCTGGTTCTGGCAGACCAGGCAGCGCAGCTCGGCGGCGATGCGCATCACGCGTGCCTCGAGCACCGGGTCGTCGGAAGCCGGCGCGGCCTCCTTGGCACCGGCCGCCAGCGGCAGGGCGAGCAGCAGCGCGAGCATCCAGCGGGAAAGCAGCTCAGGCATTGAGTTCCTTCAGCAGCGGCTCGAGCTTAGAGCGCACGACATCGGGCGTGAGGGGACCGACATGCTTGAAGCGGATGACGCCCTGCCTGTCGATCACGAAGGTCTCCGGCACGCCGTACACGCCGTAGTCGATGCCGACGCGGCCGTCGCCGTCGAACAGCGAGGCTTCGTAGGGGTTGCCCAGCTGCGTGAGGAAGGCCATGCCGGCGGGCCGCGTGTCCTTGTAGTTCAGGCCGTACACCGGCGCGAGCTTGCGCCGCGCGAACTCGACCAGCACCGGGTGCTCCTCGCGGCAGGGCGCACACCAGGAGGCCCACACGTTGAGCACCCACACCTTGCCCACGAGCTCGTCGCGCTTGAGCGTCTGCGCCGGCGCGTCCAGCCGCGTCAGCGCGAACGCCGGCGCCGGCTTGCCGATCAGCGGCGACGGCACTTCGCGCGGGTTCAGGTTCAGGCCGATGGCGAGGAACACCACCAGCACCAGGAAGATGCCCAGCGGGATGAGGAACTTCAGGCTCTTCAAGCGCTGGCTCCCACGGCGGACGACGCGCCCTGCTCGCTGCGCACCTTGGCGCGGTAGCGGCGATCGGTGGCGGCGAGCAGGCCGCCCAAGGCCATCAGCAGGCAACCGCCCCAGATCCAGTCGACGAAGGGCTTGACGTAGACGCGCACGATCCACGCCCCCTTGCTGCCTTCGATCGGCTCGCCCAGCGAGACGTACAGGTCGCGCGTCAGGCCGGTGTCGATGTCGGCCTCGGTCATCGGGTTCTGCTGCACGCGGTACATGCGCTTCTCGGGGTTCATGACGCGCAGCACACGGCCGTCGCGACTGACCTCGATGGTCGCGCGGGCGGCGACGTAGTTCGGGCCGTTCACATCGGCGACGCCCTTGAAGGTGAAGGTGTAGCCGCGCACCTCGGTGGTGTCGCCCACCTCCATCTTCACGTCACGCTCGACCTCGTGGCCCTTCACCATCGTCACGCCGATGATGAAGGCCGCCACGCCCAGGTGCGCCACCATCATGCCGAGCATCGCGCGCGGCAGCAGCCTGGCGCGTTCGATCGGGTTGCCGCCGCGCAGCCGCTCGATCAGGTCGGTGGCCACCGAGGCGACGATCCAGAAGGCCATCGCCAGGCCGAGCGTGGCCTGGAAGCCGATCTCGCCGGTCGACAACTCGACCAGCAAAGCAGCCGCCACCGCCACGCCGAGCGCCCAGCGCAGCCGCGTCCACAGGTCGGGCAGTTCGGCCGCCTTCCAGCGTGCCAGCGGCCCCACGCCCATGAGGAACACCAGCGGCGCCATCAGCGGCACGAACACGGTGTCGAAGTACGGTGGGCCCACCGAGATCTTGCCCAGGCCGAGCGCGTCCAGCACCAGCGGGTACAGCGTGCCCAGCAGCACCGCACCCATGGCGGCGATGAGCAGCACGTTGTTGAGCAGCAGCAGCGTCTCGCGCGACACCAGTGCGAAGCGCGCGCCCAGGCCCACCGACGGCGCACGCCAGGCGTACAGCGTCAGCGACGCGCCGATCACCACCACCAGGAAGGCGAGGATGAACAGGCCGCGGCGCGGGTCGGTGGCGAATGCGTGCACCGAGCTCAGCACGCCGGAGCGCACGAGGAAGGTGCCCAGCAGCGACAGCGAGAAGGCCATGATGGCCAGCAGCACCGTCCAGCTCTTGAAGCTGCCGCGCTTCTCGGTCACCGCCAGCGAGTGGATCAGCGCCGTGCCCACCAGCCAGGGCATGAACGAGGCGTTCTCGACCGGATCCCAGAACCACCAGCCGCCCCTGCCCAGCTCGTAGTAGGCCCACCAGCTGCCCAGCGCGATGCCCACGGTCAGGAAGATCCAGGCCACGGTGGTCCACGGCCGCGTCCAGCGCGCCCAGGTGGTGTCGAGGTTGCCGCCGATCAGCGCCGCCACCGCGAAGGCGAAGGCCACCGAGAATCCGACGTAGCCCATGTAGAGCATCGGCGGGTGGATCACCATGCCCGGATCCTGCAGCAGCGGGTTCAGGTCACGCCCGTCCGGTGCCGCCGGGATCAGCCGATCGAAGGGATTGGAGGTCACCAGCATGAACAGCAGGAAGCCGACGCTGATCAGGCCCATCACGGCCAGGATGCGCGAGAGCACCGGCTGCGGCAGGTGCGTGCTGAAGCGCGCCACCGCGAGCTGCCAGACGCACAGCATGAACACCCACAGCAGCAGCGACCCCTCGTGGCCGCCCCACACGCCGGCGATGCGGTAGGGCAGCGGCAATGCGCTGTTGGAGTTGGAAGCGACGTAGCTGACCGAGAAGTCGTGCAGCACGAAGGACGCGGTCAGGCAGGCGAAGGCCGCGGCGACCAGCGCGAACAGCGCCACCGTCAGCGGCCGCGCCAGCGACATCCAGTCGGCACGTCCCTTCTGCGCGCCGGCCAGGGGCACGACGCCGAGCACGAGCGCCACGCCCAGCGCCAGCCACAGCGCGATATGGCCGAGTTCGGGAATCACTTCGCGCTCCCCTGGGCCACGCCCTTGTTCATCTGCTCGTTCACCTGCTGCGCCTTCTTGAGTGCTTCGGCCGCCTCGGGCGGCATGTAGTTCTCGTCGTGCTTGGCGAGCACCTCGCGGGCGACGAACACGCCGTCACGAAGTTGTCCCTGGGCGACCACGCCCTTGCCTTCCTTGAACAGGTCGGGAAGGATGCCTTCGTACTGCACCGGCACGGTCTTGGCCGTGTCGGTGACGACGAAGCTGACCTTCACGCCGTCGCGCTTGACGGTGCCCTCCTGCACCAGCCCGCCGAGGCGGAAGGTGCGGTTGGCCGGGGCCTCGTGCGAGGCGATCTGCGACGGCGAATAGAAGAACACCAGGTTGCTCTGGAAGGCGTTGAGCACCAGCGCGGCGATCGCGCCGACGGCGACGACGACGCCGCCGGCAATGGCCAGGCGCTTGTGGCGGGGCTTCATGTCAGGACTCCTCGGAAAGATGTGCGGCAGCTCGGCGGGCCTGAGCATGCCTGTGATGCGCCAGGATGGGCTCGATGACCATCAGCAGTGCGGTGGCAATGTAGGAGCCCCAGACATAAAGCCCGTAACCACCCATTGCGAAGAATTCGCTCGCGCTGTTCCAGTTCATGCCTTCGATCCTTGCGTACGCACCAGCTCCGACACCCATTCCGTGTGCTGCTCGCGTTCGATCACGATGGCTCGCGCGCGCATGAACACCACCGCGAAGGCATAGGCCCAGAACGCGAAGGTCATCAGCAGCATCGCCGTGAGCATGGTCTGCGCCATCTTCGGCGCGGCCGTCATGCTGATCGTCGCGCCCTGGTGCAGCGTGTTCCACCACTTCACCGAGAAGTAGATGATGGGCACGTTCACCGCCCCCACCACGGCCAGCAGTGCACCGGCGTGATCGGCGCGAAAGGTGTCGTCGATCGCGTTGACCAGGGCCAGGAATCCGAGATACAGGAACAGCAGGATGAGTTCCGAGGTCAGCCGTGCATCCCACACCCACCAGGCGCCCCAGGTCGGCTTGCCCCAGAAGGCGCCCGTCCACAAGGCCAGGAAGGTGAACATCGCGCCGGTGGGCGCGATGGCGCGCGCCACCATCGAGGCCAGCCGGGCGTTGAAGGCCCAGCCGATCGCCGCCCAGAAGGCCATCACGAGGTACAGCAGCATGGACATCCAGGCCGCCGGCACGTGGACGAAGATCACCCGGTACGACTCACCCTGGGTGGCATCGGTCGGGGCGACGAAGAAGCCCATGTACAGCCCCGCCGCCGACAGCGCGAGGCAGGCCGCCCACAACCACGGGATCAGCACGCCGGTGAGCCCGTAGAAGCGCACCGGCGAGGCGAAGGTGAAGAGTCTCAGTTGCCCTTGCATCGAAGGCTCACTCCGTGGCGATGCGCAACGCCGCGCCGGCGGCCAGCGGCGCGAGCAGCACCGAGGCGATCAGCAGGGCGCCGAGCAGGGAAAAATGTCCGCGTGTCGAGATGCCGGCCTCGGCGGCCGACACCGCGCCGGCACCGAAGATCAGCGTCGGGATGCACAGCGGCAGGATGATGAGGATCAGCAGCACGGCGCCGCTGCGCAGGCCCAGCGTGAGCGCCGCGCCCAGCCCGCCGAGCAGGCTGAGGATGGGCGTGCCCAGCAGCAGCGACAGCGCCAGCGTCGTGTTGGCCACCGCGCTCAGGTCGAACAGCAGCCCGAACAGCGGCGCCGCCAGCACCAGCGGCGCGCCGGTGACGACCCAGTGCGCCAGCGCCTTGGCCGCGGCGATCATCCACAGCGACTCGCCGGACAACAGCATCTGCTCGAGTGAGCCGTCGGCGTGATCGATGCCGTACAACTGGGTCAGCGACATCATCGCGGCCAGCAGCGCGCACACCCACACCACGCCCGGCGCGATCTGGCGCAGCGTCTGCGGCTCCGGGCCCACGCCGAGCGGGAACAGGCTCACCGCGACGAGGAAGAAGGCGATCGGCAGCAGCGCTTCGACACGG
>CXWL01006236.1_pt1 | contig 12382 bp, 12 predicted proteins | sample 590931 | NCBI WGS metagenome assembly CXWL01 (sample SAMEA3498368, study PRJEB10139) | groundwater metagenome | biome: water well; material: biofilm material | place: Germany | collected 2015-04-27
GATGACCTGATATCCAAGCCATGAAGCCTCAAGACGAGACAGCAGGTTTTGATCCCCGTAAGGGGGACGGAACAGTCTTTGCCCATATGGCGCAATCGCCTTTTCGCATGCACGGATCTGAGCCCATCGTTCGCGCCGGGTAATCAGCGGAAACGATGGATGATCCCAGGAGTGGTTGCCGATCGCATGCCCGGCAACAGCGACTTCCTTCACAATATTAGGATGACGCTCCGCAGCCTTCCCCACCATGAAAAATGTCGCTTTCGCCTGATGCTTGTGCAACACAGCAAGTAGGCGTGGTGTGAACACCGGATCTGGACCATCGTCGAATGTGAGAGCCGCCACTGGCTTTGATGTAGATACCTTCGTGATCGTTCCAATGGCGAAAAGAGGAACTCCCTTCAATGCCCTATAGAGTCTTCCGATCACAGCACGCATAGGTATTGTTCCTCGGATCAAGTGGCGCAGAACTTCGCCTTGTCACTTCTTGGCGTGGCCCTCGTCTCACCATCGACGACTAAACACAACCATGGACAGACAACACAGCCATGTTTCAAAGTACCCAACTACGCTCACAGGCTCAAAGTTCTGAATTTCATACTGCCCTTCACCCTCCCCACACTTTCCCCAAATGCCCAGCACCAAGGAAGAAGGTCGCGCCGGCTTCGCATGTGTGGAACAGCTCGAATGAAGCGTCGCGCGAGATTCGTCCATCCAGTGATCCCATCTTTCCACGTACACTTGGGCATACCCAAGTGACAATATTTCTTATACAGAAGGACTCGGTATTCTCCCCAACCGAACGCCTGGCGCCAATTCTCCATCAAGTTCCCTCGTAGGCGAACATGTACCATCGTATCCGGCACAAAATGAAGCTGTGCCCCTGTGAGCTGAATTTTCCAACAGTAGTCGGTATCCTGATGACGGACGAACGTCTCATCAAATCCACCGACTTCATCATGCAGCCGTCGCTTGACCGCGATTGTTGAGCCCCCCGCGTGGGAAAATGATGGCGGCGCCCCTTTCGTTTGAAGCCCCGATGCCTGCGAATGGTTCCGGACGCTTGCGACCCAGAGAGGGCTAAGTTTGAACACATCGATCCGGCACGCAACAAAATCGTACTTGGACACCGCCGCTCCCATCACGGACAGCCACCCTGGTGCGACCTCATCATCCGCATCACAGAACGCCAGCGACTCACCGCGCGCGACCTGTACCGCCACGTTTCGAGCATACCCTCTCCCCCGCTTAGCGGATGCATCAACAACGCGAAGACCCGGCAGACGGCCCTCATATGTTTTCACGACGTCGATTAAACCGTCCGTTGACCCATTGTCAGAAATAATGACCTCCCAAGGCTCTGACCACTGTTGGTTCGCGAGCGCCTCGAGCTGAGTCGCAATGGTACTGGCGGTATTGAAACAAGGAATAATGACACTCAGTCGCATGGCCTCACCGTCCAAGGGAAAATGGGTGACACAATCCCCAATCGATCAGGGTTCAGCGGGTATCCAATCTCCGAGACATCGAATGACAAGACGTTATCCTGGCGCTCGACAATTTTAACTCGTTCGACAAAGGAAGAGAGGGCGACATAGTATCGACCCGGCTTGAGAAACGACGGAAAGACCTGACACGTGGAGCAATACCGGCCCGGTTCCCTGACACGCCCTTTCCACTCAGGCATGTCCGTATCCATCGACTCAAATACTAGATTTCCCTGATAGTCATACACTTTGTACGAAATCGACAGATCTCGTATCGAAACCGTCACGTCATAGGTGAGTTCGATGAGAAATGGGCTGTCAAAGTGTACAGTAGCCATCGGCTGTTTCTCGACCGATAACAGCCGCGCCGATCTAAACCTGGATTCCGCGTGATTCAGGTTGCAAGAATCGCTTGACCAGCTTGGCCTCAGCTCCGTATCGACGACTGCCGACAGATAGGCGGCCACCACTTCGCTAGCCGGCCCAACACGCTTCAACCTGCCCTTCTCCAGTTGCACAGCCGTTCCGCACAGCTGGGTGATGGCTCCCAGGTTGTGACTGACGAACAACACCGTCCGGCCCTCTTTGGCGACGTTTCCCATTTTCCCGAGACACTTTTTCTGAAATCCCGCATCCCCGACCGCCAACACCTCATCAATCAGCAGAATTTCCGGTTCAAGATGCGCCGCGACGGCAAAGGCCAACCGAAGGTACATTCCGCTGGAGTAATGTTTGACGGGCGTGTCGATAAACCTCTCGACCTCTGAAAAAGCGACGATCTCATCAAACTGTCTGTCGATATCGGTCTGCTTCATGCCGAGGATCGCCCCGTTCAGATAGATGTTCTCTCTTCCCGTCAGTTCCGGATGAAATCCGGTACCCACCTCCAAAAGCGACCCGACACGCCCCTGGATTTCAGCGAATCCGACCGTCGGCTCGGTGATCCTCGACAGTATTTTCAAGAGAGTGCTCTTCCCCGCGCCGTTGCCGCCGATCACCCCGATGACTTCACCGCGCTTTACCTGAAAAGAAATGTCCTCCAACGCCCAGAGAATCTGATCCGATTCGCCGGAATCTCCCCCCTCCCCGCGCAACACTTTCCCCGCTTTCCGCCACGGTGTGGCAAACGCTGAGACGAGGGTATCCCGCAGCGTTTTGTATTGTTCCCGCTTTCCGATACGGTACTGCTTGCCGATTCCTTCTACTCGTATGGCAATCTCACCCATGATTTCTTACTGTGAGCTGGAGGAGTCATCCACACTTCAGCCCTGACTGGTTCCTATCAGTCTGTTACAACAGCCGTTCAATTCCCTATCACACCACATCCGCAAACGTCTTTTCGAGACGACGGAAGTAAAATACACCACTTACCAAAATTACCACAGCGGCCACGGAGGACACGATGATCATTGGCCCCGGGGCGGTGTCCGTCCCGAGCAACGCCCACCGGAATCCTTCGACCACTCCAACCATTGGATTGATGCTGTAGACGGTTCGCCATGGTTCCGACAACAGACTGCTCGGATAAGCGATCGGAGTTGAAAAGAGCCAGAGCTGCGTCAAAAAAGGGATGACATGCCGCACGTCTCGGAAATGGACATTCAGAGCCGACAGCCAAAGCGAGACGCCCAGCGACGTGACAAGCGTGAGCAGGAGCAACAACGGGAGTACGATCACTTTGCTCCCAGGGAGAATCCCATAGTAGAGCATCATCCCCAGCAACACGAGAAAGGCAAGCGCAAAATCGACGAGACCGGAGGCCACTGACGCAATCGGGATGGCGAGTCTGGGAAAGTAGACCTTCTTAATCAGGTTTGCACTTCCCACGAGACTGTTGGATGCCTGACTCAACCCGTGGGAAAAGTAGGTCCAAGGAACAAGGGCGGCAAAACTGAAGAGTGGATAGGGAAGGCCATCGGACGGCATCTTGCCCAATCGCCCAAAGAAAAGACTGAACACCACCATCGTGAAGACAGGTTGAAGGATGGCCCAGATCGCGCCCAACGCCGTCTGCTTATAACGCACCTTCACATCGCGCCAAACCAAAAAGTAGAGTAGCTCCCGATAGGCCCACAGCTCTTTCAGACGAAGCGCCGCCCACCCTTGGGTGGGCACGATCCGAATTATTTCAGCTGCGTCTTTCATACGAACCTCGGTCACCACACATATTCACTATGACAGAATCGTGCGCCATGATAAGAACGTCTACCTGAATCGCATGTCTATCAACGTGCCCTATTACTCAGGCCTTTCCAATTCTTTGCCTGGAAGAGCTGATCGTATGCAGATTGTACGATGGTTTGGTTGATACGCCGCACTACCTTCAAGTACCACACTACACATCGCGTTCAGTAGATACCGGCTATCTTCGCCCCATGTCAAAAATTGAGCACCACTCCCAATACTACCATCATACCTGCAAAAACTTGATTTCAATTCGGAAATGTCGATTCTACCGTACTTTGCCGCAAGCTACACATAGGCCATAACATCATCAATGCCTATTTATAAATTCCTTTACCTCTTCATCAGCATCGAGAGAAGAGAAACGCTCAAGTGGCGCTGCTCACTGACTGCCCCTCTTGAGTATTACTGAGATCTTGCTCATTAGTCCACTTCAGCAACGGCCTTACGACGCCTGGAAATGACCCTGCATAGTTGCCACGTGCCGAGTCACCGTCAGTCGTATCCATCACGTGAAAGGCGACCGCCTGACGTACCTTAAAGCCGTAGACGAGCGGCTCTATCGTGTCAAGGCTCACATTGACAATCATCGTTCCTTCGGCCAGGTAGTTTCCTGGAATCCAAGCGATACTCCGGTAACGGCCAGGTGGTCGAATACGTCCTGTCCACGCAGGATCCGCTTCAAGCGCCACAAACAACAACACCGCTTCCTCATTATAGACGTCTATCGCTCCCCTGAACTTACGATCGGGTTGGAGAACCTCGTACTCGATCTCAATTCCGACTGGTTTTCGAATATCGATCTGATCGGTGTACTGGCCTTCCTCGTTTCGCACACGCACCGCCCATAACCGAGCGGCTCGACTACTGGGTGCCGTCACCGGGTCCAGCCATTCTCGCACCGCCATCGTGCCGAGGCCTGAAGGAGGTATTTTTTCACGACATCATGCGGGGATCCGTCATGACGCAGTTGCCCATCCTCTAAGTAGATCACCCGTTTGCACAGCCGCGTAATGGCCTGCATGTTATGGCTGACAAAGAAGATCGTCCGCCCTTGATCTGCCACCCCTTCCATTTTACCTAAACACTTCTTCTGAAAATCCGCATCGCCGACCGCCAGCACCTCATCGACGATCAAGATTTCCGGTTGCAAGTGGGCTGCAACGGCAAACGCCAACCGCAGATACATCCCGCTGGAATATCGTTTGACAGGCGTATCGATGAATCGCTCCACTCCGGTAAACGCCACGATCTCATCGAACTTTTCGGTGATCTCGGCGCGCTTCATTCCCAGGATCGTTCCATTGAGATACACATTCTCGCGCCCAGTCAATTCCCCGTGAAAGCCAGTCCCTACTTCTAACAGCGAGGCAACTCGACCTGTGATCTCAATACGCCCATGAGTGGGTGCGGTGATCCTCGACAGCAGCTTGAGAAGCGTGCTCTTCCCAGCACCGTTTCGGCCAATAATGCCCACCACCTCACCCTGCTTGACACTAAAGGAGACGTCCTTCAACGCCCACATGATATTCGTGACATCTGCTTTCGACCCCGTACCGCGACCGAACAAGCGACTCGTACCTGACACAAGGCGATCGCGCAACGTGGCATACTTCGCCTGCCGTGCTCCAATGACGTAGCGTTTGGAGAGGCTGTCTACTTGCACGGCAACTTCACTCATATCAAGTGTTCCTAAACGCTTTCTGAAAGGGTACCCAGCGTGAGTTGGGAGGTCTCAAGCAACACAATTATCGGAAGAGACGCACAAAACCGCGGGCCATTAAATGATATCGGCAAATTCTCGTTCCATCTGCCGAAAGTACACTATTCCCCCGACTAGCACGCCGAGAACCATAACAATGCTCAGCCCCATCATGAATGGATCCGGAGCACTTTTCCCCAATAATGCCCAACGAAACCCCTCGATAACCCCAACCATGGGATTGAGACCATAGAGCAACTTCCAGCGCTCCGGCACAAGGCTGACGGGATAGACGATCGGTGAGACAAACATCCAGATCTGAACGACAAATGGAATGGCATGACCCACATCTCGATACTTGACGTTGGTTGCGGAGACGAACAGGCTGATCCCCATAGCCGCCAGCATGGCGATCAGAACGAAGACCGGCAGCGTGATCACTTTCCAGGTGAGAGGAATTCCTGCGTACATGAGCAGGCCGAACAACAACCCCATCGACAACAGAAAGTCAATCAACGGGGAGACAATCGCTGAAAGCGGCAGCAGCATCCTGGGGAAATAGACTTTTGTGACCAAATTCGCGCTACTGACAAGGCTCGCCCCCGAGCGGGTAATGGCCTGGGAAAAATATCCCCAGGGGAGCAGAGCGGTCAATACGAACGCAGGATACCAGATGCCATCGGACGGCATCTTAGCCATCTGTCCAAATATCGCAGTAAAAATCAGCATCGCAATTAAGGGCTGCAAGAGGACCCAGCTCACCCCGATGGCCGTTTGCTTATACCGGATCTTGATTTCCCGTTCGACCAACGTATACAGCAACCCCCAATACTCCCAGAGCTCAGCCCAATCGACCCTCAATAGTCCGCTTCGTTTCTCCTCGATAATTATCTTCTGCGTGGGTGAATTTATGATCGATTCTGATTGTGCCATATGCATCCGTGGCTGAAGCTCCCATCACCTAGTCGAATCCAAGCGATTCTCCTAATGATTCCAACATTACCGACAGCACAAATCCTACTTGATGGCGCGATACTTGGTACTCAAGTGCCGTTGTATCGGCCTCAAGGTGTGTGAAGAGATAAAAGAGTTCTCCTTTGATGTTCCTCGTCAACATATACTCAAGCTTCGATCCTCCAGTGATACTCTGAAATTGAGAATCTGTATTGGGGAAAAATTGACTCAAGGAATACCCACCACTCCCGCTGATACTGAGTCGTTCATAAATTCTATGTCTGAAGCCCGCCCGCATAGAATTATTGATTCGCGATCCACCCTGTAAAAAGAATGACGGTCTGGCTTCCCGTGCCAGCGTCAAATCGAAGACCGTGTCTCGCTCCGGTTTGGTTGTGACGCGAATGGAACCAGACGGTAACGTCCGCCCGACTGGTTCGATAAACGTGACACCTCCACGAACAGTGAACGTCCACTCCGGGAACACCTTTGTATAGTCACCTTCGAGTGTGATGAGATTGCCACTAAATGTCCTCCCGCCTTCGGACCGCTCTTGGGTAAAGAAAGTCTGTCGATACAGGGCGGCGATGCTGTCGTTTCGCGTCAGCTGATAGCGAGGTCCTCCGGACCATGTGTGAGTCATTGTGTTAAAGAAGGTGGCCCCGGCTACATCCCCGCCTTCGGTGCTACGGGTCTGCCTCCGAAGGCCGAATATGTACCCACCTTCCAAAGAAAGATCTCGGGACAGAGGGTAGCTCCCATTGAAGGCTGTTGTGTTCAGAAGCCTGCTCCGCCGAAATGTTAGGAGGCCGCCCTCGAAGTCATCAACCGCCACCGATCTCCCAAAGGATTGCTCGGGGGAATATATGAAGTTCTCAGTGACGTTCAACTTCGCTCCTCTGACATACTGATCAGCCCATCGATCCAAGCCGACAGTGCCTTTGACAATCGCGCCAAAAAAGTCCAAGTTCGTATTGGTCACATACTTGTTATAGTTTCCCCCCACATGCAGGTCAGCTACAACGTCACGACTGTCGTGCCGCAGGGCTAGCCCACCATTCACCGTCGTCACAAAATCATGGAGCTGTGGGGCATTCCCCTGGGCATCCCTTAGGAGGTCCTTTGGCCTACGAAATACATTGCTATCGTATCGTTCCCTCACCTCACCCCAGGGAACAATGTTCGTCTCCGCATAAACTGACACGGAGGGCAACGCCCCCCAGATAAGCACGACCGTAACTGCGAACCGAAACAATAGTCTGATCTTGAGCCGTCTACAACACCACAATAGAGTCACCACAATCCTTTTCAGAGGCAGCTACAAACGGCTGTAGATCAGCCGATAACCGATCCATCCGCCTTATACCACATGCATGGATTTTCAAGAAACAGAGCCACTAGTGTATCGGACACCCTACATGATTCCGTCACGGCACGACAACCGTATCACCGGAGACCAATACGATATTACCCGTTTCGCCACGTCCGCTGACGAGATCATCATACCGCAGAGGAATATGGACCTCCTGGCGTTTGTGACCAGGGCTTTCGATGACCCGCACTACTTGCAACCTATTCTTACTCGCATAGGTTGTAAAGCCTCCGGCCATCGAAATCGCTTGCAGCACGGTCACGTAGGACTTGAGCTGGTACTTTCCCGGCTTGGTGACCTCACCCAACACAAACACGGCATAACTGTTGAGCTCCTTGACGTTCACCGAGACTGAAGGGTTCTGGATATAGCCCTTGAGACGTTCGGTAATCTGCGCGGACAGTGCCTCTGCCGTGAGGCCGGCTGCTTGCACGTCACCGATGATCGGCATGGAGACATATCCATCTGGCCGTATCAGGGTGACTCTAGACAAATCCGGATTCTTCCACACATTGATCTCAATCTGGTCTTCAGAACCCAAAAGGAATTCCGTGGGGACGTCGGATGCCTTGTATTCCCTCGACGTCACCGGTCCTCGACAACTAGCCTGGACAAGCACAGAGCACAACAAGAGCCCAATCGCCGATGCTCTCATCACAGGCAGATACCACCTAGACACCCTTGTCCATCGTGCGCAATTGTCCACAGCAATCCTTTCCAGTATTCCCTACCGACCAGGGAAGACCACCATTGACTCGCTCGGCACCACAAGTGTATCACCCGNNACTTCGCCGAGCAGGAAGATGTTGGAACTATTGACTTCCTTCAAGGTCACAGCCACAACGGGGTTCTGGACATATTCCTTGAGTTTGTTCGTCATTTCTTCCGCTAATTTGTTGGGCGTTTTCCCGACGGCCATCACGTCGCGAATGATCGGCATTGAAAATCGCCCATCGGGACGTACTTGCACTTGTCGTGACAGATCCGGATTCCTCCAGACGGTAATGTCCAGTACATCTTCGGCACCGATCACATATTCGCTGCTGACCGCATTCGATAGCTTATCCATCATCGCCTGACTAATTGCTTTCTCGGTCTGCGTTGTCGTGGAAGGTACTATGGGGATATCTGTCGACAATTTACCGGCGTCTGGCTTCACCAAACTCGAATCACAGAATCCGGAGCCTGGGCTTACCACCAGCACCAGTGAGATAACGAGAAACCACAGGGAGCGCTTCATAATCTTGGTTCCTTCTTTGGTTCCTTCTGTTGCTAAGGTGACTACGTTTTCATCTCTGTGACACTACCCAACTTTCCCATTTGAATCAAGGGCACCTCTATGTAACCGCTAATTAAAGCCGGGAAAATCATTTCTTGAAAACTGGGGTGTTTACCCGCCGTGTTTGGTTTTCTGATACCCTGATTGTCTCTGATCCCCACGTGTGTTCGCCGTGTCTGTTTCCTGTGTGCTTCATTCCGAGGTCCTTTCATCCCTCGACCCACTACGCCAGCTTTAACCTCAGAATCTGTTCGTATCGGGCCAGGTCGTACACCAGATTCAGCAGGCCGATCCCGTCCCCGTCCGCTTGCGCCGTCATGCCCACGATGGACTTGGCGAAGGTTTCACGCCCACGGACACCGTGCTCGACTCCTCCCACATAGGGTTCATCGACCTCGACGCGACCCGAAAGGCGCTCCCGTCCAGGCCGAACCATGGCTCGCCGCAGCTGGTGAAGCCCTGTCCAAGCGGTTTGATAGCTCCGCAACCCGAGGACGCGTTGGAGCCCCAAGGCATTCATGCCCTGCTTCTGACTCTTGACGTACCACATCGCTTTGAACCATGTGCGCAGCGGTTTCCGCGTGCCCTCGAAGATCGTGCCTGCCGTCGCAGATGTCTGGCGCTGGCATACCGAGTATCGGAACTGCCCCCTCCCGGTGCGCCAAGCCGCCGAAGCGCCGCAGGCTGGGCACTGGAAACCCTCGGGCCATCGAACTCGCTGGAGCAAGTCGCGGCAGACCTCCTCGAAGGACAACCACTGGTCGAATTCAACCAGCGTGGCTGGATAATCAACGCCAGCGACGGGATGAGTCGCAATCCTACCCATCCACTACATGGTGGATAAACGAGAGCGAAATGGATACCCCCTTTTGAGTTTTTAGAGGTGCCCTCAATATCGTCTCAATCTCAGGCTTTTCCAGGCGGACCACCAAGATCCTCCTTCAATCCTTGCCAAGCAGGAAACTCGACAATTGCTGCCACCTTTTATGCGTGCTGGTAAGGCAACATCGCTGCTGTACTGGCCGACACTTACCCCCCTACAAATCGATTGTGGCATTCTTTTCCCTTGCATCTTGGGAATGTCAATGTGTGGCACTATGAGGTGACTGGGTAGGTACGACAACCAAAGTACGCCACCTGCTCGTCCCACAACTTATCGCAGAGCCGACCTTGAGGTAATTCGACATCATCAAGAGTGAGGACTTGATCTTTTCGCATCTCCTTCCTCAATCGGCATCCCTCTGCGAGCCCCATCGGAAGCAGATTGGCCGCTCGCGCCGGACCGGAGTTTTCGCACTGCCCGTACGTCATGTAGTGGCCAATTCCGTCGAGCACTTGACCTTCATGGAGGTCGATTTTCGCTGTGGCCACCACCTCGACCAGCGGCTCCCTCTGCGGCGCGATCGCGGCGTCTCCGAACAAGACGGCGCGCGCAACGGTTGTGGGAACCTCAAAATGGCAGAGATGGTAGGGGGTATAGAAGCAGTACAGCGGGCCCTTGCCGAGCTTGTATAGATCCAGGTAGTGTTTCTGCGTGGGGTGGTTGTGGGTTCCCAGGACAAACACTCCGGGCCCCGGAGCCGCGCCCACGACATAGTCCACAATGCCGGGCCCATTCAACAACTCATCCAACGGGAACTTGTCACACAGCTCCTGAATAGGTGTTCCTGCCGGAACAGTCGGACCGTACATTCCTCTCTTCGCAACCCGCATGCCGGTCGCATTTGCGACGATAGTCTGCTCAAAAGAGATTTTGCTCCCGTCGGCAAACGATGTCACCATGGACGGCTTCTGCTTCCATTGTCGCGCAAATCCTTCTTGTGTGGTCGGATTGCGATAAGGATCATGAAGGCCCTTGATGTTGCCGCAGAGAACCGGTCGTATGCCAATGCCCTTCACGAAGCGATAGAGATTCATTTCAACGCCAGGCTGGTCTCCGTCGGTATTGGTGATCGTCACTCCGGCCTTGTCTGCATACACCTTCAGCAACGGTCCAATCGTGCCATCCAGTTCCGCATTCATCATCACCACATGTTTCCGGTGCTTGATCGCGCACATCACCACCTGAGCGCCGAACTCCACGGCGCCAGTCACCTCAATCACAGCATCAATTCCTTCAGCTTCGCAGAGCAGCAGTGCGTTCTCTGTGATTGCATACCGCCCGCGTCCAATGGCCTCTTTCAGGTCGGACACAGTCTCGACCGAGCTGACGTCCTCGACACCGGCTTCGCGATAAGCTCGTCGGGCTCCCTCCAGATGGCGATTCGATATTGCCACCAACCGCATTCCCTTGACAGCGCTGAAAAATTGTAGGGCGATACCCCGTGCCATGAACCCAGCGCCGATCATCGCGACGCGAACCGGATTCCCCTCATCCTCTCTCTTCGCCAAAGCTGTATCGACAATAATCACCAGTTGTTCTCCTCCGGTTTCAGTCCGGTTGACTTTTTAGCGCTCATAGTCAGGCCAGGCCTGATCCTTGCTCGAAATCACTTGAGGCATCACCGGCCAAACGATTCCAAACGCTGGCTCGTTATACCGTATGCCTCGCTCACACTCAGGCGAGTAGAATTCGGACACCATGTAGAGAATCTCCGTATCATCTTCCAGTGTGATGAAGCCATGTGCAAAATTCTCCGGCACATACAACGTACTGCGATTGCTTGCGGTCAACTCTACCCCAAACCACCGCTTATATGTAGCGGAAGAAGGTCTTAGATCGATTATGACATCGTAAATGGAACCTCTGATACACCGAACAAGTTTCGCTTCGGGGTGGGGAGCGATCTGGTAGTGCATGCCACGCAGTGTGCCCATTTTCTTGTTGAAAGAAGTGTTCGTCTGGACCACGCGGGAGGTCAGGTTGTGCGCGACAAATTCCTTAGCGCACCAGGCCCTTGCAAAAAAACCGCGGTCGTCTTCTCGTTTGTCCAACTCAAGAACGTAGGCGCCAAGCAACATCGTCTCCTTGAATATCATGATGGTCGTGTCTCGCTACTGGCTAAAATGTTCACAACTTACCCTTCCGTGCCATTGCCTCTTATGGATTTACCCACTCGAGACTATCGTTCATGAGACGACTGTCTTTGAGCGACCTTAATACGTTGAGCCTTATAAACTTGGAGCTGCGAAACTCCTCGTCGCAGAATCCCATGGAAGCTAAGCCGTCTTTTAGTTCGACGACTGCGGTAGTCAAGTCGACCTCGGGAAGAAAGCCTTGCGCCAACTTCGAAAATTTGGCAAAACTTACCCGATAAGACCGCTTGTCTGGCTGGGCATTCTTATTAACCACGACCTCTGTACCTGAAATTACGCTGGCCACTGCCTCAGCCAGCTCCCGTACTTGATAATTCCATGCGTCGCTTCCCGCGTTGACGGTCAGAAAGGAACCGCCATCTCGAGAA
>CXWL01004146.1_pt1 | contig 12380 bp, 11 predicted proteins | sample 590931 | NCBI WGS metagenome assembly CXWL01 (sample SAMEA3498368, study PRJEB10139) | groundwater metagenome | biome: water well; material: biofilm material | place: Germany | collected 2015-04-27
GAAAGTGTCTCGTGTACGCATACGGACTTCAATAAAAACCAAAGTGTTGTTATCTTGCATGATCAAATCAATTTCACCGAAGCGGCAGCGATAATTTTGCGTAATCAGAATTAATGAGAGCTGCTGTAAATAAGCTGCCGCGATTTTTTCGGCTTCATGACCGTTCATGGTTCCGATTGCGGTGCTACTGAAGCCGGGATTGTTCGTTGTATATCCAGTAGTTGTACTTGACCCTGCATAAATTGCGCTGAGACGGGTTCGCGAATGAACTGGTTGGCCGGTGCGGCACGCACAAACCCCGTGACGCCGTCAAAGCTGATTTCATTGATAAACAGTGGATCGAGTAAATGTGTCATCAAGCGAAATGCATCAATTCCTAATGCATACAAACGTTCCATATCCATATTTTTGATGGTGCGATTCTGGCGATAGGCCATTACGGCTGGATGATCGGATTGTAATAACCATGGCATATCAACAAAGCGAATTTCATTCAGATCGTTGTTGAGTAGGGTATTATCATTGCCAGTGTAAACTTGAGAGGTGGCAAAAATCGGTATATCTGCCGTAATGTAAGGTCGCACGATACGTGCTTTATCTGCACCCAAAGCAAGAAAAACCAATTGATTGTCGTTGCTGCTCAATTTCTTCAATTGCGGTAATTGCTGCTGGTCATCAACATGACGAAAAAATGCTAAAGCGCCACCTTCACGTTGCCAGCGTTCACTAAAGGCTGCTTGCAGACGTTTCGACAAGGTACTGTTGTCGCCAATGATTAAAGCTTGTGTTTTTCCACTGCCACGTGCCAGTTGCGCAACTTGGCTCGCTTCAGCTTCCATTTGCAAACCAAACAAAAACAGTTGGGTGGGTATTGCAGTAGTATTATCAACCGTATTCAAGGTCAGAGTCGGCACCGTTACACGTTGACTCGATGCAATCGCAGCAACGCCGTCCCGAGTCAGTGGGCCCACCACAAATTCAGCACCTGCATCCAATGCTTCGTGGTAGGTCAGAAGAATATCCAGCGGATCATCACCGGTTGAATAAATACGGATAACGAGTTGCAACGGTTCTTCGCGCATCGTGGCGGCAATAAAGCCTGCTTTGACTTGATCTGCCGCTTCACTAAAGGCGGGTGATTCCAANNTATATGTAGTGGCCACGCCAATCGGGAATCTGAATGATATCAGTTTACGTGCATTGGACATATTGAAAACAGTCGATGTGGTTGCGGTTGAACATATACAAAATTCTAAATATTTATTAATGACACATGGTATTTCAGTACCATTGATCAGTTTGCATCAACATAATGAAGTTGAGGTAACAAATAAGATATTAACACTATTAGCAGAAGGCAAGAATGTGGCATTGATAACCGATGCTGGAACACCAGCAATTTCTGATCCAGGTGCAATTTTGGTTCAGCAAATTCGTGCAAAAGGTTATCCGGTTATTCCCATTCCAGGTGCGAATGCTGCAATTTGTGCGTTATCGGCGGCGGGTATCACAGACCCACATTTTTTCTTTTATGGTTTTTTGCCAACAAAATCGATGGCGCGCCAGCGTGAATTGGTCAAATTTAAGTCACAGTCATATCCTGCAATATTTTATGAGGCGCCGCACCGGATTATCGAATGTATTGAAGACATGATCGAAGTCTTCGGTGCAAACCGCACGCTGACGCTTGCGCGTGAGTTGACCAAAGTATTTGAGACGATCCACGTAAGTTCATTGGCAGAAACCCTAAGTTGGCTCAAATCGGATATTTATCAACAAAAAGGGGAATTCGTGCTAATACTGTCTGGTAATGAAAAACCTGATAAATCGCAAGTGAGCGAACAGGCACACGATACCTTGAAATACTTATTGGCTGAGTTACCGCTTAAACAAGCCGTAAAACTTGCAACAGCAATTACTGGGGAGAATAAGAATGCGCTGTATCAAGTTGCATTACGTTTGAAACAACCCGATCAATCAGAATGAATCAGGAATGAAGTGGGAAGTCTGCGTGCTAAGTTATAATTGATTATTTCAATTATTCGAGGGATTTCCTTTGTCATCCTTTTTAACGCATCTCACGATTACTCGCCCGGATGACTGGCATTTGCATTTGCGTGATGGTGAACAACTAAAAGACGTGTTGCCGTACACCGCACGGCAGTTTGCGCGCGCTATCATCATGCCGAATCTACGTGCTCCGGTAGTTACTACCGAGATGGCGCAAGCGTATTACACTCGTGTCGTATCGGCGCTGCCTGAAGAGTTGAGAAGCCAGTTCCAACCGCTGATGACCTTGTATTTGACCGATAACACGCCGCCATCAGAAATCGTGCGCGCAAAAAACAGCGGCATTGTGCAGGCGGTAAAATTGTATCCAGCCGGAGCGACAACCCATTCTGATGCGGGAGTCACTGATATTTCCAAATGCTTTGAGACCCTAGCTGAAATGGAAAAGCAGGATATACCGCTATTGGTTCATGGGGAAGTGACTGATCCGGATATCGATGTGTTTGATCGAGAAAAAATTTTCATCGAGCGTGTGTTGATCGCACTGACGCAACGTTTTCCACAGTTACGGATAGTATTTGAGCATGTCACGACTCAGGATGCGGTTGAGTTTGTCAAACAATCCTCGGCAAAAATCGCAGCAACTATTACGGCGCACCATCTTTTATTGAATCGAAATGCATTGTTTCAAGGTGGCATTCGACCGCATCATTATTGTTTGCCCATTCTTAAGCGGGAAACGCACCGGCAAGCATTGCTACAAGCTGCCACGAGTGGCAATGCTAAATTCTTCCTGGGCACGGACAGCGCGCCGCATGCACTGATGAATAAAGAACATTCGTGTGGTTGCGCTGGCATTTTTACCGCACATGCTGCAATGGAGTTATATGCTGCTGCTTTTGAACAAGCCGACGCACTCGATAAATTGGAAGGTTTTGCCAGTTTTTTTGGTGCAGATTTCTACCGATTGCCGCGCAATGCTGATACGATCACGCTGCAGCGCAAAGCCTGGATGATTCCCAAACAGTATGCTTTTGCTGGAGAAGCACTGGTACCTTTGTATGCGAATGCAGAATTGTCCTGGAAAATGGAGTAGCGTTTTGTTGCTGGCGAAAATGATACAATTCCGGTCTATTTATTCAGTTTTACGCCGGAGATAATGCATGTCCACGATTGAATCAACGCTTAATGAAACGCGGATTTTTCCTCCTGCGAAAACATTTTCCACCCAAGCCAATGTGTCAAGTTTTGCGGCTTACACTACCTTGTGCCAAGAGGCAGAGGATGATTATGAGCGCTTTTGGGGTAATCGGGCGTGTGAGCAAATTAGTTGGCAACAATCTTTCGATCAAGTGTTGGATGATCAGAATTTTCCTTTTTGCCAATGGTTCAAGGGTGGCCTGTTGAATGTTTCCTATAACTGCCTTGATCGACACTTGGTAACACAAGCCGAAAAGATCGCGATTATTTTTGAATCGGACGAAGGTAATGTGTCTCGAGTGACGTATCGTGAGTTGCATCAGTCAGTGTGCAAGTTTGCCAATGCTTTGAAAAAGCAAGGTGTTAATAAAGGCGATCGCGTTATTATTTATATGCCAATGGGGACTGAAGCCGTCGTGGCGATGCAAGCGTGTGCACGTATTGGTGCTATTCATTCGGTCGTGTTTGGGGGGTTTTCCGCGAAAAGCTTACATGAGCGTATCGTGGATGCTGGCGCCGTTGCCGTGATTACTGCCGATGAACAAGTGCGTGGCGGCAAGAGAAACCCGCTTAAATTGACCGTTGATGAAGCCATGAATATGGGTGGTACGGCTTCAATCAAGCGTGTCATTATGTATCGTCGCACGGGCGTTGCAGTAACCTTCGATCCGGTGCGAGATGTCTGGTGGGATGAAATCATTCAGCATGCCGATTCTTCGTGTGAACCCGAATGGGTCGATGCGGAACATCCCTTATTTACGCTTTATACTTCTGGTTCTACCGGTAAACCCAAAGGTGTGCAACATTCGAGTGCAGGCTATTTGCTAGGGGCAAAATTGTCCATGCAGTGGGTGTTTGACTACAAACCGACCGATGTGTTTTGGTGTACAGCCGATGTCGGTTGGATTACCGGGCATAGCTATGTTGCCTATGGGCCACTTGCCATGGGTGCTACGCAAGTGATTTTTGAGGGAGTACCCACTTTTCCACATCCCGGGCGTTTTTGGGAAATTATTCAAAAGCATCAGGTGACAACTTTTTATACCGCGCCTACCGCAATCCGTTCGTTGATAAAATTGGGGGCTGATTTGCCAGCGCAATATGATTTATCATCATTGCGATTGCTGGGATCCGTGGGGGAACCTATTAATCCTGAAGCATGGATGTGGTTTTATGAGAAAGTAGGTCAGACCCGCTGTCCGATCGTCGATACTTGGTGGCAAACCGAGACCGGTAGCCATATGATTGCTCCATTGCCGGGTGCCATAACACTTAAGCCAGGTTCCTGTACTTTTCCGGTGCCCGGCATTGCCGCCGCGATTGTGGATGAGGAAGGACATGAAATGGGTAACGGAAAAGGGGGGTTGTTAGTCATTAAAAAACCGTTTCCTTCACAAGTGCAAACATTGTGGGGCGATCCTGAGCGTTTCAAGAAAACATATTTTCCGGCAGGGATTGCAAATGGCCAATATTATCTTGCTGGTGATTCAGCCTACCGCGATCAAGACGGATATTTTTGGATTATGGGACGGATTGATGACGTTTTGAATGTTTCCGGTCACCGTCTTGGAACCATGGAAATTGAATCGGCGCTGGTTGCACATCCCTTGGTAGCAGAAGCTGCGGTGGTCGGCAAGCCCCATGAAGTAAAGGGTGAAGCCATTGTCGCTTTTGTGACACTCAAAGGATCCTATCCCGATAGTAATGCAGTTATCGAGATTACCAATGTCTTGCGTGATTGGGTGGCCAAGCAAATTGGCCCAATTGCTAAGCCAGATGAAATTCGTTTTGGTGAGAATTTGCCTAAAACTCGTTCTGGTAAAATCATGCGCCGTTTATTGCGCGCTTTGGCCAAAGGCGAGGAAATTACACAGGATGTTTCTACCTTGGAGAATCCTGCTATTCTTGAACAATTAAAATCAACTCCCAAGTAGATGCTGATAGATTTTTTTCATAGGATCGTTGAATAACCGCTATGGTATTACCATTGGTAACTGAGTTTGGTCATGGCATCAGTGCCATTGATGCACAATATCATCGGCCTTATCGTGCTGCCATTCATTTGCTCGTTGAACAAGGTATGGCGGCATTGATCGATACCGGAACGAATTTTTCTATACCGGGTGTAGTGGATGTCCTCAAGTCAAAGCGCATTCCGCTTGAGAATATTGCTTATGTTATCTTGACGCATATTCACCTGGATCATGCGGGCGGTGCAAGCGAATGTATGCGCCTTTTTCCCAATGCGAAACTGGTGGTGCATCCGCGTGGGGCTAGCCACATGATTAATCCAGCTCGATTGGTGGCAGGCGCCTCTAGCGTGTATGGTGCAGAAGAATTCAAGCGCATGTATGGCGAAATTCAGTGTATTGATGAGCATAGGATTATCGAAGCACCCGATAATCACTGTATTGATCTGAATGGCCGGTTACTGTACTTCCTGGATACACCGGGGCATGCGCGCCATCATGTTTGTATTTATGACGAGCGTAGCCAAAGTATGTTTACTGGTGATACATTTGGCGTGTCATATCGAGAATTTGATGTGAATGGCATGGAGTTTGTTTTTCCTACTACTTCGCCGGTGCAATTTGATCCAGATGAAGCACATGCTTCGCTCGATCGAATCATGAGCTTTAAACCGCAATTTGCCTATTTAACACACTACAGTCGTATTACGCATTTGGAGCAGCATGCGAATGCGATGCACCGTTTGATCGATGCGCATGTCGCCATCGCACAAAACGCCAACACGCCGCAATCGGATCGGCAATCGGTTATTTCAGAAGGGTTAAAAGCATTATTCAAACAATGCTTATCAGCCCATGACTGTCGTTTATCTGAAGCGGAGGTTAATCAGTTATTACGATCGGATATCAAGCTTAATGCTCAGGGCTTAGTTTACTGGTTGGATCACCCGACAGAACGGTTTAAAAGTATTTAAGTGCATGGTTCTATAAAGTTACATGCAGCTTGTGTTAACTCAGGTTGTGAAAAATATGTGCGAATATTATTTATTTCTCAATTTCCTCTAATAATTAGATCAATAGATAGGAAGGAAAGCTTTTATGATGAGAATTCTTTTGGGCGCAGGAATTCGAAGTGCCTGGGAGAAATCACCAACGATTGCTTTCGTCATTCGATTTTCCTGGGGGAAAGATTGTGGGGGATATGATAGGGTAGTAGGCTGGATTAAAATACCAGAATAAATGCTCCTTTATCTCCAGGTTTGCTTGACTACCAAAAAAACACTTCTCGGCAGCTTAAACATACACCTGGGATTCATCTTGCTAGAGTTTCAAGATTGAATGATGGTCAATTGTGGGAAGTGCTGTCAAATTCCAGCGTGGGTGGATGGTAAAGCTACGCGCTGGTTGCAGCATGGTATGGTTTTCTTGTGCGGTTAATCGCAAAGCGCCTGCTAAGGCAATCATTGCCCCATTATCGGTACAGAATTCTAATTCGGGATAGAAGACAGTCGCTCCAGCGAGTGTTGCTTTAGCGCTGAGGTTATTACGCAATTGATTATTGGCGCCTACGCCACCTGCTACAATCAATTGTTTTAGGCCGGTTTGTGATAGGGCAGTTAAGGATTTTTCTACTAAGACTTCGACAATCGCATCTTGAAAGGCCAAAGCAATGTCTGCACGTGTTTGTGGGGTTAGTTCGTGCTTATTGATTAATGTCAGTACGGCTGTTTTTAAACCACTGAAGCTAAAATTGAGGTCTTTACTATTCAGCATCGGTCTCGGTAGCTTGAAACGTCCAGATTGTCCTTGATGTGCAAGTTTCGATAAGGCTGCACCACCGGGATATCCCAGGCCGAGTAACTTGGCAGTTTTATCAAACGCTTCACCGGCTGCGTCATCGACAGTTTCACCCAATAACACATATTGACCGACTGCACTGACTTGCATCAGTTGTGTATGCCCTCCCGATACCAGCAATGCAATGAAAGGAAAATCTGGAGCGGGTTTCGATAATAAGGGGGATAGCAGATGTCCTTCCAAATGGTGTATACCGATTGCTGGGATATTAAGTGCAAAGCTCAGTGCAGCACCGACGCTGGCGCCAACTAATAATGCACCTGCTAAGCCAGGACCCTGCGTGTATGCGATAGCGTTGATTTGATTTAATGTGCGATTGGCGGCAAGTAACGTTTGTTGAATGAGTGGCAGAATGTGTCGGATATGATCACGCGATGCTAATTCTGGCACGACACCGCCATATTCACTATGCATTGCGATCTGTGAGTGCAGTGTGTGACCAAGTAAGCGGTGTTGCGTGTCAAAAAGTGCTATTCCAGTTTCATCACAGGAAGTTTCGATACCTAAAACAAGCATGGGAAAAATAAGTTGTTTTTCTTGGAGAGGCAATATTGTTAATGTTATAATTCGCAACTTTTCGTTTCATCAGTTTTTGCTTATTCACATTATATAGGAATTAATCTAAAGGAGATTTATGACGTCCATTAAAGTTAAGGAAAATGAACCATTTGAAGTTGCAATGCGACGATTTAAACGGTCTATTGAAAAAACAGGTATTTTGACAGAATTGCGTGCCCGTGAGTTTTACGAAAAACCAACCACCGAGCGTAAGCGTAAATTAGCTGCCGCTGTCAAACGTAATTACAAACGTTTGCGTAGTCAGTTGTTACCTCCTAAACTTTATTGACATTCATATTAGGTAATAAGCGAAACGAATAAAATTTCCATGCTTTATTGCGCAGCATGGATTCCTCTTCATTTGTTGCTTTACGGTATTTCTAATGAGTTTAAAACAAAAGATTACTGACGATATGAAAGCGGCCATGCGTTCGGGTGATATTAAGCGACGCGATACGATCCGCTTACTACAAGCCGCAATCAAGCAGCGCGAGGTTGATGAACGTATTGTGCTCGATGATGCTGCTATCATTATTGTGATCGAGAAAATGCTTAAACAGCGCAAAGATTCTATCGCGCAATATGAGGCCGCACGGCGCATGGATCTGGCCGATATTGAAAAAGGGGAAGTGTCGATCTTAATGGGCTACATGCCCCAACCGCTGAATGATGCAGAAATAATCGCATTGATTACAGAAACGATTGCTGCATCGGGTGCGCAAGGTGTGCGAGACATGGGTAAAGTGATGTCGATATTGAAACTGAAACTTGCCGGACGTGCTGATATGGCCAAGGTATCGGTCTTAATCAAAGAAAAATTATCGGGCTGAAATTCGTATTGAAAAGCACAATCGGGCAATTTTTGCGTAATTTGTCCGAGTGTCTTTATAATTTTGCTGAGTGTTATTGGATTCGCTAAATGATTCCTCAGTCTTTCATTCTCGATCTTCTGAATCGTATCGATATTGTTGATGCGATTGATCGGTATATTCCACTGAAAAAAGCAGGTGCCAATTTTATCGCTTGCTGCCCCTTTCACAACGAAAAAACGCCTTCCTTTACGGTCAGTCAATCAAAACAATTTTATCATTGCTTTGGTTGTGGGGTACACGGGAACGCGATTAGTTTTTTAATGGAATACAGTGGCTTAAGCTTTACTGATGCAGTGAGCCAGTTGGCCGAATATGCTGGGATGCAAATGCCTGTACCTATGGCTGTTCCGATGAGTCTACCAGATTCAAATGGGAACTCTGNNTATTGCAACAGGTAGGATTAGTGATTGTCGATGAAGATAAGCAGTATGATCGTTTTAGAGATCGGATTATGTTTCCGATCGTTAATTTAAAAGGCCATATCATTGGTTTTGGTGGTCGGGTAATCGAGCAGGGTGAGCCCAAGTATTTAAATTCTCCGGAAACAGTGCTCTTTGGTAAGGGTCGAGAACTTTACCATCTCTTCTCAGCGCGCCGTGCTATTCGTGAAGCTGATCGTGTTATCGTTGTCGAAGGTTATATGGATGTTATTGCATTGTCGCAACACGGTATTGATTATGTGGTCGCTACTCTCGGTACAGCTATCACGAGTTTTCAGATACAACGATTGATGCGTCAAACCGATAATATTATTTTTTGCTTTGACGGCGACAATGCTGGACGTAAGGCTGCATGGCGCGCTTTAGAAAATAGTTTGGAATTTTTATCGGATAACAAGTATTTAGGTTTTCTTTTTTTACCTGAAGGGGAAGATCCGGATAGTTATGTGAGTCGCAACGGTAAGGAATTATTTGAGCAACAAGTAACGCTTGCTACACCCTTATCTGAGTTTATGTTCAAAGAACTATGCTTGGATATCAACCTGCAAACCAGTGAGGGTAGGGCAAGGTTAATTCATCAAACAAAACCATTATTACAGCAAATTAAAGCACCTGCATTGGTTTCGATACTTTTAAAGCGACTAGAGGAGCTCAGTGGGATTAATCAAAATCAGGTGATAGGCTTGATGCAATTAAAACCCATATTAAAAAAAGCGAACACCCAACAAGGCCATCTTGCGAGGCAGTTGATTACGCCCTATCGGCGTATCATTATGATGTTATTGTGCAGACCGAGCTATCTCGAAAAACTCGATCGAGAATTATTGGTCGAATGTGATGAAACCAAGCAGGAACAAGGCGCATTAAAAGCGCTGGTTGATTTGCTGGATAAAAACTTACATCTAATTAAAAATCCATTGACACATTCTGTTTTGACTTATTTCAACGATGTTCCACATAAAGCCCTGCTGGAGAGTATTGAAAGTGAAGTGCTAAAGTGGGATGATGTGATTGATTTAGAAGTGGAATTTATGGGTGCACAACAGTTGCTGCAACAAGTGCAACGAAATAAGCGTATGACTGAGTTGCATAGTAAATCATTAGCGCAATTGACAGATGAGGAAAAACGAGAATTGCAACAACTGACTTCGTTTTAAATCTGTGGAGTAATTTTTAAGTAATTGTCTAATGCCAGCATTACCAGCTTTTGTTATAATCAACGGCTTTTAATTTTTTTAAAATCCATATTAATAGTTGGAATTCAATATGCCAAGAAAAAAGGAACTCAAAGCTAAAAGTGATGGGGTTGATGTTGCTACAAAAATAATAATTAAAAAGGCAAAAGATATTGATAAAAAAATGATTAAAAAAGAGAAAGATAACCTAGCCAGTACGGCCGAAAATAAAATAAGCAGAAACTCTAAAGCGGTTTCCAAAATAGAAAAAGCAACAAAAACAGTAAAAAACGAAAAAACATTTATTCATGACGATNNTAATGAATTAGAGCCTTCTTTATCTGTTGGGCAAAGCGCAGCTTTACTACAAGACATTGAGGCGCGCCGGATGCGCCTGAAAATCTTAATTGGATTGGGTAAAGAGCGGGGTTATCTGACTTACGCAGAGATCAATGATCATCTGCCTGATGACATGCTAGATGCCGAGCAAATTGAAGGCATTATCAGCATGATCAACGATATGGGTATTTCCGTACATGATGAAGCACCGGATACGGAAACGTTACTCATGTCAGATGCTGCTACAACGGTAGCGGATGAGGACGTGGCAGAAGAAGCGGAAGCTGCGCTCTCAACGGTCGATTCCGAGTTTGGAAGAACCACTGATCCTGTGCGAATGTATATGCGAGAAATGGGGTCGGTAGGATTGTTGACGCGTGAAAGTGAAATCGAGATCGCTAAACGTATCGAAGGTGGGTTACGCCATATGATTCAGGCGATATCGGCCTGTCCACCTATCATTGCCGGTATTGTTGCTTTAGCGAAAGACATTGAAAAAGATGTGCTGCGTATTGATGAAGTTGTTGACGGTTTACTGGATGTCAATGCGCAAGACATTATGAATGAAGAGTTCTCAGAAGATTCGTTAGCACAAGAATTAGAAGCTAGTGATTTGGATGGCGGCGATGAAGAGGAAGAAGGTAGCGACGCTGCTTCAATCGCAAGTGCTAATCTTTTGAAATTAAAATCTGATGCGTTAGAACGTTTTGCTGTTATTTGCGGTATTTATGATGAAATGCAGGTGCTACTAGAGAAAAAAGGACCTCATCATGATGGATATATCGAATTGCAGGAAAAGATTTCCGCAGAATTAATGGCAATCCGGTTTTCTGCAAAAATGGTGGAGAAACTTTGTGACACACAACGTGATTTGGTCAATAACGTTCGTAGTTATGAACGTAAGATCATGGACTTGTGTGTGACTAAAGCAAAAATGCCGCGCAACTATTTCATCAAATGCTTCCCCGGAAATGAAACAAATCTGGAGTGGATTGACCAAGAAATAAAGATGAATAAGCCCTATAGCCAGGCGCTTGAGCACTATAAGCCTGCTATTATGGAAGAACAACAAAACTTGTTGACGTTGAAGGGCGCTATTGGTATACCTATCAAGGATTTAAAAGAAATCAACCGCAAGATGTCAACAGGAGAGGCAAAAGCACGCCGCGCTAAACGCGAAATGACAGAAGCTAATTTACGGTTGGTGATTTCTATAGCTAAAAAATATACCAATCGTGGACTACAGTTTCTTGATCTGATTCAAGAAGGTAATATCGGTTTGATGAAGGCGGTCGATAAGTTTGAATATCGACGTGGTTATAAATTTTCGACTTATGCAACATGGTGGATACGTCAAGCCATTACCCGATCGATTGCTGATCAAGCACGTACCATACGCATTCCGGTGCATATGATCGAAACAATTAATAAGATGAATCGTATTTCACGCCAAATTTTACAAGAGACAGGGCAAGAACCAGAACCAGCGGTATTGGCTGAAAAAATGGAAATGCCAGAAGAAAAAATCCGTAAAATACTCAAAATTTCCAAAGAACCTATTTCAATGGAAACCCCGATTGGGGATGATGAAGATTCGCATTTGGGTGATTTTATTGAAGATGCAGCAACAATGGCACCATCAGATGCAGCAGTGTATGCGAGTTTACGAGGCGTGACAAAAGATATCCTGGATTCTTTAACACCGCGTGAAGCCAAGGTTTTGCGTATGCGCTTTGGTATTGAAATGAATACCGATCACACATTAGAAGAGGTTGGTAGGCAATTTGATGTTACGCGAGAACGCATTCGTCAAATTGAGGCCAAAGCGTTGAGAAAGCTTCGGCATCCAGCGCGTTCTGAACGTTTGCGAAGTTTCTTAGATACAGGTAACACTTAATAAGTAATCCTGAGGGTCTGTAGCTCAGTTGGTTAGAGCAGGGGACTCATAATCCCTTGGTC
>CXWL01015110.1_pt1 | contig 12380 bp, 15 predicted proteins | sample 590931 | NCBI WGS metagenome assembly CXWL01 (sample SAMEA3498368, study PRJEB10139) | groundwater metagenome | biome: water well; material: biofilm material | place: Germany | collected 2015-04-27
GCTGGTGGTGGGGACAGTCATGTTGATCACGGGCGCCATCGGTTTCTGCCCGGCCTGGACCCTATTGGGAATCAATACCTGTCCGACGGAGAACGTGAACCGTAAAAAGTGAAACGTGAAACGGGAAAAACTTTGAAAAGCGAGTCTTGCGAACAACGATTTATGCCTAACGTGTAACGAGGTGAACCATGGCACGAGTGGTGATCATCGGCGCATCGATCGGTGGACTGCCGGCGGCCTATGAGGCGCGGGCGTTTCTCGCGAAGAAACACAAGGTCACGGTCATCTCCAATGTCGAGTCCTTTCATTTCGTGCCGTCGAATCCCTGGGTCGCGGTCGGATGGCGTACCAGGAAAGACATCAGTTTTCAGATCGCGCCTGTCTTGGCCAAGAAAGGGATTGAGTTCGTTCATGCCACGGCGGACCGGATCGAGCCGGAACAGAATCGCGTCGTCACCGCCAAAGGCGAGGTGCCCTATGACTATCTGATCATCGCGACGGGTCCCAAGCTGAATTTCGGCGCGGTCCCGGGACTGGGACCCAGCGGCTATACCCAATCCATCTGCAATGTGGACCATGCCGAGCAGGCCTGGGGCTCGTACCAGGCCTTCCTCAAGAATCCCGGTCCCATCGTCGTTGGGGCGGCTCAGGGCGCGTCCTGTTTCGGACCGGCCTATGAGATGGCGTTCATCCTCGACACCGACCTTCGGAAAAAGAAGCTCCGGAAGAAAGTGCCGATCTATTTCGTGACGCCGGAACCGTACATCGGACATATGGGATTGGCCGGAGTGGGGGCTTCGCGCCGCCTCATGGAGGACGAGTTCGCCGAACATTCCATCAAGCCGATTCCAAATAGTTCGATCAAAGAAGTCCAGCCTGGCAAGGTGCTGCTGGAAGATGGACAGGAAATTCCGTTCCGCTACTCCATGTTCATCCCGCCGTTCGCCGGGGTGGATGCGGTGGCCGGTACGCCTGGCTTGTGTAACCCCAAAGGGTTCGTGAACATCGATGCCTATCAGGCCAATCCTAAGTACAAGAATATTTACTCGGTCGGTGTCTGCGTGGCGATTCCACCGGTCGAAGTGACCCCCATCCCGACCGGCGCACCCAAGACCGGCTACATGATCGAGTCGATGGTCTCCGCGGCGGTCCACAACATCAAGGCCGATATCGAGAACGATCCCAAGCGCGATACCGCGACATGGAATGCCATCTGCCTGGCCGACATGGGGGACACGGGCGTCGCGTTCGTGGCCTTGCCGCAGATGGCGCCGAGAAATGTAACCTGGGCGAAGAAGGGGAAGTGGGTTCATCTGGCCAAGATTGGGTTGGAGAAATATTTCCTCCATAAGATGAAACGCGGGATCAGCGAGCCCTACTATGAGAAAGTGATTCTGAAGGCACTGGGCATCGAGAAGTTGGATAAGCCGGCATGAATGCCCGATCTGTTCCGTCTCATATCTGGTGTTGCCAGGCCACGAAGATGGGGCTGCTGGCGCTGACGGGGCTGTTGCTCACGGCCTGTGCCGGTGGTCCGTCGGATCGTTCGGACGCGGTGAAGATGGCGGATGTCTTGAAGGGGAAGACGAAGCAGGAGCTTCTGGCCTGCGCCGGTGCGCCGAGAAGAGAGACCATCTCGGATGGTCTGACCGCGATGCTGTACCAGGAGGAAGCTGAACTTGTCGAACTCTCGGTTCCCGGCGCGAAGTCGAGCGGTCCACGGGATATACCCCATCGTTGTCGAGCGACGGTCACGCTCAAGGACGGCCGCGTGACCGATGTGCGATACGAGTCGGTGCCTGCATGGTTGGGGGCCGAAAACCATTGCGACGCGATCTTCGCGCGCTGCTCTCAGTAGGGGCAGCCGTCCGGTCGGAGAATCGGACGACCAAGGAGCAGGCCATGGAGCGGGCACTTGTGGGGAGGGCTCTCGTGGCCTCAGCGTTCGTATCGCTTGCCGCTGGTTCGGTCCATCATGCGGTCAGGGGCGAGAAGACTTTGTATCCGGGGGTTTCATGAGCCTCACAAGAAGAGACACATGACGGGCGGCGATCCATCGATCCTTGTTGTCGTGGTGGGAAGTCTGGTCGGTCTTTCGCTGGGCGTCACGGGAAGCGGCGGGTCGCTGATCGCAATTCCCCTCCTGGTCTATGTGCTCGGGACGAGCGTACAGGAAGCCGTGAGTCTCTCGCTCGCGCTCGTCGCCGCTGCGGCCTGCATCGGCGCCATCGAGTCTTTCCAGTCGGGCCTCGTCAAGATGAAGGCGGCGTTACTGTTGAGCGGCACTGGGATGATCGGCGGGTGGGTGGGAGTCGCCGGTCACCGGCTTGTCCGGGAGGAAATCACGCTCCTGCTCTTCGGCCTGCTGATGATCGTGGCGGCCGGACAGATGTGGTGGCGCACGACCTTGCGGGAGGATCCTGAGGAACGGAGCATCTGCGCGGATCTGTTTCCGCGGACCTGTTGGGTGAAAGTGAGCGGGATTGGATTGGTGGTCGGCTTGTTGACTGGATTCTTTGGGGTCGGAGGAGGGTTTGTGATTGTGCCGGCCCTGACGCTGCTCCTTGGATTCCCGATGCGAGTGGCGGTGGGGACCTCCCTGCTGATCATCACGCTCATTGCCCTGACGGGAGTCGCCGCATATGCTCGTCTGGCTCCGTTGGATGCGCGCATCCTCTCGTTCTTGATCGCCGGTGCAATTATCGGAATGCTGGCCGGGAGACAGGTGAGTCGCGCCCTCTCCCCCACGCTCTTAACCAGAGCCTTTGCCGTGGTCGCATGGGTGGTCGCGGTGATTCTCATCGGCCACAATCTCTGGAAGATCAACGGAGGAATCTTGTGAGTGAGCAACAGGGGGGCCTTGAAGAGGGAGGGGACCATACGCCTGTCGGTTCGAGGCGGACATTTTTTGGCTGGGTGACGAAGGTAGCGGCAGGCCTGGTCGGGCTCGGGCTGGCAATTCCCTTGGCCGGGTATGTCATCTCACCAGCTCTCAAGCGTAGAGCCCAATCGTGGGTCGAGGTCGGTCGGGTCGATAGTTTGCCGGAAGGAGAACCGGCCCAGCTTGAGTATGTGACGATCGTCAGAGACGGGTACCTAGAGGCCAAGACCCAGAAGGCCGTCTGGGCAGTGAAACAGCCGGACGGAGCCGTCACCGTGTTCGCGCCTCTTTGCACGCATCTGGGGTGCGGCTATCACTGGGATACGACGGACCGGCAGTTCAAATGCCCCTGTCATGGAAGCGTTTATGATGTGACCGGAGCGGTGTTGGCCGGCCCGGCTCCCCGTGCCCTGGACCGCTTGCCGACAAAAATCGAATTAGGACGGGTGCTCGTCATGTACAAAGAGTTCAAGTCGGGATTGTCGAAGTCGGTGGAACTGTGAAATTGGTGAGCGGCGAGAGGGGTTCGGGAAATCCTACCACTCGCCCCTAGCCGCTTGCCTCTAGCCCGGAGCATTCTGATGCGAATCTACGAATGGTTTGACCGTCGCTTGAACCTCACGTCGGTCGAACGGACCCTGCTCGACGAGCCGATTCCCGGTGGCGCCAGCTGGATCTATGTGTTCGGCTCGGCCACGCTCTTTCTCTTCCTGCTCCAATCCATCACCGGCATGTTTCTCGCCATCTATTATGCGCCGACGCCTGATCACGCCTACGATAGTATTCAGTTCATTGAAGAGCAGGTCACATTCGGCGCATTTGTGCGCGGGCTCCATCATTGGGGGGCCTCAGGGATGGTGGTCGCGATCGGGCTGCATATGCTCCAGACGTTTTTGTATGGGGCATACAAGGCGCCTCGCGAAGTGATGTGGATGGTTGGCGTCGTGCTCTTTCTTATCGTGATGGCGTTTGCCTTCACCGGCTATCTGTTGCCGTGGGATCAGACGGCCTATTGGGCAACGCAGATCGGGCTCAATATGGTGGGCACCGTTCCGCTGGTCGGAGAGTTCTTGATGAAGGTGATGCGGGGCGGGGAGCTGTTGGGGGCGCTCACGTTGTCCCGGTTCTTTGCCGTCCATGTGCTGTTTCTGCCGGCGATCCTCGTCACCATGATAGCCGCGCATCTCTTCATTCTGCGACGCGTGGGCCCGGCCGGGCCCTGGACCGATGAGCGGGCATCGCTCGGCCGCGAGACGTTCTATCCGAGGCAGGTCTATATGGACGCCGTCGTCATGCTGGCGGTGTTTGCCATTCTGGCGAGCCTTGCGCTGCTGGTGCCCTTTCCCTTGACCGACAAGGCGAACCCGTCCGACACCAGTTTCGTGCCGGTGCCGGAATGGTATTTCCTCTTCTATTACGAACTACTGAAATACGTGCATGGACCGTTGGAGCCGCTCGCGACCTGGGTCCTGCCGATGGTCGTGATCCTCGGCCTGTTCTTTTGGCCCTTCATCGACAGGAATCCGGTGCGCAATCCGATCAAGCGGCCCGCGGCGCTGGTCTCGGGTCTGTTGTTTCTCCTGGTGGTCTTTTCATTGCTGGGTCTCTCGATCAAGAACCTCTACGCGGTGCCGCGCGTAGATCCGGCTCTCGCCAGGGGGCAGGCGCTCTATCAGCAATTCGGCTGCGTTGGTTGTCATCGCGTTCACGGTGAAGGTGGCGCTGTTGGGCCTGACCTGTCCTACATCGGCGACACGAGGCCTGAACGGGCATGGCATCTGAAACATTTTCGAGATCCTCAGTCGGTATCGCCAGGGTCGTTTATGCCGAAATTTCCGCTGGACGAGAAGCAGCTCAACGATCTGACGAGTTATATGCTGAGCCTCAAGCGAACCCCATCCTAAATGTTTGGGTGAGAGGTGCAGGGCCAGAGGTTAGGGGGCCAGGAGGAATGTTTTTCTCTTGTCTCGTCCCCCTTGCCACGTGCCTAGCCCCTGTGGCGTCCGGCAACAAGTATGGAGTCGGTTCTGTGGCTTTTCGCTCCAGTAGAAATGGGTTTGGATGTCTAATCGATTGATTTAATGGTAAAAGCAGCAGGCACATTGTCGGCGCTAGTGGCACGGTCTTGGCACAGGGGAGAGATATGATGTGGCTGTTGTCGATGGTTCTCGGGATGACCATGCTCGTGAGCTGTGTCGGCGAGACGGCTCGGGTTCAGACCGAGGAGTTTCACGGGGCAGACCGAACCGACAGTGCCGTGATCGAGTTCGCTCCGCCTTCCCCCGAAACCATTCCAGGCAGCCAGCTCGGTGAACAGATCAGGCTTGGGTATGAGATTATTGTCCATACGCAGGAATATGGCCGGCCTTATGTCGGCAACCGTCTCAATTGCACCAACTGTCACCTCGATGGCGGACTCAATCCGAACGCGGCTTCATTCGTCGGCCTTACGTCAGTCTATCCCCTCTACCGCCCCCGCAACGCGAAGGTGAATACGCTCGCCGATCGCGTCAACGAATGCTTTGAACGAAGCCTCAATGGGCGAGCCCTTCCGCCGGACAGTTCCAAGATGCAGGCCATCGTGGCCTATATCGCCTGGCTTTCTGAGGGAGTACCGCAAGGGGCGGCCATTCCCTGGAGGGGTCTCCAGCACATTGACTCACGGCGGGCCCTCGATCCAGCCAACGGGAAGAAAATATTTGCGAACAAATGTGCCTTCTGTCACGGCTCCGATGGCCTGGGAACGATGTCGGGGCCGCCGGTTTGGGGACCGAAGTCTTACAACATTGCCGCAGGCATGGCACGGGTGAGCGTTGCCGCAGCCTTCATCAAATCGAACATGCCGCGTACGCAGGGGTGGACCCTGTCGGACGACGATGCCTACGATGTCGCCGCGTTTATCAACGCGCAACCGCGGCCGGATTTTCCCGGCAAAGTGCATGATTGGCCGAAGGGCGGTAAGCCTGCCGATTCGCCGTATTAGCGTATGAGATGTAAAGCGTCTCTCGTGAACGACGAGAGACGAGATACGAACGACATAGGAGAGGGCGACATGAAACTCACAGCCGCATACCACGGAGGTACGCGCTACGACATCACGAGCGGCACACATCGCATTGTCACGGATCAACCGGCAGACGACGGAGGGCAGGATGCCGGGATGAGTCCGGTCGAACTGTTTGTTGGCTCGGTGGCCAGTTGCGTCGGGTATTTTGTCGGGCAGTTTTGCGCGCGCCACGATATCCCTCGGGACGGGCTGAAGATCGATGCCGAGTGGACGATGGCCGAAGGCCCGCATCGTGTCGGCGCGATTGCTCTGGCGATCCATCTTCCTCATCGCCTGACGCCGGATCTCAAAGAACGTTTGCTGAAAGTCGCGCATGCCTGCACCGTCCATCAGTCGCTGACGGTGGCGCCGAACGTGGCGATTACGCTAAATCCCCACAGCCATGTCGGGAGCAACCCAACAGGAGGAACGATCACCCCATGACCATCTCGCGGCGCTCATTCTTTGGAAGGGTCCTCCAAGGGCTTGGAGTTTCTTTGATCGTTCATCAGCATGTGGCTATTACGCGGGCAGCAGGGGAAGAGCCAGCGAGGACCGAGTCGGGACCGTTGACGGTCCGGGTGACCAGGCCCTTCGATGCCGAAACGCCGGTGCGCGAATTCAGACCGTTCCTGACATCTAACCATCGCTTCTTCGTGCGGAGTCATTTTGGCCCACCACCACCTGATGCCATCTCCGAGGCCAATTGGAGACTTCGCGTCGGTGGCTTGGTTGAACGATCGCAGGAATTTACGCTGAAAGACCTGCGTCAGATGGACGCCGTGACCATTACCGCTGTGGTCCAATGCAGCGGCAACGGTCGGGCATTTCACCGGCCCAAGGTCCCTGGCGTCCAATGGGAACGGGGTGCGGTCGGGAACGCAGAATGGACCGGGGTGCGGCTGCAGGATCTCTTGGCGAAGGCCGGGGTTCAAGCCGGGGCTCGTCACGTGCAGCTCCAAGGAGCGGATCGGCCTGTCGTGGCCTCGGTGCCCTTGTTTACTAGGAGTATTCCTCTGGAGAAAGCTCTCCATTCCGACACGATTCTCGCCTATGAAATGAACGGGCGTCCCTTGCCGCTCTTGCATGGCGCGCCATTACGAGTGATCACGCCTGGCTGGATGGCGGACTCCTGCATGAAGTGGCTGACGGAGATCACGGTGCAGGCGGAGGAGTCGAAGGGCTACTACATGCAGGTGGCCTATCGCGTGCCGACGCAGCCTGTGGAGTCCGGGACGACCCCGAACGTTCCCTCGACCCCCGTGGAAGCGATGGTGGTGAAGTCGCTCATCGCCGCGCCGCAAGAGGGTGAGACCGTGAAGTCCGGTCCCGTCACCATTCAAGGCATGGCGTGGAGTGGGGAGGCGAAGGTCGTGAAGGTCGAGGTGTCTTTTGACGAGGGGAAGACGTGGGAGTCGGCGAGGCTGGTAGGGGAAGATCATTCCTACGCGTGGAGACAGTGGCAGTTGGTCTGGAAGGCGAAGACGGCAGGCACGTTCACGATTCTCTGCCGTGCGACGGATGCCCGCGGGGAGCAGCAGCCGGCCACGACTCCCTGGAATCCGAGCGGGTTCTTGTGGAATGGGTGGGATCGCGTGACCATTACGGTGGCAGCATGATGAGCGCAAGGCATCGGATTGTTTTCGCACTGATGATCGGTGTCGTGGGCCTGGCAGTTGTGACAGGGGCCCAAGAAGAAGACCTAGCCACGGTGAGTGTTGCGCTGGCACCCCGTGCAGAGGGATTGATCATCGCGCGTTGTTCCGTCTGCCACAGTCCTGATCTCGTTGCCCAGCAGCGGTTGCCTCGCGCACGATGGGAAGCCACGGTCGAAAAAATGAAACATTGGGGCGCTGAGGTCTCCGACGACGAGGCGGATCTGCTCGTGCGGTATCTGTCGGCGCGGTATCATCCTGGTGCGCCGGATCGCCTGCCGCCGCTCGATAGCGACGTGAGGAAGGCTGAGCCGCTCACGCAGGACTCGGTGGCCGAAGGTCCGGTGACGGGAGTCGCCACCAGGGGCGCCGGCATCTTTGAACATAATTGTCAGGCCTGTCATGGGACCGGCGCCACGGGCGGGATGGGCCCGAAGCTGGCAAAGAATCCGATTCTGAAACACGAGGACCTGTTTTGGGAGACGGTTCTGCATGGACGGGGGCCGATGCCGGCCTGGGGTTCGGTGCTGAGTCATCAAGAGATTGCCGATGTGCATGCATGGTTGTTGTCGAAGTAACGGTGAGAGGACCTCACCACAGATGAAAGGAGCGGTCATGAATCTGCGGAAAGGGATTGTCATTGGCGGTGCGCTGTTGGCGTTGGTGGGACTGATGTCCACACCGCGGTTGCTCTTCGGGAGCGACCAGCCCCGCGCGAAGGAACTGGTCCAGCAGGCCTGTGTCCAATGCCATCGCCTTGAAGGGCAAGCCGAGTCGCGATTCAACCTGCGTGCACCGGATCTTATTTGGGCCGGGAGCAAGTATAACCGTGCATGGCTGATTCGATGGCTTACGGGGAAAGAAGCGCCGCTCTATGTGAAAGGCTATCGCTGGGATCTCAGTGAAGGGGCGATGAAGCATCCGGTGGTCACCGAGACCGAGGCGAATGCGATTGCCGACTATTTCGACAAGAACAACAAAGATCCGCGGGTGAAAGTCGGGGCGTTCGACGTGTCAAAAGTCTCCAAGTATGAGGTGGCGTTCGGCGGCATGGCCTATAAGGCGCATGCCTGTCTCGGCTGTCATACGATCGAGGAAAACGGGAAGCTCATCGGCGGGCAGCAAAGCATCGCGTTGGAGAAATCCGGTCAGCGGTACAACATGGACTGGCTGTTCCGCTTCGGCCAGAACCCGCAAGATTTCATCATCCACACGGGCGAATTTGTGGCGGATGCCACGGAGCCGCAATTGCGCGCGGTGATCGGGTTCCTGGCAGCACAAGGCGTGCCGGACTTCAAATACTATGAGCCCTGGACGGCTCCGGAGTTCGGGAAGGCCAGTGCCGGGCGCGGAAAAGTGATTTACAAAGAGTACTGCATGCAGTGCCACGGGGCTGCCGGAAAAGGGGATGGACCGGCTGCGGCCACGATCGAACCGAAACCGGCGATCCATGCCAACATCAACTTCAGCGAGGTGCCGACAGAATATCTCTACAATATGATCAATCATGGCGGCGCGGCGATGGGCAAGTCAGCCAATATGCCCTACTGGGGGCTGACCATCGGGCAGCAGGGCGTGGCTGACGTGATGGCCTATCTCAAAGCGAACTTCAAGGGCCCGAAGTAGGAAACACGTGTGAAGCGTCGTTCGTATCTCGCGGAGTGTGAATAACGCCCGCGAGGTACGAACGAGGAACGACCAAGGACGGAGGAGCAATCGATGGCGACGTTTATCATTTCAGGTAGCCGGGGTACGGATGATCCCACGATGGCAACCTTGCCCTTCATGGCAGCAAAAGTAGCGAAGGAGCAGGGGCATGACGTCGTGCTCTGGCTGTGGAACGAATCCGTGACGCTCGGACGCAAGGGCACTGCCGAGCATGTGACGGGAGTCAACCTGACGCCGCTGAAGGATGTATTGTCTGCTGTGCAGGCTGCGAATATTCCCATCTGGGTCTGCGGGGCCTGCGCCGTGGCACGGCAGATCGGCACAGGAGATCTCGTTTCTGGCGCAACGATCAAAGGCATGGCAGACTATATCAAGGCCGTGGCCGAGCGTGACCGCAACGTCGCATTTTGATTTTGCAGCGAAGAAAGGAATCTCCTATGTCAGCCGATGGTAAATCGACCGGGAAGTCAAAAGGCAGCAAAGATCGAGTAGACGAGGCGGACATCGACGAGTCCGTCGAGAAGGGCGGGCGGTTCGATGTCAATGGGTTAGAGACCATTCCCACGATGGTGCCGCGAGAAGGGGACGGCTACCACCCGCTAGGCAGTAGGTCGGTCGCACAGGGGCTCGGACGCATCGGCGAATCGGGCCATGCCTTGACCGACGACGATCTCAGACGGGTCAACACAAGGAAAGGCCTTCTTCAACTACTCGAGAACAAAGCTGTTGATATCGAGGAAGTCCGTAAGACATTGCTGTACGAGCAGGAGTTGCGGCAACTACAAGTTGAATTGGTCAGGCTGCAACGGTGGGTTCAAAGCAACGGAGAACGGATCGCGATCCTGGTCGAAGGCCGCGATGCAGCCGGGAAGGGTGGCACGATCCGCCGGTTTACCGAGCATCTGAATCCTCGCGCCATGCGGGTAGTCGCGTTGCCGAAACCCTCGGACGAAGAGCGAGGCCAATGGTACTTTCAGCGCTATATTCGCCAGTTGCCCAACAAGGGCGAGATCGTGTTCTTCGACCGCAGTTGGTACAACCGTGCGGTGGTCAAACCGGTAATGGGATTCTGCACTAAGAAGGAACATCAGCGGTTCCTGCAGCAGGTTCCGGAATTCGAACATATGCTCTATGAAGATGGCGTGACCATCATCAAGTTCTGGTTCTCCATCTCCAAGGACGAGCAGGCGAAGCGATTCGAGGCGCGCAGACAGAATCCGCTCAAGCAATGGAAGCTGAGCCCGGTCGATGAAAAGGCGCAGGAGCTGTGGGACTCCTATACCCGCTACAAAGAAGAAATGTTCAGCAAGACACATGCAACGTTCAGTCCATGGATCATCGTCAAAGCTAACGACAAGCAGGCGGCACGATTGGAAAGCCTCAGGCACGTGCTGAATCTGCTTCCGTACAAGGGCAAAGAGGAAGCGCCGATCCGTCTGACACCGGACCCCAATGTGATTACCCGATTCCACCGCAAGATGGTGGAATTGGATTTGTGACAGGAAAGAAAAAGACTTGATGCATCCGATTCATCCGATCGTCGTCCATTTTCCCATTGCGCTGTTGTGCGCCAGCGTCGCATTTGATGCCCTCGCCTCTCGCTGGCCGACCGGAGGTCTTCGGGAGACAAGCCTCTATACCCTGCTAGCCGGTGTCTTGAGCGCAGGGCTGGCAGTGGTGACGGGTGGAATGGAGGAGGATCTGGCCGAGCGGGCCGGTGCGCCGGAATCGGTGCTTGAGTTGCACGAGAGCTTGGGCACGGTCACGCTGGTCGTCTTCGTTGCGCTGTTGGGGTTGCGGCTCGCCATGCAGTGGGGGTGGCTCAAAGAAATCCGTGCTCTGACTCTCGGTCTTGGTGCGATCGGGATTGTCATCCTGGCTCTGACCGGCTATTGGGGCGGCGAGCTCGTCTATACCTACGGAATTGGTGTGAAAGCCATCATGTCCCCGGTGACGCCCTAACAGGATGCTGAACGCTGAACGGCGATCAGATAATCAAAGGAGTAATGCGATGAAGACGGGTATATTCACGGCCTTGGTCACGGTGGTGTCTCTTGCCATCCCTGCCTGGGCTGCGGAGCGACAGATCATGCAGCCACGGGTACCGGTCGACAAACTGGCCGAAGCCCGTGCTCTGACGAGCCCCTTGCCTGGTTCCCCGGAGGTTGTCGCGCAGGGCAAGGCGCTCTACAACGGCAAAGGCACCTGCTTCAACTGTCATGGGAAAGACGGGAGCGGTACTGGGCCGGTGGCGGCCCAGTTGGATCCGTCGCCTCGCAACTTCCAACATCATGGATTCTGGCGCCACCGGACGGAGGGCGAAATCTTCTGGGTGATCAAGCATGGATCGATCGGGACCAGCATGGTGGGATTTGGCGACCAGCTGACGGACGAAGAAATCTGGAGCATCATCCAGTACGAACGCAGTTTTCCCGGCGAACATGGCCCGGGTATGATGGGCCATGGTGACGGCATGGGGTCCATGATGGGGCCGGGCGGCGGCATGGGCGGTATGGAACAGGGTGGACCGAGAGGTGGCATGGGGCCTCGTGGCGGTGAATGTTGTCCCTGATTCGACGTGAAGCCTCAGGTGTCAGTTGCTCCCACATTGATCTCGTAGAGATGCTGCGAGCCTTCCACGCATAGTAGAGCTGTTGCCTTTCGCGACAATGGCTTTCCCTTTTCAGCCCTGGAATGCCCCAGGGGCCTCGCTCCATTTTTCTCGCGATTTCTTAAGCCCCCGTCAAACCACAGTAATCGGTGATTCCTTCGTGCTGACTTTCTGGCACGCCCTTCGCTTTTCATCTAAACAGAACCCCATCTATCCAAGGAGGAATCGCTATGGACAATCAAGAGACAAAAGGTTCGGCGCAGGCCGTTGCACTGGCATTCATTGGGGGAGCGGTGGCTGGCGTGGTGGCCGGCCTTCTTCTTGCTCCGCAGTCGGGGGAAGATACGCGACGGGATTTGAAGCGCTATGCCAGGAGGGCCGAGGAGGAGGTCCTGGAGAAGGCGAAGGAGGCGCGCGCCGCCCTTGATGAGACCATCGAACGCGGGAAGCATTTCCTCGCAGAGAAAGCGGCGGATGTCGAGGCGGCGCTCAAGGCCGGACGAGAAACCGTGAAGGAAA
>CXWL01026791.1_pt1 | contig 12379 bp, 10 predicted proteins | sample 590931 | NCBI WGS metagenome assembly CXWL01 (sample SAMEA3498368, study PRJEB10139) | groundwater metagenome | biome: water well; material: biofilm material | place: Germany | collected 2015-04-27
TTCGCGCCTTCTTCACCCAGGCGTTTTTTCTTGTCGGCTTCGTATTCTTGATAGTTACCGTTGAAGAAAGTCCATTGTGATTCGCCTTCGGCGGCGAGGATGTGCGTGGCGATACGGTCGAGGAACCAGCGGTCGTGTGAGATGACCAGTACGCAACCGGCAAATTCTAGCAGTGCATCTTCCAGCGCGCGCAGGGTTTCCACGTCGAGATCGTTGGAGGGCTCGTCGAGGAGCAGCACGTTACCGCCGGAAATCAGTGTTTGCGCCAGGTGTAAGCGGCCGCGTTCGCCGCCGGACAGTTGGCCGATGATTTTTTGTTGATCGCCGCCTTTGAAGTTAAATCGTCCTAGATAAGCACGTGCTGGTGTCGTGTATTTGCCCACGACCAGGAGGTCGTTGCCGCCGGAGATGGCATCGAACACGGTCTTGTCGTTTTGCAGTGAGTCGCGCGCTTGATCGACGTGCGCTATCTGGACCGTGTGACCGATTTTAACTTCGCCGGAATCCGGTTGTTCCTTGCCGGTAATCAGTTTGAATAGGGTGGATTTACCCGCACCGTTCGGACCGATAATGCCGACAATCGCGCCCGGCGGCACGATGAAGCTCAGATTGTCGATCAGCAAGCGGTCGCCAAAGGATTTGGAAACACCGTTAAACTCAATCACTTCGTTACCCAGGCGCTCGCCGACAGGAATGAAAATTTCCTGGGTTTCATTGCGTTTCTGATATTCCTGCGAGTTGAGTTCTTCAAAACGGGCGATACGCGCTTTGGATTTGGCTTGGCGTCCTTTCGGATTTTGCCGCACCCACTCCAGCTCTTTCTTCATCGATTTCATATGTTCATCGATCTGTTTGTTTTCCTGCTCTAGCCGCGCTTCTTTCTGTTCCAGCCAGTTGGAGTAATTACCTTTCCACGGGATGCCGTGACCGCGGTCAAGTTCCAGTATCCATTCCGCTGCGTTGTCGAGGAAGTAGCGGTCGTGGGTCACCGCCACCACGGTACCGGGGAAACGCACCAGGAATTGCTCCAGCCACTCCACCGATTCGGCATCCAGATGGTTGGTTGGCTCGTCCAGCAACAACATATCCGGTTTTTCCAGCAACAGTTTGCATAGCGCAACGCGACGCTTTTCACCGCCGGAAAGATTTTTGGTTACCGCATCCCACGGCGGTAAACGCAATGCATCGGCGGCTATCTCCATCTGGTTTGAGGTATCGCTGCCGGCGGTTGCCAGAATGGCTTCCAGCCGTGCCTGTTCGGTTGCCAACGCGTCAAAGTCGGCGCCTTCTTCGGCATAAGCGGCATACACTTCGTCCAGCTTTTTCTGTGCTTGCATCACCTCGCCTAAGGCTTCTTCCACCTCCTGGCGTACGGTGTGCTCGGGATTCAGTTGCGGTTCTTGCGGTAAATAACCAATGCGGATGTTGGGCTGGCGCTGCACCTCACCGTCAAATTCCTTATCCACACCGGCCATGATGCGCAGCACGGTGGATTTGCCGGAACCATTCAAGCCGAGCAAGCCGATCTTTGCGCCGGGAAAAAAGCTAAGCGAAATATCTTTGATAATTTGACGCTTGGGCGGAACCATTTTGCTCACGCGGAGCATAGACATTACATATTGAGCCATGGGTTTAATCTTTGTTTGATAGGTAAAAATTGATAGATAGAGAGTTTAACCTACGTCTTCCGGCAATGAAAGCCAATCCGGCGTAGATTAGGGGTGATCGCCGATGCGGCTGATGGACACAAATTTATGATTTTTATCAAAAACCAATTCAAACGTGCCATACACACCATTATTTTGAACCACTGAACGCAAAATATTGGCGGGAAAACGGATGATGCGACCATCGGTTGTTTTCGCTACGACGACGTCGACTTCGCCTTCGTAATAATACAAGAGTTGGTGCGAGGGGATTTTAAGGACAACGTGTAAACGCTGATACATGGGCGAACATAAGATTTATGGACGTTGAAGATAGATGCAACCCATGGGATAAAGATCTTCAAAAATGGATCGCAATTCCAATCGAATTTTTTGCTCACTGACACCGCACTTCATTTTTACTTTGCGAATAATACTGCTAATGGGCGTTTTTCCATCCATATACCGGAAACAAGCTTTATTGACTTTATTGCCCATTATCTGAAAAACCGTTTTTTCATTGTTAATCGTAAAAGTAATGCTAAGCGTTTCTTCTGGCTTTATCGCATCATGGATGGCCATATTTTGATTCGCGAGCTCGTGCTCAAGAATAATCGCATTTTCTTCATCGTCTATGGAAGCTGTGCAAGACGCTTGTCGAGAGAGGTAAAACTGATGCTTGATATGATTGGAAAACAGTTTCTCTGCAATGGATTGCTGTTCTTGGATATTTTTTTCACGCCATAACGATCGAATACTTTGATCGGCGACCAGATGAGCCGGATCGTAAAATCGTTTATTCGGCCCAAGAAAGGTTACAAGCTTTAATTCTACCGCTGCGGCAAGTGCATAAACTTCATTGACGTTATAACACCGGTCAACGCTATGCAGCAACAAATCATACAGGCCGGAATCGCCGTATCCACTGGCAGTAATCTCATTCGCCCATTTATCCAAATCTTTGATAAAGGCATGATCGATAGGCAAAGCGCCGATTATGCGGCGTGCTAGGATCACTTTTTCCGGAATGCTCAAGTGTTGCGGAATCATTTCCCGGAATAAAGTCTGCAGTAAATAAATGGATTGCCTGCCATACTCGGCATACAGCATCAGATAAATAGCACCATCGTCCTTCAGCACACTTGCGAGCGAGCGCGCGCCTTCCAGAGGATCATCTAAATGATGCAAAACTCCCGAGCAGTTAATGTAATCAAACTGTCCAATTTCCAGCTCCGGGATGGATAATAAGGATTCGGTCAGCCAGGTAATATTGTTCAATCCGCGAACTGCGGCACGCTGTTCGGCAATACGGCGCGATGCCGCAGACATATCCAGATAAACGATTTCCGCCGAAGTCTCACGCAGTTGTTCAGCCAGGTTAATAACACTGTCTCCTGTTCCCCCGCCGGCGACCAGGCAACGGAAATCCTGGTTGAAATTTCTTTGTCCTTTGAAGCAACAATGATTCAACTCAAACAGTGAATCGCCTACTGTGCGCAACAAACGGACTTTTTCATCTTCCGGGTTTCTGGGAGGATACGGCAATGCTTCATACTGCTGCTTTACCGAGGAAATCATTTTTGATTCGTTCATCGCCTATCCTCGCAAGAAAGGAATTAATGAGATTCTTAGAAATTACGGTGAAAGCTAAAATACCATACTAAAAATTCTCACCATCTTGCAAATAACGCCACTTTCCTTCCGGTAAATCCCGCAATCCAATGTTGCCGATACGCACCCGTTTCAAGCCGGTTACTCGCAGATCCACTAGCTCGCACATGCGGCGGATCTGGCGTTTTTTGCCTTCCTGCAGGATAAAGCGCAATTGATTCTGATTTTGCCAGCTCACTTGCGCCGGTTTTAACGCCTTGCCGTCCAAGCTTAGCCCATGATTCAGCAACGCCAGCTTATCTTTCGGCAAAGCGCCTTCGACCCGCACCAGATATTCTTTTTCAATTTCAGAGTCGGCGCCGATCAATTGTTTCGCAATACGGCCATCCTGCGTCAGGATCAGCAAGCCCTGGGAATCAATATCCAGCCGCCCAGCCGGCGCCAGATTTTTCAGATGCGCCGGTTGAAAGCGCTTGGTGGATTGCGGATTGATAAACTGGTTTTCCGGTTTGATCAATACAACAGCGGGCCGGTAGCCCGGTTCCGGCTGTCCCGAAACATAACCGATGGGCTTGTTGAGTATTAGCGTAACCAAACTGGTCTGCTGCGATTGTGCCGCTCTGTTCAGTTTGATTTTCTGCGTAGGAAAAATTTTTGTTCCCAGCTCGGAAATCTGTACGCCATCGACAAACACCCAGCCCAGCTCGATATAACGGTCTGCTTCCCGGCGCGAGCATATGCCTTGTTCGGACATCAGTTTAGATAAACGAATTTTTTCCATGAAGCAGCTATAATATTGGGAAATACAAAAAATGAGTGCGAGGTTGGCATTACGTCTATTATAAAGGTAATCAACGGATCATTTTTATTAACATCACCAGGATTATTTTATGGAAACAGCCGCAGCTATACTGGAAAAGGCGCAAAAACGCGCCGAAGAAATGGAGCTTACCTACAAGGGCGCATTGCTTCCCATCGAAGCTTATCGGATCTTGCAAGAATCTGCCCGGGCCCAATTGGTGGATGTGCGTTCCCGTGCTGAACTGGACTGGGTCGGGCGCATTCCCGGTGCAACGGAAATCGAATTGCGTTCATATCCTTCCATGCAACCCAGCCCTGGTTTTCTCGATCAACTGGCGGGGAAAGTCGATAAAAAACTGCCTGTGTTGTTCATCTGCCGTAGCGGCTCGCGCTCGAACCAAGCCGCTATAATGGCCAGTCAGACCGGTTTTACTGAGTGTTACAACATTCTCGAAGGCTTTGAGGGTGATAGGGATGAAAACAGTCAGCGGGGTAAAATTTCCGGGTGGAAAGCGGCTGGATTGCCCTGGGTGCAGAGTTAAGGATGTTCTGAGCGGCTTTTAGTGTGAATTGCATTAACATGCTTCTGAACTACCTGAACCAAGTTCAGCAGCGGCGGATCCTCGACAGACAAAAATTTGGCGCTGGCGTTTCAGAAAACCTGACTTTCAGCATTGTCCGATTGCCAGCGACGAATTCACTAAACGTCTTCTAACACCATTCAGTCAACATAAGCTGACCCTTTTGCTGCGCCAACACTTCGATATTGATCTTATGTTGCGGATGATGGGGCAAGAAGTGCACTTGCATCAAACCGGGCAACAGGGAACTACTGGCATTACTCCGATTGAAGGACAGGAGTACAAGTATCGCCCGCGTCGTGACTCTGTAAAATTTGCTGCTTTTCTGGCCGCAGACTCTGAAGAACAAAATGACAACGAACAATTTCTTCCCGGCAGTCAACTGACGAAAGAACAAGAGCATCGCCTACGCAACAAGCAACGCAGGCATTTGCAACAAATTGTTTATCACAATAATCCATCGGACCGTGCAGGATACGAGATGTTCCGGCGTATCGTGTTACATCTCTCGGCCATTCAGGATCAAAAGCAACTGTATGCTGAACCACTGACATTCGAACGTAGCTGGACAATTCCTTCCCGCGCAATTTCGCCGGAAGGTCTCTTTCAGGCTATCGAGAAAGATTTTACTGTAAGTCATGACCAACAAAAGGGTACCTATACGCTAAGCAAACAATTGCCAAGCCCCATACTGATTACCAACTATGATCCCGATATTCTTTGCTGCGAAGAGCGGGCAGCGTTATATGATCTTATCAACCCTTGGATAGAGAACGATGTTGCTTTCGATATACGCCCCGGTTATCCCGGCGGAGAATGGCCCATCCGAGGTGCATTCCGCTTACGAAGCTTTCATACGATTTTAAATTTTCTCGGTCATGCACTGGGTGAGCAGGCTGAATATTACGTTGAAAAAGATCCGCGTACGCCACCCATTGCCAAAGATGAGAATCCCAGTCATACCTTGGGGCTTATCATCGCAGATGAACTCCCTTCCGACGCTAATCTGTCCATTTATTCACATGGCAAATATTATGCGGTGGTACGACAGGATCTTCACACTGGAATCGCAATGCATTCCAATTGCTCTACATCCTATTCCGATTGACGGTCACTGATGCAAAATCACTCGGTTTACCCATTACTATTTCCAAGTGATTTTTACAAAGTTATTGTAATCTGCTCCTAGTTACGTTTGAGCAGGTAGATGATAAAAGTTACTCGCTGCTTAACCTTCAGATAGTCCATTTGAGAGCGCATCTAATCGCAGAGAGACTTAAAACAAAACTTTCATTGGTCTAGCAGGCCGTTGAAAAACGTTTTCGAGGCAGCCGATGCAAGGCAAAACCAGGCGAAAAAGCGCAGTTTATGCTTATTGAATGAGCATTTTGAGCCTGTTTTTAACACCGCAGCGGCAACGCAGATAGTTTTTCAACGGCCTGTTAAACAAATCAGGTACATTACGTACTGATATGATTAATAATATCAAGGAGTTAATATGAATAAGTTCAATATCAGTTCAATCTTAAGTATCATCATCGGAGCTCAAGTGTTATTAGCGGCGCAGCTAGTTCTCGCCGAAAATATAAATTTTAATTGGCGCACTGTCGTGGATAACAACGCAAGTCCGCCAGGTATCGCGACTGAAAAATTCTTCAGTTATAACCAACCGTCGTTAAATGATAATGCCCTCGTTGTATTTCGCGGCCGAGCCAAGCCACCCACAGGTGGAGGGAGCGGTGGGGAGCCGACACGCGGAGTATTTACCCGTAACATGTCGCTGAGTAATGGATCTGTCAAAGTGATAGCTAGCACTGTCCCTCCCTCGGATGTTGTTCCAGCGCCAAACAATATCACTGATCCGAAACCAGCAACTTTTAACGAATTTCCTTCATTCCCACGTATTGACAAGATTGCAAATACGGTGGCATTTCGGGGGCAATCTCAACCAACCTGGACGGATCCAGTATTGGGTAAACTAGGAGGCACAACAGGTGTCTACGCCAATCCATCCGGCGCATTAGAAACTGGTGTAAGAAACCTTGAAGTTGCTGCTGGTTTCACCATTTATCAGGTACCTAGCATAGCCTTAGATGCAAGCAGCCCTGCTACACGTTTCGATCAATTTCCGGGAGCGCCCGCAATTTCTGAAGTAAACAGAATCACCTTTAAAGGTAACTACACGGATAATTTTGTTTCCAAAACAGGTATTTTTTTCCGTAGCAACCTAAACACCGCATCAATCAAAGCGATTGCATGGACTGGTTTGCCAATGCCTGACAAATTTGGTGCTCCTACATCGTCTGTTTTTGGATCGACAGCGCCGCCCAGCACTGCGAAAAGTCGAGTGGTATTTGCGGGATTTGATAACGAAGAAACCCCAACGGCTGGTGGAATTTACCTTGCACAATTAGAAGATCATCCTAAACTCAGAGCGCTGGTTACTATCGGAATGGCTGTTCCGAATGTTAGTGGGGCTAAATTCACCCGCTTTGGTGAAGCACTCTCATTTGACGGTAAATATGTCACATTTTGGGGTGCATGGGGGACAGAGACGCTTGATCCTGTTAACGGCGGAATCGGTTGGAAATCAATAACACTAACATGTCCAACCGATGGCAATAAAGATGTTATCCAGTCTTGTTTGGATCAAGATGATAGCGGCACATCTAATGATGGCATATATACCCTCTACGAGCCTATAAATCAAGGAATATTCATCTATAACATTGCGGATAAAAAGATCAAGTTGATTGCTCGTACAAGCGATAGCAACAGTGCTCGTACAAGCGATAGCAACAGCTTTGATGATTTTTTATTTTGGAGCTTTACAGGCGCACCTCTTGGTGCGGGTGGCGGAGACGAAGGTAGTACAGAAGATCGTGAACCACCTAGATGGCGTTCTTCCGCATTTGCCGCGGTCAATAAAGAAGATGTTGCTTTTAAAGCAATAAAGGCAGATCGCAGTAATGGCATTTATCTCAGACGTAAACATGACTCAATAGAAACCGTTTTGGATACAAAAATGACCGGAGATGTTCTGGACAATAAAACTGTTATCGTAGTGAAAAATGATGACGGCACGACTGCCAATGTGCCATTGTCTCAGCTTTATATCGTTACCTTAGGTCTGGAAAGAGACGGTTATAGAAATAACAGGTTAGCAATTAGCGCTAGCATGGCTGATCTTAGTGACACATACAGTTGGGCTGGTATCTATATAGGTCAACTAAAAAATGATTAAAGAATAAATCGAATTAATCAAGTGAAATTTTAAGTCACTATAATTATATATTCCAAACTTAATCTCTTTGGGTTTAATTCCCTTTCCCTAAACAAGTACTAGCTGATACTTGAAGAACTGAAGAATGTAATTACTATCCCACTGCTTGCGGTGGGGTAGTAGCTAAAACTATTACCGATCGAATCAGTAATAAAGCACAACAAGTTTGATAATTACATAAATGGAGATTTACCATGAAGCAAATATTTTTTCCTATTCTACTAATCAGTATGTTGACAGGCCTGCCTGCTGCGGTTACGCAAGCTGCCGACTCACCGCATTGTGGAATCAATTGCGAAGTTAATTTCACAACAGCCAAGGATATTGAGGATGCCGTCAGTGCGTTCTTTGGTAGCGATTCTGCACCTGTAGCAGTTGTTAAAGATGCAGAAACCGGAGTTTTTACTATTACCCTACCGGATGGCAGAATATTCAGTGTAGTTCCAAACGGACTTACACTGAGGCACAAGAATACGGTTGAACAGCAAATAATGGAAACCGAAGAAGGCCATATGCGTTTACGCGCACAGTCAGGTCTAGAAATACAGTTGCGTAGCGAATTCCATCACCAAGTTCAGGCAATGGGTGAATTACTGCGGTTAGGATGGGACAATATCGGATGGTTCGGTGACCGGATCGAGATTGACTCACCGGCAGGAGAGCGGATGTGTTTTGCACCGGATATGGAAATCATCGCTGGATCAACTGACGGAGCGACCAGTATTTCCACTGATGCAGACGGCAATCTGCAAGTGAGGTATCAAGACGGTATTCAGCAACGGCTGCATGCTTGTGCTCACGATATGGTGCAATTACGCGACCAGGTGAGGAGTACGCTCCACCTGCAATTACAAACTCACACCGATGGCACAATCTCAATTCAACAGGACGGGCTACAGCATCGGTATCGCTTGACAGCGACACTGCGCTGGAGCGGCATTCTTGATCAACCGGGTTTTTTTACAGAGGAAAACAGGTTGCGCTTTCGTTACAGAGATGGATGGGAACAAGAGATTGTTTCTATACCGTAAGTTTGTAAATATCGGAAAACAATTCTTCGATTAGAAAACACCACTTTTTGCAGTTGATGTGAAGAAAGGATGTACCGGTAATTTATATAGGTTTTTTCCCTTCGACAATTTTTTTAGAAATAAGCATTTTGCTTATTTAGCTCTGTTGATTAGGGTGTTAAAGTTAAAATTTTGGAGGTTATATGAAAGTATTCTTATTCTTAGCACTTGTATTGAGTTCCTATAGTTATGCTCAAACTAGTCATGATCATCAAGAGGACACGAAGAAGGCTGATCACCATGGTGGAATGCACGATGGCGATCATCACGGCGGAATGGGCGGCATGCATGGCGGCCATCACAAACTGGACCAAACCACCTTAAAACAATTTTTTGAACCGTTACCTGCATCAATTATTGATGAGAAAAAGAATGCAGCTTTGATCAAACTTGGCAAGAAACTGTATCTGGATCCCCGGCTTTCGATCAATGATCAGATTTCCTGTAATTCTTGTCATCGGCTGGATAATTTTGGCGTAGACAGTCAGCCAACTTCACCAGGCCATGAAGGAAAACGCGGCGGCAGAAATTCTCCGACTTCGATGAATGCGGCGCTGCATATCGCACAATTCTGGGACGGACGGGCAAAAGATGTGGAAGAACAAGCACTGGGTCCCATTTTGAACCCCATCGAAATGGGTATGCCGAATGAAGCAGCTGTTGTCAATAAATTGAAAAAAATAGAGGAATATAAGGCTCTCTTTGCAGAAGCTTTTAAAGACGAAAAAGATCCATTCCAATACAAAAATATAGGTAAGGCAATTGGTGCTTTTGAGCGCACGCTGCTAACGCCTTCCCGGTTTGATGACTATCTCAAAGGCGACGAGAGCGCTCTGAATGACAGTGAAAAAAGGGGCCTGCAAAAATTTGTCCACATGGGATGCGCCACTTGCCACAATGGTGTAGCGCTTGGCGGAAATTCATATAAAAGGATAGGCGTTGTTAAACCTTATGAAACCAAAGATATGGGGCGATTTGAAATAACCGGGCTTGAAACTGACAAGAAAGTGTTCAAGGTACCAAGCCTTAGAAATATTACCAAAACAGCCCCGTATTTCCATGACGGCTCAGTTGCTACATTGGATAAAGCAATCGAAGAAATGGCTGAGTATCAACTGGGCCGGGAAGTTGGCCCGGGATTTATTGACGATGTTAAAGCATTTCTAGGTTCCTTAACCAGTAAGGGTAAGGAATAAAATTAAAGAATCTAGTTACGATCGAGATCAGTTTTTATAATGGGCAAAAATACACTACTTCCATGAATAATAAGATGAATAAGGAATATTCTGCTTATCTCTACTGGGTGTTAGTGTAACCCGTGTTTTTTTAGGAGGTTATTATGCGAAGAATCTATTTTCTTGTTCCTGATATTGCTACTACCAATCGTATCGTCGATGATTTACTGATGGCAAGAATTGAGGAGCGGCATCTCCACGTGCTTGCTAAACGTGGTACGCCGCTCGAAGATCTGCCTGAAGCTAATCTGTTACAAAAAAGTGATTTTGTTCCTGCTGTACAACAGGGGTTGGCACTTGGAGGGACAGCCGGTCTGTTGGCCGGGCTGGTCGCCGTCGTGCTTCCTCCCGCATCCACAGTGATCGCAGGCGGCATTCTGCTGGCAACTACGCTCGCAGGTGCGGGTGTCGGTGCATGGCTGAGTGGGATGGTGGGTATGAGTACTGGTAACCGGCGAACTAAAGAATTCGAGGATGCGGTTGAAGCGGGGCATTTTTTAGTACTGGTCGATGTACCGACTGATAGGGTACTTGAGATAGAGAGGCGTGTTAAACAACATCTACCTGAAGTAGAAATTGAAGGTACAGAACCAATGATACCTGCGTTTCCCTGATAAGAAATGAAAGTTTTGTGGCATTAACTGTAACTAAGACAAGTTGATTTGCGCGAAGCCTTTCGTTTAGTAGAATCAGAACAGAACAGATGACTGCGATTAAATTTTCACAATTAATTAAATTAGGAGGTTAGATGCATTATGTTATTTCTGCGACTTGGGGTCCAACTGATGTCACACGGGCTGCGCTGCCGTTCATTTTTGCTGCCTCTGCTTTGCAAGCAGGAGATACGGTAATGATAATGCTCTTTCATGATGCAGTCACTATCGCTGTCGACGGAATTCATCAGAAAATGATTCCTTTCGGCCCACCGGCAAAATTTACTGAGGTGTTTTCCAATCCGAATGCCAAGGTGCTCGTATGTAAACCTTGTGCTGAAGTACGTTCCATCAATGAAGATATGCTGGCAAAGAATGCTTCTTTTGGAGGCATGAATGATCTGCATCAAAATACAGTTCGTTCGGATGCGAAATTTATCAGCTTCTAATCGGAGAATTTGCAAAAAATGTAATAAAGTAACGGATATTGATAATTTGTTGGACTAAATAATTATCCTATGAGTGCGCATTATTCAAGGTTAATGCTCAAATTAAATGCGTTCCTTCAATTAAAATATCTTTCGTAGAAATGTGTGATAAAACCGGCAACAATAGTTGTTCAATAAGGAGAGTAGCATGTCTCGTATTGTAATTTTGGGTGCAGGTATTGGTGGCGTCCCCATGGCTTTCGAGATGAAAGAAATGGTAGGGAAAAAGCACGATGTCACTGTGATTTCCGACACGCCTACTTTTCATTTTGTTCCATCAAACCCTTGGATCCCACCCAGATGGCGCAAACCGGAAGATTTAAAGATTGAATTAGCGCCAGTGATGAGAAAGAATGGTATCGAGTTCATTCAAAAAGCGGCAGCAAAAATTGATCCAGCTAATAGTCAAATTCAATTAGATGATGACTCAATCGTTGACTACGACTTCCTGGTCATTGCCACTGGCCCACGTCTAGCGTTTGATGAGATTCCCGGTCTGGGTCCGAATGGCCATACCTCATCGGTATGTCATGTTGATCACGCCGCCATTGCCGCGGAAGATCTGGATAAGTTTATGCAAAATCCTGGTCCGATTGTTGTCGGCGCAGTCCAAGGAGCATCCTGTTTCGGCCCTGCGTATGAATACTTGATGATTCTTGAAACGGAATTACGTAACAGGAAAATTCGCGATAAAGTACCCATGACTTTTGTGACCTCGGAACCTTATATCGGTCATTTAGGCTTAGGCGGAGTTGGCGATACCAAAGGATTGCTGGAAAGTGCCTTGCGCGACAAGACCATCAAATGGATAACGAATGCCAAAATCGACAAAATTGAACCAGGCTTGATCTTTGTCACTGAAGTGGATGAGGATGGCAAAGATAAGAAAAAACATGAATTACCATTTAAACACTCAATGATGCTGCCTGCTTTTACGGGTGTTGATGCAGTACGTCATGTTAATGTAGAAGGTTTGGTCAATGCGCGCGGTTTTGTTTTGGTGGATGAATA
>CXWL01121202.1_pt1 | contig 12378 bp, 11 predicted proteins | sample 590931 | NCBI WGS metagenome assembly CXWL01 (sample SAMEA3498368, study PRJEB10139) | groundwater metagenome | biome: water well; material: biofilm material | place: Germany | collected 2015-04-27
GGCAAGAACAACGCCGTCGATGTGGCCGTGCTGCGCCTGCGCAGCAAGCTCGACACACCGTTCGAGAAGAGGCTGTTGCATTCCGTGCGGGGCGAGGGGTATGTGCTTGAAGAGCGTCTGGGCGCTTGATCGNNGACAGCGATGGCGTGCGCAGTGCCGCGCTCGAGCGCCGGCTGAGTGCGATGGGCCACCATGCCGTCGCATTCACCCATGAGGACAACCTGCTGGAATTTCTGGAAGAGCACCAACGCTTCGATCTGCTTCTGGCGCCTTTGCAGAACGGTCTTCCCAGAAGGGTTCTTTCCGGCGGCGGCGGTGCGCTGGGAATGCCGGCGCTCCTCCTTGTCGAGGGAACGCAGTGGGGGCAGCTGCTGCTTCGCAATGAAGACGCCGAGGCGATCGATGCCGTCGAGTTCGACGCCCTGCGAACGACCAACGACGAATTGGAGTGGCGCATTCGCTCGCTGCTCGCGCGAGCGAAAGGAGGCTCGGCGCGATCGGCCCGGGTTCCGGAACTGGCCTGGGGCGACTACCGGTTCGTCGTGCACCACCGCATCGTGCTGCATCGGGGGCGCGAGATCTTTCTGCAGCCGCGCCAGTTCGACTTTGCGCTGGAACTGTTCCGCAACATGGACCGCGTGGTGACGCGCGACTGGCTCTGGAATGCGCTGTGGAGGTCTACCTCCCGCCGCAGCTCGCGGGGGTTCGATGTCTGCGCCACCAACGTGCGGCGGAAGCTCGCGCTGCACGAAAAGAACGGCTTCGTGCTGAAAGCCGTGTACGGGCAGGGCTACCTGCTGTCGAAATGCGTTGCCGTGCAGGACGAGGTTGGCCAGCCCGGCTCCTGCTGAGCGATTGGCGTGCAATAGCGCGCGCGAGGGAAAAGTCTTATTCGTCCCGAGTGCCGGACATTGTTTTTTAATTAAAAAAATAGGCGTCCGTTAAAGGGAATTGAATAAATTCCTTTTAAATATCCGTATTTATCTGGCAGCGATGTGTCGAGCTTTTGGTTCGATTTGAATGAAATTCATGCCGGGCGGCGTGGCGAAAATCAATTCACCCTGCTGTTTCGATGCACTAAATAATTCTCCTTATTGCTGTCGCTCGCTCCTCATTGATCGGGCCACAGTGCAAGCGGTTGTCGCCATTGGAGATTTTTTGCTTCTTGTCCAGATGGGGATTACATTGAAATTTGAGTTATTGAATTTCATATTTGTCGCAAATGGCCAAAAAAAAGACAATCAAATGTTGCAGATTTGCACATCTGGCCATCAATCTACCAATTGGAGGAGTATGGGTTGCAATTTGTTGCATTAGAGTCCGCCTCTTGCCAGGGAGGCAAAAGAGTACCGGCCGAACCGGTGCCGTACGCACGTTCATTCAGTGCGCCATCAATTGTCATTGCAACTCATGAATACGATATTTCGAGTCATCTGGAATAGCGCACTTGCGCTCTGGACCGTTGCTTCCGAATTCGGGCGCGGGCATGCGAGATCAACATCGGCGACACGGGGCGTTCCGCTGCTTGCGGCTGCNNGGCGGGCATCAGCGCCGGCAACGCCGCAAGCATCGTGGTGCACAGCGGTGCGGTGGTCCAGAACAACGCCGCGAGCAACGGCACATCGCCCTATGGCTCCATCGGTGCGAACACGATCGAGGTCAACAACAACAGCACGATCACCATCGAGGCGGGAGCGGCCGTCACCGCCAGCGGTGCGGGCACCAACACGGAGGCCATCAATCCGGTCGGCAGCGGAAACACCATCACCAACCACGGCACCGTCAGTTCCGCGCACACCGCGATCTGGTTCCAGTCGAACAGCGGCAAGAACACGGTCGTGAACACCGGCACGATCATCGCGGGCGCCGGCACGAACTCGACCCAGAAGACCGTCATCGGCGCAAGCGGCACGATGGCCATCGACTTCACCAACAAGGGCCGCCTCGTCGGCTCGCTCGCCTTCGCCAACGCCAACGATGCGTTGCGCTGGTACACGGGTGCGTCGATCACCGGCGACATCAGCGGCGGCGGAGGCGCCGACCTGCTCACCCTCAACAGCGACAACAACGCCACCGATACCTTCGCGCCGCTGGCGCTCACCGGCTTCGAAACCCTGGTCAACAACAGCGGAACCTGGAACTTCAATGTCGCGCTGGCGTCGGCGGGCATCACCAGCACCACCGTGCTCGGCGGCACGCTGATCCTCGGGGCCGACAACAGCGCCTACACGGGCAGCATGACCGTCGGCGGGGGCGGCGTGTTGCAGAGCAGCGCGCAGTTCGCGCCGGCCGCGATCACCGACAACGGTCTCGTGCGTTTCGCGCAGCCGGACAACGCCACCTACACGGGCCTGGTGAGCGGCGCGGGCGGCATCGAGAAGACCGGCGCGGGCACGCTCACCTTGACGCGGGACCAGGCCTTCACCGGCACCACCACCATCAGCGCCGGTGTGCTGCAACTGGGCAACGGCGGCACCACCGGCTCGGTGAAAGGCAGCATCGTCAACAACGCGACGCTGGCCATCGACCGCTCGGACGCGCACACGGTGTCGAACACGATCAGCGGCACCGGTGTACTCGTCAAGCAAGGCGCCGGCACAACGACGCTCACCGCGGCCAACAGCTATGCCGGCGGCACCGCGCTCAAGCAAGGCCGGCTGAACGTCGGCCACAACCTGTCGCTGGGCACCGGTGCGCTGTCGATGGACGACGGCACCACGCTGGGCTTCGCGGTCGACGGCCTGAACCTCGCCAATGCCGTCGTACTGACTGGCAACAACGACCCGGTGATCGACACCGGCAGCTTCGGCGCCACGCTCAGCGGCAATATCACCGGCGGCGGCTTCATCACCAAGATCGGCAGCGGCACGCTCACGCTCTCGGGCGCCAACAGCTACACCGGCGCGACCGATGTGGCTGCAGGCACCTTGAAGGCAGGCGCCACCGGGACCTTCAGCGCAGCCTCGGCGCACACGGTGCGCGGCGGCGCCACGCTCGACCTGGCGGGCTTCAGCCAGACGGTCGCCTCGCTCGCCAACAGCGGCACCGTCTCGCTCGTCGGCACTGCACCGGGGACCACCCTCACCGTCAACGGCGCCTATGTCGGCAATGGCGGCGTGTTGCGGCTGGGAACGTTCCTGGGCGACAGCACCAGCGTGAGCGACCGGTTGGTGCTCAACGGCGGCACGGCCAGCGGCAAGACCAGCGTGCAGATCACCCAGCTCGGTGGCTTGGGCGCATTGACCACGGGCAACGGCATCGAGGTGGTCTCGGCGCGGAACGGCGCCACCACGACCGCGCAGACCACCAAGGACGCGTTTGCGCTGAGCGGCGGCCACGTCGACGCGGGTGCCTTCGAGTACCGCCTGTATGCGGCCGACGCGAGCGGTGCCGGCGAGAGCTGGTATCTGCGCTCGACCACCACGGCAGCGACAGCGACGCCTTCGACACCTTCGACGCCATCGACGGCAGGCGGCACCGGCACGGGGGCCGTGCAGGTGCCCGCCTACCGCGCCGAAGTCCCGCTCTTCTCCGCGCTGCCGAGCCAGCTGCGCCAGACCGACCTGGCCATGATCGGCAACCTGCACCAGCGCATCGGCGACGACGATGTGAAGGCGGGCGCCGCCGCGTCGACCGGCGCCGAGCGTCGCGCCTGGGGCCGCGTGATCGCCACCGACATCGACATCCGCCAGCAGGGCACCGTCGCCCCGCACAGCAACGGCAACGCGAGGGGCTTCCAGGCCGGCACCGACCTGTTCGCCACATCGAACTGGCGCGCCGGCGTGTACGTCGGCCAGCTCGACGGCAGCGTCAAGGTCAGCGGGTTCTCCAGCGGCATCGCCAACCTGGGCGTTGGATCCAGCGACTTGCGGAGCCAGTACCTGGGCGCCTACGGCACCTGGACCGCCGATGCGGGCTTCTATGCCGACGCCGTGCTGCAGGCCGGGCGCCACCGCTATACCGCCGCGCCGCTGTTCGCGCAGCGCAGCGCGGGCAAGGGCGACAGCCTGATGGCGTCCATCGAAGTGGGGCAGGCCTTCGCGATGGGCGAGGGCGGCTGGAAGATCGAGCCGCAGTTGCAGCTGATCCACCAGCACATCGGGCTGGACGACGTCGCGATCTCAGGTGCGCGCGTGCGGCAGGACAGCGACGACGGCTGGATCGCGCGCGTCGGCGTGCGCCTGAAGGGCGAGATCGCCACCTCGCTCGGCACGCTGCAGCCGTACGGCCGCTTCAACATCTACAAGACGAGCGGCGGCGCCGATGTGGCCCGCTTCATCGGACCGGCCGGCGCGACGGACATCGCGGGCCGCACGGGGTCCACTGTCGGTGAGCTGGCCGGTGGCCTGACCCTGGCGCTGAACGCCACCACCAGTCTCTACGGTGAGGTCGGCAAGCTGTGGGCCGCGGGCGGCGCGACCGATGTGAAGGCTGCCGTGCAGGGGTCGCTCGGGTTGCGCATGAAGTGGTGAGGTGAGGTGCGGGCGCGGTGCGGGCGCGAATTCGCGACAAGCCGCATCGTGTCCTGCCAAGCCGAAGACCGTGCCCCTGACTCGATGCGCATCGCTGCGCATCGACGCGCAGCGAGCGCCTCAGCGCGGACCGCGTTCGTCCATGCGCTCCAGCAGTTCGGACAGCAGCGCGCGTTCCGCGAGGCTCATGGGCGCCGGTCGTCCGGTGTCCATGCTGGCTGCGACCGCTTCGGTCTTGTGCACCAGTTCGCGGCCCTTGGTGGTGAGATGGATGCAGCCGGACTCGCTGTCCGCTGCATCGAGATCCCGGCTCAGAAGGCCGCGCGCTTCGAGTCGATCGGCGCTGAAATCCAGTCGGGGCATCGAGATGCCGAGTGCCTTGGCCAGCGAGGCGGGCGTGACCTCCTGGCTGGCGTTCACCAGCACCAGCATCAGCAGCGAGTATTCGATGGTGGCCGGCTGAAGCGGGCTCATCGGTGGTCCGGCCTGGCTGCGAAATCGAAATTCGCTCGGCACGGTTTGAAGAGGAAGCGGGGATGCAGCAGATTGCATGGGTTCTCCAGGTCAGCGCCCGNNGCCGAGGGGACGCTGCTTCTCTGCTTCAGAGCAGGCGGCGTTTGTTCATGCCGTATTCATCTTTCGCTCAGCACCGGTTAATGCGTGCTTCATGCCGGGTGCATCTGGCACTGGTGCAATCGAGTTCTCGGGTCAGGTATCTCCGGTGTCGATGGGAGGTATCGAGGAGAACGGCTTTGCGGATACAGGCCGTACTTCTATATTTCGCCACCCGGTTGCATTAGTCCGATTACTCCAACCACTCCCAACGGAATCGAAAATGAAGAAGTTCACGCAAGTCGCCATCGCCAGCCTTTTGATCGGGGGCGCGGTCCTGCCGGCCGCAGCCAGGCAGAAGGACATCGACCACAGCATCACCGAGACCGAAGTCCTGGTGGCTCAGAAGGCCTGGTGCAAGGCATTGGTCGACATCAGCGCCGCCAACGCCAGCGGCGGCCAGGAAGCGGCCAAGGCGCTCGCCGAGAAGGTCATCGACAGCGCGTATGCCTACCAGTCGGGCGCGGTGCTGTTCAAGCCCACGCTGGCAGCGTCGCCGCAGACCTTCCGCACCGCCCGCGATGGCGCACTGGCGTACTTCGTCGGCGGCAACCCGGCCTTCCCGAACGACACGGGCTTTGCGCTGAAGGGCTGGACCAAGTGCGAGATCCAGAACAGCGCGGTGCTCATCCACCGCGACACGGCCAGCACGATGGGCAACGTCATGTTCACCGGCCCGGACGGCAAGGTCACCACGGTCGACAAGACCTGGAGCTTCGTGAAGGACGATGCGGGCAAGCTGCGCATCGTCGTGCACCACTCGTCGCTGCCGTACGCGAGCCGCTGATCGGCGCGTTCAACCCGCAAGGTTCTGGTCTGCTCCGGCATCCATGCGCAGGACGGCTTCATGCATCAACCCGCGCAGCCAGATCAGCCCCGGGTCCCGGGTGCGATGCCTGTGCCACTGTTGCATCTGTTCCATCGGGAGCATCGGTGTGGGCAGCGGGAACAGCGTGAGCGGCAGCGACTTGCGGGCGATACGGGCGAGCCTCACGTGCATGGTGGCAATGCGGTCGGTGCCCACCAAAAGATACGGAGCGCCCACGAAGCTGAAGGTCGTGGCCTCGACGCGCCTCGCCTTGAGATAGCGCTGCTTGAACCAGGTCTCGAGCGTCGGCTTGTCCATTGCCGGCGGCTGCACCGCGACATGGCCGGCCGTTTCGTACTGCTTGGCCGTCAGCGCGCCGGAGCGCGCAAAGCTGCTGTCGTTGCAGACCACGCAGCAGAACGCTTCCTCGAACAGCAGCTCGGTGGGATGGTCCGGCCAGGCGTAGGTGCGAGGGATCACCATGAGGTCCGCATCGCTGCTCTCCAGTGCACGCTGGGGCCGGTCCAGCAGCGGGATCAGATCGAAACGCACGGTGCGGGATTGCTTCTGGGCCAGCGCGAGCACATGGGGGAGCAGCGTGACCGCCGTGTAGTCGGAAGCGATCAGCTGGAACTTGCGGTCCGACTCCGCCGGATTGAACTCCGGAGCGGCTGCAATGGCGGTGTCCACGCGCATGAGCACGTCGCGCACGGCTTCCTTCAAGCCCTCCGCCCGACTGGTGAGTTCGAGCTTGCGGCCCACGGGCACCAGCAGCTCGTCGCCGAAATAGGTCCGCAGCCGCGCGAGCGCACTGCTCATTGCAGGCTGGCTCATGTGCAGCTGTTCGGCCGCCCGGCTGATGCTGCATTCCCTGAGCAGTGCATCGAGGGCGACCAGCAGGTTCAGGTCCAGGTTTTGAAATCGCATGGTTGTTGTTCTCCTCCGGGATTCAATGGCGCCAGCCGCCGCGCGATGCGGTCAATCCGCGAGGCTCTGGTCGGGTTCGGCGGCATCCATGCGCGCAGCGGCCGCATGAAGCAGTCCGCGCACCCAGACCAGCCCCGGGTCCCGGGTGCGGTGCCTGTGCCATTGCTGCACCTGCTCCAGGACGAGCGCCGGTGCCGGCAGCGCGAACAGCGTGACCGGCAGCCCCTTGCCGACCAGCCGCGCGAGCCTGGCATGCATGATCGCGATCCGGTCGGTGCCCACGACGAGATAGGGCGCGCTCACGAAGCTGAAGGTGGTGACCTCGATGTGCTTCGCCTGCACATAGCGAGCCTTGAACCAGCTCTCCAGGGTCGGCTTGTCCATGGCCGGGGGCTGCACCGCGACATGGCCGGCCGCTTCGTATTGAGCGAGCGTCAGTTCGCCGGATCGCGCAAAGCTGCTGTCGTTGCACACCATGCAGCAAAGCTCCTCCTCATAGAGCGTCTCGGTGGGGTGGTCCGGCAAGGCATAGGGGCGCGAGATGACCATGAGGTCCGCATCGCCGCTCTCCAGGGCGCGCTGCGGCCGGCCCGGCACGGGTATCAGGTCGAAGCGCACGGTGCGGGATTGCTTCTCGGCCAGCGCGAGCAAGTGAGGGATGAGNNCGACGGATCGAACTCCGGCGCCGTGGCGATGCTGGCGTCCACCCGCATGAGGACGTCGCGCACGGCCTCCTTCAGCACCTCGGCCCGGCTGGTGAGTTCGAGCTTGCGACCCACGGAAATCAGCAGGTCGTCGTCGAAATAAGCCCGCAGCCGCGCCAGCGCACTGCTCATCGCGGACTGGCTCAGGCGCATGTTTTCCGCTGCCCTGCTGATGCTGCGCTCCCGCAAAAGTGCATCCAGGGCCACCAGCAGATTCAGGTCCAGCTTTTGAAATCGCATGGTTTTTCTCCTAGTGGATCGATACACCTTGCCCGTTATGCGGGTTTGGCTGCGCGACGCCTCCAAATCGATTCTGGGGTATCTCCAGAATCGATACGAGGTATCGAGCGAAACAATTTTGCTTATGCATCCAGGCCTCCTATGCTTCGCCACTTTGTTGCATTACCGTTTGTTTCACATTTTCCCGCATGCTGTCTTTCCCTCATGGCGCTGTCTTCGCGAATCGATGGTCGACATAGCAAGCGGTATCGGCTCTTCTCAACCAGAGCCCTTGTTTCCCGGCTGAGGCCGGCGTGCGCCCCGGTTGCGCTCGCTCCGATGGCCGCTGCGTCGTGCGGTACCGCCGGCGCCTGGAAGCCATCCGGAAATCATTTCATTGCACAACGAAGACCAACAAGTGATCGCCAGCCCCATGGATTTCGAAGGCAACAAATGGCCAGGTTGAGGCTTGGCCTGTTCAGGTTGCCGGCCGTCGAAATCGTCGTCGTCCAGACGATCGTCCGGCTGTCCGCGCAGAACGGCTCGTTCCCGTGGAAGCTGGTCGACGAGCCGCCGTTCGATGCGCTGCTCGTCGATGGAAACCTGATCGAAGACCATCTGGCAGAGGTCGAACAGATGGCCCCCGCGGTGTTGACCGTGACCCGCACGCATTCCGAGGGCGTGGCGAACACGCTGGAGCGCCCGATCCGTGCCGAGAGGCTCCAGCAGTGGCTGCTGGACACAGGCCAGGAGCTTCTTGAAGCACGGCGATGGACGAGCCCGGCAGCGCTGGTGTCGGCGATGTCGCAGGAGCTTCTCGAGTCGGCCCGTTTCTCGTTGTGCCGCTGGCCTCCGGCTGCCTTGATGGGGCGCAGCGAGGACAGCGACCGAATGGCGAATCTGCTCTGGCAGCGCCAACTGAGCGTGAGCGAATTGGCCGATCGTTGCGGGCAATCGGTTTCCCGTTGCGCGGGTTTCCTGCAGGCGTTGCGCAACGCAGGCGTGCTGGAAGTGCATGCATCGCTGCCCGCAGCAAATTCCCAACTTCAACCTTTTTGATCCGTCTGATTCATATGCGCGCTTTCCCCGATGCGGTTGCCTTGCGCACCCCCCAATCACTGGATGACCTGCTCCTCTACCGGATATGGCGCGCAGCATGCGTGAGCAATGGCATGGTGACCCGCATGGTCGAAGGCGGCTTCGGCATCACGCGCCGCGAGCTGGGAATGATCGGCGTGCTCGAGGAACTGGGGGAGATACCCGCCTCGAAGTTCGCAGAGCGCCTGCATCTGGACCGTGCGAGCGCTTCGCTGGCCCTGCGCAGCCTGACCGAAAAGAAGCTGGTGGAGCGGCGGCAGGACGCGGAAGACGGCCGCATCGTGCATGTGCGCCTGAGCTCTGCGGGCCAGCAACTCTTCGATGATCTGTTTCCGCGTCTCTCGCAACTGAACGTCGATCTTCTCGATGGCATCGATGCCGGGCAACTCGAGGTTTTTCTCGACTGCCTGGAGGATCTCGAACAGCGTGGAAGCGAACTGAGCGCACGGGGCGTTGCCCGGAACACGTGCTGGCCACCGCTCGAGCGGCAGCACGCGTCATTCGCGGCGCGGGCGTAACGACCGGAGGCGCCAGCGCTTCCGCTGCGCTGAAGCGCCGTCATGCAGGAGACAGCCAGACGGCCTCGGGCCGGGCACCATGGCGCACGTTCATTCGTCGACCCGCCACCCCGAACCCGGAAGACTCCCGCATGGAATTCGCCTACACGCCCAAAGTCCAGGAACTGCGCACGCGCCTCCTCGCCTTCATGGACGCGCACATCTATCCGAACGAAAAGCGCCAGGCCGACGAAGCGCACCAGTCCTACCTGAACGCGCAGAAGAACGGCGGCTTCTACACCGGGCTGCCGCTCCTGGAGGAGCTCAAGGAGAAGGCCCGGGCAGCCGGCCTGTGGAACCTGTTCCTGCCCGAAACCGCGCACGGCGCCGGGCTCACGAACCTCGAATACGCACCGCTGTGCGAGATCATGGGCCGGCGCTATTGGAGCGCCGAGGCCTTCAACTGCAGCGCGCCGGACACGGGCAACACCGAGGTGATCGAGCGCTACGGCTCGGCCGCGCAGAAGGCGCGCTGGCTGCAGCCATTGCTCGACGGGCAGATCCGCTCCGCCTTCGCGATGACCGAGCCCGCCGTTGCATCCTCGGATGCCACCAACATCGCCTGCAGCATCCGGCGCGAGGGCGACGAGTACGTCATCAACGGCCGCAAGTGGTACATCACCGGCGCGATGAACGAGCGCTGCAAGCTCTTCATCCTGATGGGCAAGACCGACCCGGACAACGCCGATCGCCACCGNNCTGGTCAATCACTTCGACGCCCCCTTCGGCCACCCGGAGGTGCTGTTCGAGAACGTGCGCGTGCCGGTGGACAACATCCTCCTGGGCGAGGGCCGCGGCTTCGAGATTGCGCAGGGGCGCCTCGGCCCGGGCCGCATCCACCATTGCATGCGCATGATCGGCATGGCCGAGTCGGCGCTGGAGATGATGTGCGAGCGCGTCGTCTCGCGCGTGGCTTTCGGCAAGCCGCTGGCCGAGCAGGGCGTTTGGCGCGAACGCATTGCGAAGAGCCGGATGCTGATCGACCAGACGCGCTGGATGGTGCTGCACGCGGCCTGGCGCATGGACACGGTGGGCAACAAGGTGGCGGCCAAGGAAATCGCGATGATCAAGGTGATCGCGCCCAACAACTGCATTCAGGTGATCGACGACGCGATGCAGGCCTTCGGCGCCATGGGCCTGAGCCAGGACACGCTGCTGGTGAATTTCTGGGCCTACGCCCGCCACCTGCGGATGGCAGACGGCCCGGACGAAGTGCACCGCAACGCGATCGCCAAGCACGAGCTTGCGGCCTATCGCCCGAAGCAGAAGGCCTGAGGCCCGGAGGCCTTTCGGCCTCTCGCTGGGCCCCAGCCGCATCAGGCCTTGGCCAGCTCAGCGATCTCCGTCGGGCCCAATGCGCCGCTGTAGAAGCGCAGATCGTCCACGCGTCCCTGCAGATCGGGGTTGTCTGGAAACTGCGAATGGCCGAGCCAGTTCTGCGTCGTCTCGCCCAGGTCGGCGGGCGTGAGCGTCATCTGTGCATTGGTGCCGGCGACGACGCCGTCCACGTACAGCGTTCCAAGCGTGCCCGACAGGGTGACCGCGACGTGCACCCAGCGTCCGGTGGCAAGCGCCGACGTGCCGTCGATCCCCTCCTCGTTGAAGCCGTGGACCGTGGAGATCCCGTAGCGGACCACGCCGCCGCCGTTGCGGACCGTGAGCATCATGTAGCGGCGCGTGCCGGAGCCGAAGTCGAACACGCGGGCCCATGTCGCGGCGCTGTCCAGGAAGACCCGGACCGAGACCGTGAAGTCGGCGGCGTTCTTCGCAAGGCCCGTCGGAAGGCGGACGGGCGTGCGCGCGCCGCCATCGGGCTTCCACTGCAGCAGCAGCTCGGGCGCCACGGACACCCGCGCTTCGCTGGACGGTGCGCTGTCGCCCGAGGCGGTGGCGGCAACGATCACGTAGTGGTACACGCCGGTCGCGCTGAGCGCGGTGTCGTTGAAGGTGAGCACGTCGGTGATGTCCGATGCGATCACGCTGTAGGGGCCGCCCGCCCGCTCCGCGCGGCGCACCGAGTAGCTCTGCGCACCGGTGCAGCCCCACCATGACAGCACCACCTGCGTGCCGCGCAAGCGCGCGGTCAACCCGCTGGGCCGTCCGGCTGTCGGCAGCGGATCGCGCGTGAAGGTCAGCGTGCCGAAGCCCAGTTCGTCGCCTTTGCCGCCGTCTCCCTCGGGACGCATCTGGATGGCTTGCAAGGCGGTGTAGGGGGTCGCGATGCCCAGGCGATTGGCATAGTGGTTGTGCACGCTCTCCCAGATGCCTCGCCGATGGCCTTGGGCTCTCGTCGACAGCTCGGACTGCGTGCCTTGCTTGTTGACGTTGGTGAAGTACGGCATCGTGTAGAAGGCGCCGGCGCCATCGCGAAGATTGGTCTTCGCCACGTACTCGGCGCCGGCCAGGAAGCGGTTGTTCTCGTAGCCGTAGATGTCGTCGCCCTGGTTCCAGGCCATCTCGCAGAAGGCGCCCGCAAGGCCGATGCCGAGCGTGCAGTGGCCCTGGTCGCGTCCGCTTTCCTGCCATTGGCCGAGGTAGCCGGGATGTACGTAGTAGACCGCCTGCAGGCCCGCACCGTTGCCCTGGCCGGTCTTGTAGTAGCTGATCGCCTCGTCGTAGATGTCCTGGCGGTCGCAAAGCACGCCGATGGCCAGCATCGAGGCCATGCTGCATTGGTCCCAGTTGGCCCAGTAGCTGCTGTACTGGGTGCCGTTGTGGATGGTGAGGAACTGGTGGTTGAGCGGATAGAAGATGTCCAGCATCATGGTCTGGAAGCGCGCGAAATCGGCCGGCGCCCAGCCCGGATACGTGCGCATGATCTCGGCCGCGTTCGCGAACTCGTAGCCGTAGATGCCCGCTGCAAGAAAGCGGTCCGCATTGCCCGTGACCTCCTTGAGCGTGGAGGACCACTCGTTCAGGAAGACCACGGCAAGGTCGGCATAGCGCGTGTCCTGCGAGACCTTCCAGCGCAGCGCGAGTTG
>CXWL01002233.1_pt1 | contig 12375 bp, 7 predicted proteins | sample 590931 | NCBI WGS metagenome assembly CXWL01 (sample SAMEA3498368, study PRJEB10139) | groundwater metagenome | biome: water well; material: biofilm material | place: Germany | collected 2015-04-27
CCCCAGACGGCGATGCCGCCGAAAAATAGCGTGCTTTTAGTCCAGCGAAGCGGGAGTTTCATGGTCGGAAAAACCAGGGGTGATGCTTAGAGTTGGGGATGGGGAGGATGTGATCCAGCGTCGGAATTTTATCGGATCGCGGCAATGCGGACTGTGCATCGTTTGCGGAAATGTGTGCATGGTTTGGAGACGATGATTCGTCTTCAAATCAGGCGGGCTAATTTGCTGCATAAGCTCATGGATTGATCCGGATTCGATGAATCTGGTTGGCGTGCGTTTGGGCGGTGTGCTCGACCGCCGTCTGTTCGGCCGCCACCTGCGCCCGCATCGCGTCGCGGTAGGTGTTCACCGATTGGAAAAATTCCGCCATCATCAGCATGAGCCAATACCGGCCGCTCTCGGTCAGCCGCCACCCGCGGGTATCGCGCCGGGCGGCTCCCAACACCTCCAGGGTGAGCAGCTCACCCCACAGTCGCCGGAAAAACCCCGGCCCGTGGTGCCGCCGCGCCCACTCGCGGTCGAGACCGAGGCCGAACATCCGCACCAGCAGCGCATACCTCATCCGGTCGGTGTTGCAGAGTTGGTGTCGCGTCACGATGCCGGTCAGGCCCCGGGCAATGCGCTGCTCGTAAGCCGCCAGTGAAAACGTGGTCGTGTAGAGCGTGCCGTCGAGGTAGCTGAAGGCGCCGCTGCCCGCGCCGACGTAGTTGTCCGCGGTGGCGATGTATTCGTCGCCGCCTTCGCCGCTGCGCGTGAAGCACCACGCCGAGGTCGGGTTGAACCCGCCGGCGCAGAGGCGCCGGCCGATGGCTTTATAATACTGGCGCAGCCGCCGGCGGTCGGGTACGCCCATCGCACCGGCCATCCGGCGCAGCACCGCGGGCGAGGTCATCAGCGGGTAGCAGGAGACCTGGTTGGCGTCCAGCGTCTGGAAGATGTCCAGGTCGCGCTCGAGCGAGGCCAGCGTCTGGTGCGGCTGGTTGAAGATCAGGTCGACGTTCAGGGTGGGGAAGAGNNGGTGGGCGGAGGTCGGGGGGATTGGTCTCGACCGAAATGTCCCGGACCGCGAAAAGCGAGCGCACCAGGGCGATGGTTTCAAGCAGTTCCTGCGGTTCGACGGTCGGGGTGCCGCCGCCGAAGTAGACACCCGTAAATTCATAGCCGGCCTGGTGGTAGAGTCCGATCTCCCGGCGCAGCGCGGTGAAATAACGGTGCGCCTGCGGCCGGCAGAGCAGCACCCGGTGGAATGAGCAGAACGGACACAAGGCCTCGCAGAAAGGGATGTGCACATACAGGTAGGCGCCGCCGGCGCGCGGGCGGGGCGGCACGGCCCCGTCGCACCCGGTCATCCGGAGAAATCCGCGCGTGTGGAACCGGAACATGCCGAGCAGGAACGAATCAAGCAGGGGCGATTCATTCATGGCGGNNCTTCCCGGAGGCCACCAGCCGGTCATGCCACCGGCGGCGCTCCGTCAGCATCTCCGCCTTCGAGATGTGGCCGGAAAAAATCACGGTATCCATGGGGAACTTGTCCAAGCGGAAATGCGTGTTGAAAAAGTGGAACGTGAAGATGAAACCGGCGGCGAGCAGGGCCTCGTCGGAGTGGATCACGACGGCGAGGTTGATCATCCAGCCCGGCAGGAACGTGGTGAAGAACCGGGGGAACCAGAGCATGAGCCCGGAGAGCCCGATGATGGCGACGCCCCAGAACACGGCGAGGTAGTCGAAGCGTTCCCAGTAGGTCCAGCGGTCCCACGACGGTTTCGGGCCCCGGCCGAGGAACCATTTCAAGTGGGCGCTGAAGTCGCGGAAATCCTGGAAGGAGGGCACCATCGAGTCGGGGCCGAAGACCGCGCCCCAGAACCGGCCGAACTCAAGCCGGCCGGTGGCGGGATTCCGCAGGGCAGCGCGCTGCCGCCACAGGCTCCGCGCTAGGCTGGAGAGGTGCAGCGCGAAATAGAGGAAGGTGACGAGCGCGGCCAGATGGTGCAGCACGCGCGCCGCCTCCGGCCCGCCGAGCAGGTTGAACAGGAGGCGCGCCCACTCGGTGTAATAGAACTTCAACGGCATGCCGGTGAGCACCAACAAGAGGAAGCTGGTCACGACCAGCATGTGCAGGAAGCGTTCGTAGGGGGTGAAGCGCCGGTAGGTCTCTGCGTCGTCGTGCAGGGCGGCGCGGGCCGCCCGGAAGCCGGCGGGATCGCGGAGATACGTGAGGGCAAAGCGCGTCACCCAAAGCAGCGTGTGCACGCCGAAGAAGGCGAACACGCTGACGAGCAGCGACGTCATCGCGAGGTAGGCCCAGTGCAGCACAGGGTAATTCTCCCCGTCGGTATGATCTGCGTGCGGCTGGTATCGGGCGAAGGAAGCGTTCACGCCCTCGTGGCATCGGGCGCAGGTCTGGACGATATTCCCGGCCGAGAGCTGCGAATCCGGGTCGGTGTGCTTCTGGATGTCGTGATGCCCGTGGCAGTCGTAGCAGGCGGCGACGTCGGTCGCGGTGTTGGCCTTGCCGAGCAGCATGGCCTTGCCGTGGTAGGTCTCGCGATAGTTGGCGAGCCGCTCCTCGTGGCACTGGCCGCACTTCTGGTCGATGGTCTGCTTGAAGTGGGCGCTGCCGGGGCGCTCGATGTCGTGCGCGGTATGGCAGTCGGTGCAGACCGCCGTCTTCCCGCCGGCCGTGAGCGGCAGCTGGCCGTGCACGCTGGCCGTGTAGGCCTTCTCGACGCCGACGTGGCAGGCGCCGCAGGTCTTCGAAAGGGCGGCGCGGCTCGTGTGGGCGGCGGTGTCCTTGATCGACTTGATGTCGTGGACGCCGTGGCAGTCGTTGCAGGACGGGGAGACGTTGAGCCCCATCTTGTAGAGGCCCTGGCCGTGGATGCTGTCACGGAAATGCGCGATGGCGTCGCCATTTTTCAGTCCCCGCCTGGTATTGTCGCCCTCGTGGCAACTGGCGCAGGTACCGAGCAGGTTGAACTTGGCCACCGGGGAATCGGTGTGCTTGACCGGCAGCAGTTCGTGGGCGTTGCCATGGCACGTCGTGCAGCTGGCCGCGATGGGCTGGCCCCCGGGGCGGGCCACGCCGTGGATACTGGTGGCAAACCGCCTCGTCGCGGCCTCGTGGCATGAGGCGCATTGGGCCGGGGGCAGCTTGGAGTCGTGGGTCGACCCGGTGAGGGTGGCATGGCAGTCCACGCAGTTCAACCCGCCGTGGACGGATTTCGCGAAGAGCTCGGGCCGGACCCCGATCCACACCGGCGGCAGCCCTTTCTTGGGCGCCTTGAATTCCCCCTCGTGGCAGTCCATGCACTCCGAGTTGGGCACGGCCGGTTTCGCGGCGGGCCGGGCCGGCAAGTCGGCGGCCTGCCCGCGCGCGAGTCCGAGGGCGGCGCAAGCCAGCAGGGCGCGGGAGAGGGCGGCCAACCGGGGGTGGGCGGCGATCATTGCGGCGGTTCCGGCGCATAGTCCCGGTAAACCGGCTCGAACATCCGCGCCCGGATGTCGGCTGTGATATCGGATGGGCGTGGCGTTTGGGCCAGGCCCGCCTCGTGGGCCGCGGTGGCGACTGCGGTGGCGATCTGGAGGGAGACCTCGCGGATTCTGGTCAGAGGGGGATAAACACGGCCGACCGCCAGATCCTCGGGTTGCACGAGTTGCGCGAGCGTCCGGGCGGCGGCGAGGAACATGGCGTCCGTGACCTCGCGCGCCCCGCTCACCAGCGCGCCGAGCCCGACGCCGGGGAAAATGTAGATGTTGTTGCCCTGGCCGGGCACGTGGCGCTGCCCGTTTAACTCCACGGGCGCAAACGGACTGCCGCTCGCAAAGATGGCGCGGCCCGCCGACCAGGTGTAGGCCTGCTCGGCGGTGCACTCGGCCTTGGAGGTGGGGTTCGAGAGGGCGAATATGATGGGGCGGGCGTTGAGCGCACTCATGGTCCCGACGATTTCCTGCGTGAAAGTCGCCGGGGTGCCCGACACGCCGATGAGCGCGGTGGGCTTGATCGCCTTCACCGCGTCGGCGAGCGGGACGATCATCGGGTGCTCGTGTGCATACGGCAGCTTGTGCTCGGCGAGGCGGTCGCCGCGGTTCTTCACCACCAGCCCCTTGGAGTCGACGAACCAGCAGCGCGCGCGCGCCTCGGCTTCGCCCAGGCCCCCGGCCCGCGCGGCCTCGACATACAGGTCGGCGATGCCCGTGCCCGCCTCACCCGCGCCGAGGAAGAGGAATTTCTGCTGCGCGAGGGTGGACCCGGTGAGCCGCAGCGCCGCGAGCACGCCCGCGAGCGCGACCGCGGCCGTGCCCTGGATGTCGTCGTTGAAGCTGGGCAGGTGGTGCCGGTATTGGCGCAGCAGGCGGAAGGCGTTCGTGTTGCCGAAATCCTCCCACTGGAGGAGCGCGTGCGGAAAGACGTCCTTCACCGCGAGCACGAATTCCGCGATGAACCCGTCGTAGGCGGCGCCCCGCGCGCGGCTTTCCTTGAGACCGATGTAGGCGGGACCGGCGTGGAGCGAGGCATTGTCGGTGCCCACGTCGAGGGTGATCGGCAGGGTGTAGCCGGGATGCACGCCCGCGCAGGCGGTGTAGAGCGAGAGCTTGCCGACGGGTATGCCCATGCCGAGTGCGCCGAGGTCGCCAAGCCCGAGGATACGTTCGCCATCGGTCACGACGATGAGCCGCACGCCGGGCTGGGGCCAGTGGCGGAGGATGGCGGCGATGCGACCGCGCTCCCGGAGGCTGATGAACAGGCCGCGCGGCCGCCGGTAGATGGACCCGTATTGGAGGCACGCTTCACCGACCGTCGGGGTGTAGATCAGCGGCACCACCTCCTCGATGCGGTCGAGCACGAGCCGGTAGAAGAGGATTTCGTTCCGGTTCTGGAGATTGGTCAGGTAGATGTATTTCTCGAGGTTGCCCGGCTTGCTGCGGAGCGCCGTGAGCGATCGCTGCAACTGCTCCTCCAGGGTGAACACCCGCGGCGGCAGCAGTCCGCGCAGGCCGAGCAGGTCGCGTTCGCGGTCGGTGAACGCGGTGCCCTTGTTATGCAGCGGGTCGGCGAGCAGCAGCGGCCCAAGGACCGGGTGCGCCTCGCCCCACGCGGACAGGCCGGACAGGAGAGCGGGGGAATTCATGCCTCAGTTTACCGCAAGGGCGCGGGACCGCCTGCTCAGTTTTTGCGGTTTGCTGCGCCATTTTTTATTCCGGGGCGGCCGGCCTGATCCCCGGCGGGCAGCTCGGCCGGCTGCATGGCCCGCCCCCGGCCTTCAACCGTGGGCCGCCGCCGGCAGCGGGCGGCAATCATGCCCGATGTAAACCTGCTGCGGTCGGGCGATTTTCTGGTCGGGATCGTTGAGCATCTCCTCCCATTGCGTGATCCAGCCGATCGTGCGCGGAATCGCGAACAGCACCGGGAACAGGTCGACAGGGAAATCCAGAGCCTGGTAGATGATGCCCGAATAGAAATCGACGTTGGGATAGAGCTGGTGCGAGATGAAGTAATCGTCTGCCAGCGCAATCCGCTCGAGCTCCAGTGCGATATCGAGCAGCGAATTGCGGCCGGTGACCTCGAACACCTGGTCGGCGATCCGCTTGATGATCTTGGCCCGCGGGTCGTAGTTCTTGTAGATGCGATGGCCGAAGCCCATCAGCCTGACTTCCTTGGCCTTCACCCGTTTGATGTAGTCGGCGACCTTGGCCTTCGAGCCGATTTCCCGGAGCATGCGGAGGACCTGCTCATTGGCGCCGCCGTGCAGCGGTCCGTAGAGCGCGGCGGCGGCGGCCGCCGCGGCCATGTAAGGATCGGTTTGCGAACTGCCCACGCTGCGCATGGCGTTGGCACTGCAATTCTGCTCGTGATCGGCGTGCAGCACGAAAAGCACGTCGAGCGCTTTTTCCAGCACGGGATCGGGCCGATATTTCACTTCGGTGCGCCGGAACATCATGTTGAGAAAATTCCCCGTGTAACTGAGCTCGTCATCCGGCTGAACGTAGGGCAATCCCATCCCGTGGCGGTAGGTGTAGGCGGCGATCGTCGGCATCTTGCCCATGAGCCGGTGAATCTGCAGCCGGCGCAACCCGGGATCGGAGAGTTTTTTCGCGTCCGGGTAGAACGTCGACAGCGCGGCCACGGTGCTCACGAGCATGCCCATCGGGTGGGCGTCGTGGTGAAACCCCTCCATGAGCTTCTTCGTGTTTTCGTGGAGGAGCGTGTGGCGTTTGATCTGGCGCTGCCACTCCTCCAATTGCGCGGGCGCGGGCAACTCGCCGTGCAGGATCAGGTAGGCCGTTTCCAGATACGTGCAGCGTTCGGCCAGCTCCTCGATCGGATAGCCCCGGTAGCGCAAGATCCCGCGGTCGCCGTCGATGAACGTGATCGCGCTCTTGCAACCCGCCGTGTTGGTGAATCCCGGGTCGTAGGTCATCAGGCCAAAATCGTCCTCCGCGACTTTGATCTGCCGCAGCGCGAGGGCGTTGATCGCGGAGCCGTATTTGGGGTAGGTGCCGGCGATGATGGGCACGACATACTCCGTGCCCGTCCGATTGTCGGTTATGCTCAGTGAGTTCTTGTCCATGGGTTGTTCCCTCCTGTCGTTTGCGGTCATCGCCCGCGCCGTCCGGTGGATGCGGCTGGCACCGCGCGGAAGTTTCGCCCCGCGAACGGACAGGGTGTCTCCCTGCGCCGGGCCGCCCGGCTGCAATCTGGACGCAAAGCGCTCATCACAATGGCTGCAACATGCGCTAAAACCGGCGGCGGCGCTACGCAGCCGTTGACCGGTAGCGCGCAGTTCTTGCCTGCCGGGCGGGCCGCCTTGGGGCGCTGGGCTGCGCGTTGATGTCAACTAATAGTTGACATCAGCGCGCCGGGTTGCTGTCAAAAATCGCCCGCATTGAGGTGGGCGCGATCCCCGGCAGGGTCGTGCTATTTCTGGATGCCGCCGTTGTGACAGTCGGCGCAGCTGAGCTCGGGATCGGGTTCGCCGTCGGGGTGCCTGAAATCCAAGCCGAGTCCGCTCAACTGCGCGAGCTCGGAGCCCTTGCCCTGCGCCAGGATGGTGTGGCACGAGTTGCAGTCGCTGGAGGAGACGACCTGGCCGGTCGCGCTATTGTGCTTGCTGTCGTGGCAGCGGAAACAGCCCGGCCAGTCCTTGTGGCCGATGTTGTTGGGATATTGCCGCCAGTCGGCCTTCCGTTCGGGAAAGATGCTGGTCGCGAAAACCTGCTGCACGGCCGCGATGGCGCCGGGCAGCTCGGTGATCAGGGCCTTGTCCGTGTATTTGGCGCGCAGGTAGTCCGCAATTTTCTGGGCGGCTCCGGCGTCGGTCGTGATGTCGGTCTGGGTCATCGCCTGCACGGCGACGCGCTTGATGTTCGGGAGAGTGCGCGACAGCGTGCCATCCGTCATGGCTTTTTCCACGGCCTCGTTGGCGGTGGGGAACACGTGGGCCGGCCGGTTGTGGCAATCCATGCAATCCATCACACGGATCCGGTCCGCCGGTGGTTCGCCGGTGAAGTCAGGGGTGCGGAAGACCCGCGAAGTGCCGTCCTTCAGGTTCGTGACGCGGGTCCAGGGGATGTCCTGCCGCTTGTCGTCCGTGGCGTAATACTCGACTTTTTCCGTCTCGCTGACGTGCCAGTGGATGCCGCCGGGCGGGCTGCCGGGGGCGCTCTTGTTCACATGCATCAGCATGCGCACCGTGTAGGGTGTGTTTTTCTTGTCCGAGAGGAAATGCTCGTAGTTCATCTCCGCGTTGCCGTGGAACTTCTCCGGCCAGTGGCATTTTTCGCAGATGTCCTGGGCGGGGCGCAGGTTCTTGAGGGGGGTCGCGATGGGCCGGCTGTAGTTGTCCAGCGTGTAGCTGATGAGCTGGTGGGTGCCGTTGATCTTGGCCCGGACGAACCATTCGGCGCCGGAGCCGATGTGGCAGTCCACGCAGTCCACGCGGGCATGGGCGCCGCGCCGGTAGGTGATAAATTCGGGGTTCATCGCCTGGTGGCAGACTTCGCCGCAGAACTGGACCGACTCCGAGTAATGGTAGGTCTGGTAGCTGCCGAAGGCACTGAGCATGATGAAGCCCATCGCGCCGAGGACGAAAAGGAACATGGCGCGGCGCTGGGCCGGGTTGGAAAGATCCAGCCGCCATTTGTCGGGCATGGTGGCGTGCGTGATCATCCAGCGGCGCTGGGCCCACGCGCCGAAAAACACCAAGGTGAGGCCGGTGATCAGGAAACCCGGCGCAACGATATAGGTGAAGATGCCGAGGTAGGGGTTCTTGTCCCCCTGCGTGAAGTCCATCCAGACCAGCAGCGCGAAGGAGAACAGCGCCCCCACGGCCACCACGCCGCCGATGGCGGAGATCCAGTTGTTGAAATGCGAACGCGGCTTGAACGCGGCGGGAGTCGGGGCGGAAGTGGGGTCGGGCATGAAAGGGAAGGAGGAACACTGCGCCCCGCAACCAGCCCGGCTCGCGCCGGACCGCCGCGGACGGACCTGGCCTCAGGATCAGGTCTTGAACTTGCGGATGTGGGCGATGAGTTCCTTGATCTCGTCGGCGGAGAGTTCGTCCTTGTAGGCTTTCATCTTCTCCTTGCCGGCTGCGTCGAAGACGCCGTCGGTGGTGGCCTTGATCATGTCCTCATCCTTCAGTTCGGCCTGCACCTTGGCGTCGGTGTAATCCTTCAGCTTGAGTTTTTTGCCGACCTTGGTCTGGCCCTTGCCATCGGCCCCGTGGCACTTGGCGCAGTGGTTGTCCCAGTTTTCAGCGACCGGGGCGGCGATACTCAAGGCCGCGCCCGCGAGAAAAACAAGGCCGTGGGTGAGGAGTCTGGTGTGATTTTTCATGGCGAGTGGATGGCTGGCATGTATGATGATGGCGGCACGATGGACCTTGATCTGATCGGACCGTCGTGTCGCGCCTATAATGGCAGCGTTCGGCCGCGTTGGCTGCGCATCACTTGCCGAGGTTCGCGCAAGGTTTGCCTACAGCCCCGCAAGATACGCGCAGCCAGCGGAGGCGCGTTAAGGCATGCTGGTGCTCCACGATGAAATTCTCCTGTTTGCCTCCACGCCGGCCGACGCTATTGTCATATGGCCGTATTTCTCTTCCGATCCACGCCATGTTTACCCGCCGATCCGGCCTGTTGCTGGTTTTGCTGCCGCTTTGCCTTGGCGCCTGCCGGGACGCGCAGGTTGTCACCTACCGCATCCCCAAGGAGAAGGACCCGGCTGGGCCGGCCGCCGCCGCCCCGATGTCGGCCGATACCGGCGGCCTGATCGTGGCCTCGACCGAGGCGGGCGGACTGGCTTGGACCGCCCCGGCCACTTGGAAAGCCAAACCCGGTTCCGCCATGCGCAAGGGCAGCTATGTTATAGGCGCGGAGGGCGGGCCGGTCGCTGAACTCGCGATCACCGCCTTTCCCGGCAACGTCGGCGGCGACCTCGCCAATGTAAACCGCTGGCTCGGCCAGCTCTCCCGGCCTCCTCTCACGGAAACGGAACTCGCCGCCACGCTGACCCCGCTCTCCGCCCACGGGCTGGCGATGCAGGTGGTCGACCTGGCCGGCGGCCCGGCCGACAATCCCTTGCGGATGCTGGGGGCCATTGTCCCGCTTGGCGACGCCACTTGGTTCTTTAAACTCACCGGCCCTGATGCGCTGGTCGCACAGGAAAAATCCGTGTTTCTCGACTTTTTGAAAACGGTGCGGATTTCCCTCAGCACCGCAGCGACCGTCGCCGAACCCACCCCCGCCGCCCCGCCGCCGGTGGTCAAGGCGGACAGCCCCGGCCTCAAATGGAAGGCCCCGGCCCGCTGGCAGGAGAAATCCGCCACGGCGATGCGCAAGGCGACTTTCATGATCACCGGCGCAAACGGCGCCATCGCCGAGCTCGCCATCACGGCGTTTCCCGGCGAGGTCGGAGGCGATCTGGCCAACCTGAACCGGTGGCGCGGGCAACTCTCGCTGCCGCCCATCTCCGGGACGGAGTTCGCCGGCGCAGTCACGCGGTTCACGGTGAACGGCCTGCCGGTCACGTTCGCCGACCTCACCGGCGGCACGGCGGACAATCCCACCCGCCTGCTCGGCGCGATGGTGCCGCACGCGGGCGCCACCTGGTTCTTCAAGCTCACCGGTCCCCCCGCGCTGGTCGCGGAGGAAAAGCCCGCCTTCCTCACCTTCGTCCAGTCCCTCTCCACGCCATGAGCGCCCTCTCCACCATTCTGCGCGACGTTCGCGACCTGTTCGTCTCCCTCCGGCTGACGGTCGCGTTGCTGCTGCTCTCCATCATCCTGATTCTGGTCGCCACGCTTGACCAGGTGAACCTTGGGATCTGGGTGGTGCAGGCGAAATACTTCAACACCTTCATCGTGTTCTGGCAGGTGGGCGAAATGTCGCTCGCCGTCTTCCCCGGCGGTTACACGCTCGGCGGCCTGCTGCTGGTCAACCTCGTCGCGGCGCAGTCCTCCCGCTTCCAGCTCACCGGGCGGAAACTCGGCATCTGGCTGACGCATTCCGGCCTCGTGCTCCTGCTCATCGGCCAGTTGCTCACCGCCCTCTGGCAGGACGAGTTCCAGATGCGCCTCGACCAGGGTGAGACGAAAAATTTCTCGGAGAGCTTCCGGAACATCGAGCTCGCGATCACCGACACCTCGGACCCGAAGTTTGACGACGTGGTCGCGATTCCCGAGTCGCCGCTCGCGCGGAAGGAGGTGGTGCAGCACCCCAAGCTGCCGTTCCGCGTCGCGGTGCACACCTACCTGCCCAACGCCGCGCTCCATGAAGCCGCAAATGGCGCTACCGCACCGGCCGGTCCGGTCACGCAAGGTGTCGGCCAGCGGATCCACGTCGCGCCGCAACCACTCACCTTCAAGGCGGACGAACGCAACATGCCGGCGGCCTACGTCGAGCTGACCGGTCCCGCCGGCCCGCTCGGCACCTGGCTGGTGTCACCCCTGCTCGAGTCGCAGCGATTCGACTACGCCGGGCGCACCTGGAAGATCGCGCTGCGCTTCGCGCGGCACTACAAGCCGTTTTCGCTCACGTTGCTGAAGTTCAGCCACGACCGCTATGCCGGCACCGAGATTCCCAAGAATTTCTCCAGCCGGCTGCGGCTGACCACGCCCGACGGCCGCGATGACCGCGAGGTGCTGATCTACATGAACAACCCGCTGCGCCATGCCGGGCTCACGTTTTACCAGGCCGGCTTCGCCAACAACGACACGACCACGGTGCTCCAGGTGGTGCGCAATCCGAGCTGGCTGATTCCCTACATCGCGTGCGGAGTGATGACGCTCGGCCTCGGCTGGCAGTTCGGCCTGCACCTCTTCGGTTTCGTCGGCCGGCGCCGCCGCCCGGTCGTCGCGCCCGGATCGGCCTCGCCCGTTGTCCCCGCTGGCCCGCGCTGGCCCGCCGCGCGTCTCGTGGCGGTCCTCGTGCCGGCGCTGGCGGCGCTCATGGTCGCATCCTCGCTGTTCCCCCGGCCGGCCAAGAGCGACTATGCGCTCGCCGATTTCGGCCGGCTCCCGACACTGGTCAACGGTCGCGTCAAGCCGCTCGACACCGTGGCCCGCACCACGCTGCTCGTCCTGCAGGGCCGCCAGCGCGTCACCGCCCCCGATGGCCGGACCCTGGACCCGACCGAGTGGTTGCTCGAGATGATCTTCCGGCCCGCCGTGGCCAATGCCTATCCCGTCTTCGAGATCGTGCATCCCGATGTGCTGACCCTGAGCAACCTCACGCCGGAGCAGGGGGCCGGCAAGAAGCGTTTCTCGTATCAGCAGCTGAGCGCCGGCATTCCCGAGCTGGACCGCCAGGGCCAGCTGGCCGATGCGATCGAGCATCCGGTGCGCAGCCCGTTCCAGCGCGCCGTCGTGCAGTTGCGGGACAACATCATCCTCTATCAGCGGTTGCAGGACAGCCTGCTCGCCCCGGGTGTGGAGAACTACCTCGATCGGTTGGCGAACTTCGATCACGCGCTTCCGCCCAGCCTCGCCGCCGAGCAGGCCAAGAAGGCCGGCCAGCCCCACGATGCCGCCTTGGTGCAGGCCTTGGCCGAGATGCGCACCTCCTTCATCACGCTGGAGCAATATGGCTACCTGCGCCTGATCCCGCCGGAAACCAACCAGACCGAGCTGACCGCCTGGCAGAACACCGGCGCCGCGCTGCAGGGCAGCGTGAACCGCGGCCGGCTCGATGCCGCCACCGCCAGTTACATCCGGATCGGCCTCGCGTGGCGCGATTACCAGCCGGCGGCCTTCAGCGCCGCCGTGCGGGAATATCGCTCGCGGCTGGAGCGCGAGATTCCCGCCTTCCTGCAGAAGAGCGACCTGGAGGCGCGCTTCAACGCCGCCCAGCCGTTCTACACCAGCACGGTGCTGTATGTCG
>CXWL01049579.1_pt1 | contig 12375 bp, 11 predicted proteins | sample 590931 | NCBI WGS metagenome assembly CXWL01 (sample SAMEA3498368, study PRJEB10139) | groundwater metagenome | biome: water well; material: biofilm material | place: Germany | collected 2015-04-27
TCACCACTGCTTCGCGTCAGCCGAGCCGAGCTCGCCGCCGGGAACGCCGTTCCATGCAGTCGAGGCACGAAGGCCGGGAAGCACGTCATCCCAATTGTAGGTGGGGTGCGTCTTGGCCGGATCCTTGATGTACTCATTGAGGTCGGCGATCCAGCCCGCCGGGCCATAGGTCCAAGTCATGTAGGCGCCGGTCATGAAAGCATCATATTCGGTTGAACCCGAAGATAGCGCCGCCGTGACCTTGTCGAAATAGACGTCTTCGGCGAAGATGTCATAGCTGACATCCATGCCCGTCATGGTCTTAAAGGCATCGATGTTGGCTATCATCGCGTCGGCATAAGGATGCTTGTTGAGCAGAAGCTTCAGCTTCGAGCCCTTGAACTTCATCCAGTCAAAATCGGCGGCCATGGCACTGGTCTGCGCTTGGTTGAGCAGAATTCCAGTTGCGGCGGCGCCGAGGCCGAGCTTGCCAGTTGCCCGGATCAGCTCGCGGCGGCTCATTTGCTGCTTCACGAATGCATCAAAGAGTCCCTTTTCCTTGTCATACATTTCCCATTCCTCCGTTGCGTTGAACAAAAGCACGTTTCTTTTTTGAAGTTAGCCCGTAGCGGTTTTCCCGTTCTTCTTGCCGGGCTCACGTCCCGGTTTTTCGTTGGCGAGGCGGCGCGCTGTCGCCTCGTCGGTGATCAGGCCGAAAAGAAGTCTGCTGGCCAGAATGGCGCGGATGGCCTGAGTCTTGGACGTGCCGCCCGCAAGGGCGACGATCTTGTGTGATTGCAGGTCTTCAATGCGCGGTGCCATGGCGCGATCAGACACGGCATTTGGCACATGCACTCCATCGGCCTTGAAAAAATGACCAAGGATTTCGGCGCAGGCTCCGGATTTGATGACGGCTTCAGTATCCTGGTCATCAACCATTTGGGCCGTGGCGATAAAACTTTTGCGGTCCACTTCGCCGATGCCCGCAACATAGAGCTTGGCACGCCTCGTCATTTCAATCACGTCAGAAACGCCGTACTGGGATTCCAGTACCTGCTTGTCTTTTGTCGTATTGGCAAAGAACGGCACCGGCATTACATAGGCTTCCACGCCGGTGCGCTCGGCAAGCTTGTGGATCACATCAAAAGGGCTTGCCGCAAAGCGCCGGGTGAGGCCGCCGAGCAGTGAGACGAATTTCACCTTGTTCGCGGGCACGCTTGGCAGCATATCGATCGCCGCGGCCAGGGTTCGTCCGTGACCGATGCCGATGAGATCAAACGTGGCGTTTTCGATCAGGTGGCGGATGTAACGTGCACCCGCCGTGCCCAGTGTTCGCAGCGGCAATGCGCCTTCGTCGATATTCGGGACAACTTCGCAATGCCTGAGCCCATACATGAACTTCAGCTTCTCTTCGAGCTCGATACAGCCGGCGATAGGCCCTTCGACAAAGACCCGGATCAGCCCTTCGTTGCGCGCCTTGGCGATGAGACGGTGCGCCTTGGTATTGGGAACGCCGAGAATTTCAGCCACTTCGCCCTGTGTCTTGCCACCGGCGAAATGCAGCCACGCGGCGCGCGCCGCAAGAGCCGCTTCTTCGTCGAATTGCAGTGCCGTGCGCTGGTGTTCCAACCTGTTTTTGCCCGTTTGAATTTTTTTGCTTGAGCTGCAATATTTTTCAGATATGCTCCGAAGTCAACAAAAATCGACGCTGCAATGCAATACGGCATGGGTCTGTAGATGGGATTTTCACTTTCAGTGAACACGAATCCGTTGGTTAACCGCTTCGCCGAACCGGAGGATGTGATCAGTGTTTTGGCTGACGAGATCGGCATTGGACACATCCAGCTTGTGCATGAATTCATCAATCCGTCCTGGGCGGCACCGACAGTGAAACGATTGACTGATCGCATGGCAAAGGCCTGCGCCAAGAGCCGCGCGAAGATCACTTCGATCATGACCGGGCCTTATGGCAGGCTTAATCATTTCGCCCATCCGGATGCGGAAGTGCGGAGCTATTACGTCGATTGGTTCAAAGGCATGGCGGATATCGCGGCTGATCTCGGAGCACCCGCGATCGGCACGCAATTTGGTATTTTCACCTTTCGCGATTACGACGATCCCGTACGGCGTGAGAGCCTGATGCGGATAGCTCTCGAATGCTGGCGAGATGTGGCAAAGCACGCGAAGGCGCGCGGGCTTTCTTATCTGTTTTGGGAGCCGATGTCGGTAGGCCGCGAACTCGGTCACACGATCAAGGAGTGTCAGACGCTGCAGAATTGGATCGACGCAGGTGAGTTTCCAATCCCCTTGAAGCCCATGGTTGATATTGACCACGGCGACGTGACTTCACTTGATCCCGCCGACACCGATCCCTATGCTTGGGCGAAAATTTTTGCTACGCGGTCCCCCATCATCCACATCAAGCAAAGCACCATGAACAAGGGTGGCCATTGGCCCTTCACCTCCCACTACAACGGGGATGGCCGCATCACACCGGAAAAACTTTTGGCGGCCTTCAAAGCGGGGGGCGGCATCGACAATGAACTGTGCCTTGAGCTAGCCTTCCGCGAACGCGAACCCACCGACCGCAGTGTGGTGTCAGCACTCAAAGAATCAGTAGCCTACTGGGCCCCCTACACCAGAACTGGTTTCAATTGATGGCTGAGAATATCCCGTGGATCGGCACTGGCTGGAAAATGAACAAGCTCCGCGCGGATGCGGTTGGCTTTGCCAACACGCTTAGAGCGTCAGCCATTGCCAATACCGCGTCGGCCCAGACCTTTGTGCTTCCTCCCTTTCCCTATATCGCCGAGGTGGTGGATGTCCTGAAGAACACGCGCGTGAAAGTTGGCGCCCAGAACATGCACTGGGAAGAGCAGGGTGCATGGACCGGTGAGATCTCCGCTCCGATGGTGAAGGATTGCGGGGCCACCATGGTGGAACTCGGCCACAGCGAACGCCGCACCTTCTTCAATGAGACCGACGAGACCGTGGCCCTCAAGGTGAAAGCCGCCCTGAAGCATGGCCTGCTGGCGCTGGTCTGCATTGGTGATACGAAAGCCGAATATGACGCGGGGTGGACAGCTGAAGTTCTGGAGCACCAAACCCGCGCCGCCTTGAGCCATGTCGGCAAATCCGCCGCTGGCAAAGTCATTCTAGCCTATGAGCCCGTCTGGTCCATCGGTGAGGGCGGCGTTCCCGCCGATCCGGATTTCGCCAATGAACAGCACAAGCGCATCAAGGCGGTCACCGCCGCCGAAACTGGCGCGACACTGCCCGTGCTTTATGGTGGCAGCGTCAACCCGCAGAACTGTTGTGCGTTTGCCCGCCAGGCCCACATCGACGGCCTTTTCATTGGCCGTGCCGCGTGGAATGCTGCGGGCTTCATCGGCATTGTCGAAGCCGTCATCTCAAACATGGGAGAACCATCATGAAGATAGCCTTGGGCGGCGACAGCGCCGGAAAGCCCCTCATCGATGTGATCGAGGCCCATCTCAAGTCAAAGCCGGGCCATGAGGTGACCAATCTCAGCCAGCCCGGATTCTACGCCGATCTGTCCGCCACCATTGCCAAGGCGGTGAAGGCCGGCACCTATGAACGCGCCATCCTCTGCTGTGGCACCGGGATCGGCGTGTCCATTTCCGCCAACAAGGTGCCGGGCATCCGCGCCGCACTCACCCATGACACCTATTCGGCCGAAAGGGCCGCCAAATCCAACAATGCCCAGATCATCACCATGGGGGCCCGCGTCATCGGCCCCGAACTCGCCAAGGCCATCGTCGATACCTGGCTGGCCTCAGAATTTGACCCCAAAGGCGCCTCAGCCGCCAATGTCGAAGCCATCAACCGGCTGGATGAGGCTGTCAGCAAGTCTTGATCTTGAGGAGGGGACTCCGGAATGAACTTCGAGTTATCCGGACAGGCACGCGCCGTTGGCGTCGATATCGGTACGTCCGGGGTGCGCGCTGTCGCCATTGACAGTGAGGGTCGTTCGGTCGCCGCATCCGAGTCCACTTTCAGGACGGCGGGTGACGCAAGAACGCCGGCCGCCTGGTGGACCGGTGTGGAGAATTGCCTCAATGACCTTTCGGAAAAATGCGCGTTCGGCGACATTGAAGGCATAGCCATCGATGGAACGTCCGGCACGCTTGTTGCCCTCGATGCCGGCAACGCCCCGCTTGGTTCTGCAAGCCTCTACAATGATACCTGCGATGATCCGGCGATTGTCACTGCCATCGCGGATGTTGCTCCCGCGGCAAGCCCGGCGCTGGGCGCCACTACTGCACTGGGCCGCGCCATTCAGCTTTCGCGGCGCAGCGGCGTCCATCGCATCGTCCACCAGGCTGATTGGATTGCCATGCGGCTTGGCCATGGCGAGGCCATTTCCGACGAAAACAACGCATTGAAGACTGGCTATGATCTTGCCATGGAGAGCTGGCCGGATTGGCTGGAAATCGCCGGCATGAACTGGCGCTTGTTGCCAAGGGTCGTCCGGGCCGGTGCGGTGATCGGCAGGATCGGAACGGCCGGATGCGCCCTTGGCTTGCCGGAGAACACCCGCCTCCATGCCGGTACAACGGATGGCTGCGCTTCATTTCTTGCAACAGGCGCTCATCAAATCGGAGATGCCGTGACATCACTTGGGTCGACATTAGTTGTAAAGATCGCCGCGGACCGCCCCATCAATGCGCCCCAGTTTGGCATCTACAGCCACCGTGTGGGCAATCTCTGGCTCGCCGGTGGCGCATCAAATACGGGCGGCGCAGTAATCCGGAGTCTTTTTGGCGACGCGCAGTTGGATAAGCTGACGCGAAAGATCAATGTAAACCGACCCACAGGCCTCGACTACTACCCGCTCTTGAAGCCGGGAGAGCGGTTTCCGATCAACGATCCCAACTATTCGCCCCGTCTTGAGCCCCGCCCGGCAGACGACGCAGTCTTTTTCCAGGGTGTTCTCGAGGGGATCGCGGTAATCGAAGAACTTGGCTATCGCCAACTGGCAAAACTCGGTGCGCCGAAACTGCGCAGTGTGCGGACGGTTGGTGGCGGCGCGCGAAATTTGCGCTGGAGCGAGATCCGGCAGCGGAAGCTTGGCGTTCCATTCTTGAATTCATTATCCGAGGATGCCGCTGCCGGAGCGGCATCCATGGTCATAAGAGAACGAAACCAGTCATTATGAAAATGCCACCCACTATCACACTGAATGAACTCAGTACGCTCTATGGTGTTTTCTTCATCGATCAGTTCGGCGTGCTGCGTGGCGGGGAAGCCGCTTATGGGGGCGCAGCGCAGGCCTTGGCCCGGTTGAAAGCCCAGGGCAAGACCATCGTCATTCTGTCCAATTCCGGCCGGAGCGGCCAGTACAATGCCGCCCGCCTGCTGCGGCTTGGATTCGACAGCGGCTCGTTCGATCACTTCGTCACCTCCGGCGACGTCGCTCTTGTCTTGCTGGAATCAGGTCTCCTGCCCATAGGGAAAACCAAGCATACCCGTAGCCTGACGATATCGAGCGGTGATGACCGCTCTCTTGCCGACAAGCTGGGTTTCTCCAGCGTGGCTTCGGCCGATGATGCCGATCTGATCATCATCTCCGGCAGCGAAACCGAGCGGATCCCGCTTGAGACCTATCGCAGCCTGCTGCACCCTGCGGCAAGAAGGGGTGTGCCATGCATATGCACCAATCCCGACCTTCACAAGCTTGTTGGCGATACGCTCCTTCCCGCAGCCGGGGCGATTGCCGCACTGTATGAAGAGATGGGTGGCATGGTCACGCGCATTGGCAAGCCCCACATGGATATCTACCAGCATGCGCACGCACTATGCCGCTATCCCGAAAAAGCGCGGATTGTTTCGATCGGCGACAGTCTTGATCACGATATACTCGGCGCCGCCACGTTTGGTATTGACAGTGTATTGGTGCGGACCGGCGTGCAAGCCCTTGTTTCGGAAGCTGCCCTTGAGGTCCAAATGCAGAAAGTACAACTCGCTCCGCGTTATCTGCTCAAATCTTTCGTGTGGGATGACGATGCCGCTCACAACTCAGCGGACCATACCCGTTGAATTTCAGAATCAAGTATCTCATCGATGCATCCATTGTTTTTTGTCCGAGTCCAATAGCGGAGATATGCTTGTAAAGGTCCGCAGTCCAAGTAACGGACTTCGTGGCTCGCTCCCGGCGATAACCGAGTTGAAAAATCAGGTTCTTTTGTCATAATTTCTTACGATCGACGCCCAAATATTCACGCCTATTCTCTGTTTTCCAAATTGAGGTGAAAACAGCGGATAGGCTATAGCGAGCGTGCGCAGAGACCCATCGTTTCAGGTGCGCTATGTGTGCAGTAAGGGGCAGTGCAATGCGTGAAGCATGGTGAATTGCTTTTAAGAATGTGTCTTTGTTCTTGACTGAGTGCGGCGGGATTGCGATCCAAACAATCAGCACGCAAGGCCCATTAATCTGATAGCTGACTAAGTCAGGCATTCATCACCTCAGTGCCATAGCTCGGCAATTGAACCTCGTGTCGTCTCTATCGCCGAAACTGAATTCAATTCATTCCTTCACAATCAGCCCATTAGGTGACTTGCTTCACGCCGTGGGCAGCCGGTAATCCCTGAAGCGCTCGCGCAGCTGGAGCTTTGAGATTTTGCCCGTGGCCGTATGGGGAATATCATCGACGAACGCGACATCATCCGGCATCCACCACTTGGCGACCTTGCCGGTCATATGCGCCAGCACTTCATCCTTTGTGACTTCCATGCCGGCTTTTTTGACAACGACCAACAGTGGCCGCTCATCCCACTTCGGGTGGGGCAGGCCGATGGCCGCGGCTTCGGCCACGCCGGCGCAGCCCACGGCAGCGTTTTCGAGATCGATGGAAGATATCCATTCACCGCCCGATTTGATCACGTCCTTTGAGCGGTCGGTGATCTGCATGAAGCCCCATTCATCGATGGTCGAAACATCGCCCGTGTCAAACCAGCCGTCCGCATCGAAAGAGGATGCACCTTCGCCCTTGAAATAGGCGGAGGAGATGGCTGGCCCCTTGACTTTCAGGCGGCCGAAGACCTTGCCGTCATGGGCAAGCTCCTCGTTCTTGTCGTCGGTGATTTTCATGTCGATGCCGAAACTGGGCCGGCCCTGCTTCAGCTTTTCTTTCCACTTTTCCGCCGGCGGGAGATTGAGCATCGAGCCCTTCAACCTGCTCAACGTGCCCATTGGGCTCATCTCCGTCATGCCCCAGGCATGAATGACGTCAACACCGTAGGTCTCGACAAAGGCGCGCATCATCGGCTCCGGGCAGGAGGCGCCGCCAATCAGCACCCGTTCCAGATAGGGAAGCTTCAGCGCCGGATTTTGCTCGAGATATTGCAGGAGCATGAGCCAGATCGTCGGCACCGCCGCCGTCATCGTAACCCGCTCCGTGTCGAGAAGTTCATAGACCGACACGCCATCGAGCTTGGCGCCAGGCATCACCAGCTTGGCCCCCGCCATCGGGCAGGCAAAGGTAAGCGACCAGGCATTGGCGTGGAACATCGGCACCACGGGCAGGGTGGTGTCGCGGCTGTGGAGCGCAAACGCATCGGCACCCGTGATCGTCATGGCATGGAGCACGTTGGAGCGGTGGGAATAGACCACGCCTTTGGGATTGCCTGTCGTGCCGCTGGTGTAGCACAAGCCGCAGGCGGTGTTCTCGTCAAGCTTCGGCCATTCGAAGCCTGCATCGCCGTGGCCAAGAAACTCTTCGTAGCAAATCACATTTCTGAGTTTCGTTTCAACCGGCATATGGGCCCGGTCCGTCATGACGACGAAACCTTTCACCTTCGGCAGCTGGTCCTGCAGCTTTTCAAAGATCGGCATGAAGCTGAGGTCCGTGAAAATCCACTGATCTTCGGCGTGGTTGATGATGTAGATCAGTTGCTCGGCAAAGAGGCGTGGGTTCAGCGTGTGGACCACGGCACCCAGCCCCATGAGGCCATACCAGATTTCCATGTGGCGGTATCCGTTCCACGCCATGGTCGCGATGACTGAGCCCTTTTTGGCCTTGAGGTGTTTCTTGGCAGCGCTGGCAAGGGCCCGCGAGCGCCGGTCAAGATCGCGGTAGGTCTGGCGGTGGATCGGGCCCTCAACGGACCGCGATACGATTTCCTGCTCGCCATGCCAGCGCGCGGCATGATCAAGCACACGGTGCACCAGCAAAGGCCAGTCCTGCATGAGANNCTGGCAAGTAACTTCTGCGCCAGATTTTTCGCCGAGGCCTACCCATCTTTGCTTTGACACCCCATGGCAGACTCGTCTCAGTGTTTGCGTGACAACACTGCTTCGGTGGGATTAGGCTGCGGGCAGAGACTCATAACATAGAGGAACGACGGTGCGTATCGCTTCCAGACAATCAGGGCAGCAATTTGCCTTACAGGAGAAGTCCTTATGAGTGACGCGGTTATTGCAGGCTATGTCCGCTCGCCATTTCATTTTGCCAGCAAGGGCGCGCTGGCGAGAACCCGGCCCGACGATTTGGCGGCAGCGGTGGTGAAGGGGCTCGTCGGGAAAACCGGAGTTGATCCAAAAGACATTGAGGATCTGCTTCTGGGGTGTGCCTTTCCCGAGGGCGAGCAGGGGCTCAACGTGGCGCGGCTGATTTCCTTCATTGCCGGCCTGCCGCAATCCGTAGGCGCTACCACCATCAACCGCTTTTGCGGCTCTTCCATGCAGGGAATTCATTCGGCGGCAGGCGCCATTGCCCTGGGTGCCGGAGAGGTTTTTATCTGCGCCGGAATTGAAAGCATGAGCCGGATCCCCATGATGGGCTTTAACCCGATGCCCAACCCTGCATTGGCGGAGAGCATGCCCGCCGCCTATGTGTCGATGGGAATAACCGCCGAGAGTGTTGCAAAAAAATATGCAATCTCGCGTCAGGAGCAGGAGGAGTTCGCCGTTGCCAGCCATGTCAAGGCGGCCAGGGCGCAACAACAGGGCAAGCTGAAGGACGAAATCATTGCCATCTCGGCTGGTGCCGAAGACGGCTGCATCCGCCCCGATACTTCACTGCAGGCGCTGGCCAGCCTGAAGCCTGCCTTCGACCAGGCAGGCATTGTGACGGCGGGAACATCATCGCCGCTCACCGATGGCGCGGCCGCCTGTCTCGTCGTTTCGGAAACCTACGCGAAGGCCCACAAGCTCCCAATTCTGGCACGGATCAAAAGTGTTGCGGTCGCGGGTTGCAGCCCGGAGCTGATGGGCATCGGACCGGTGGTGGCCACCCGGAAAGCGCTGCAGCGGGCAGGGCTATCCATCAATGATATCGACATCATTGAACTGAATGAGGCCTTTGCTTCACAGGCCATCGCCTGTATCCGCGATCTCAAGATAGACATGAGCAAGGTGAACCTCGATGGCGGCGCTTTGGCGTTGGGCCATCCGCTTGGTGCCACTGGCGCGCGGATTACCGGCAAGGCGGCGTCCCTGCTGAAACGCGAAGGCAAACGCTATGCGCTGGCAACCCAATGCATCGGCGGTGGCCAGGGAATTGCCACCATTCTCGAGGCCATATCGTGAGCATCGCCAAGGCCTGCGTCATCGGGGCGGGCGTCATGGGCAGCGGAATTGCCGCCCACATCGCCAATGCCGGCGTGCCGGTCCTGCTGCTTGACATCGTGCCGCCAAATGCCACTGATCGCAGCAGCATCGCGAAAACTGCGTTGGAACGTCTGGCCAAGGCCGATCCTGCTCCCCTGATGTGGAAGTCAGCTGCCAAGTTGATCACGCCGGGAAACATCGAAGACGATCTCAAGCAGCTCGCCGATGTGGACTGGATCATCGAGGCCGTGGCTGAAAGGCCGGATATCAAGCAGGGGCTGTATCGCAAGATTGAGGCCGCCCGCAAACTGGGTTCGATCCTGTCATCAAACACCTCGACCCTTCCCCTAAAAATGCTGATGGCAGGAATGCCTGAATGCATCGCCCGGGATTTTTGCATCACCCACTTCTTCAATCCACCCCGCTACATGCGTTTGCTTGAAGTCGTGGGCGGAAGTGCGACAAGGCCCGAAGTCATCAGTGCCATAACGGCCTTCGCCGACGAGAAGCTCGGCAAGTCGGTGGTGAAGGCCAAGGATACGCCGGGCTTTATCGCCAACCGTATCGGGGTATTCTGGATACAGGCAGCCGTTTCTGCTGCCCGCGAACTTGGTCTGACCGTGGAAGAGGCTGACGCGGTGATGAGCCGCCCAATTGGCGCACCCAAGTCTGGTGTCTTTGGGCTGATGGATTTGGTGGGCCTCGATCTGCAGCCCCATGTTGATGCCTCATTCCGGATAGCACTTCCAAAGAACGATGCTTACCGGGCGATACCTTCCGACTTTCCGCTTCTCACGAAATTGATTGCCGATGGTTACACCGGCCGCAAGGGCAAGGGCGGGTTCTATCGCCTGAACACTGCTGGTGGAAAAAGGCTGAAGGAATCGATCAGTCTCAAGACCGGCGAATATGCAGCATCAACGCCTGCGAAGCTCGACTCGGTCGATGCGGCAAAGGCGGGGCTTCGCGCGCTCGTCACCCACAAGGACAGGGGCGGGCAATTCGCTTGGGCCGTGCTGTCCAAAATGCTGGCCTATGCCGCGAGCCTCGTGCCCGAAATAGCCGATGACATTGTGGATGTGGACCGCGCCATGAAGGCAGGCTTCAACTGGAAGAACGGCCCATTTGAAATGATCGATGCGCTGGGTTGCGACTGGCTCATGGCAAGGTTGACGGCTAGTAGCATTCCAGTGCCACCCCTGTTGATGGCAGCAGTGATGAAAGGCGGCTTCTACAAAACTGTAGATGCGGGTGTGCAGCAGTTGGGCGTTGACGGCTCCTACAAGCCTGTGCCCCGGATGTCCGGCGCGTTGCAACTTTCCGACTGCAAGCGGGGAGCAAGGCCCCTCGCCAGGAACGGTTCGGCAAGTGTCTGGGACATTGGAGACGGTGTTGCCTGCCTCGAGTTCCACAGCAAGATGAACACGCTTGATCCCGATAGTCTCGCCATGGTGCAGCAGGCCGTCGACATTGTGGGAGAAGGCATGCGCGCCCTCGTCATTCACAATGAGGCCGAGAATTTTTCCGTCGGCGCCAACATTGGTCTCGCCCTCTTTGCCGCAAATCTTGCCGTGTGGCCAACGCTGGACCAGTTGATCGTCCAGGGCCAGTCGGTGATGCGCGCGCTCAAATATGCAAAGTTCCCCGTGGTGGGAGCGCCGAGCGGCATGGCCTTGGGCGGCGGCTGTGAAATTCTGCTCCACTGTTCGGCCGTGCAGGCCCATGCGGAAACCTACATGGGCCTTGTTGAAGTGGGCGTCGGCATAATTCCGGCTTGGGGTGGCTGCAAGGAAATGCTGATCCGTAACCAGCCCGGCCCCCGAGAGCCCCAGGGGCCAATGCCCGCTGTGACGGCGGCTTTCGAGCAGATTTCCCTGGCAAAGGTTTCGAAATCCGCCGCCGATGCCAAGGAGATGAAACTACTGCGCAAGACCGATGCCATCACCATGAACCGCGACAGGCTGCTGGCAGATGCCAAGGCCCTGGCGCTCAAGATGGTGGCCGCTGGCTACGAGCCGCCCGATCCCGTTGAACTTCGCCTGCCCGGGGCCACGGCCCGCGCCGCACTCAAGCTTGCCGTCGATGGCTATGCGCTGCAGGGACTGGCGTTTCCCCATGACATCATTGTTGCGGGCCATCTCGCCAATGTGCTCTCCGGCGGCGACACGGATATGATGGATACGGTTGATGAAGACCGCGTGATGAAGCTCGAGAAGCGGGCCTTCATGGCGCTTGTTAAGACCGAGCCGACGCTTGCCCGCATGGAAGCCATGCTGGCCGACGGCAAGCCATTGCGGAATTGAGGTAGATAATGCCCAGCTACAAAGCGCCGCTGCGCGACATGCAATTTATCCTCTTTGATGTTCTCAAAGTGCAGGACTCAGGCAACGCCATGGCTGCCTATGCCGAAGCCTCTCCCGATGTTGTGACCGCAATCCTCGAGGAGGCTGGCCGCTTTTGCGAAAACGTGTTGCAGCCCATAAATCGCAGCGGCGATGAGGAAGGCTGCCACTTCGAGCAGGGAACGGTAACGACACCCAAGGGTTTCAAGGAGGCTTACAACAAATACGTTGAAGGCGGCTGGACCGGCCTTGCTTGCGATCCCCAGTTTGGCGGGCAGGGGCTTACCTCGCCCGTGAACTTTGCCGTTGAAGAAATGATCTGCTCCGCCAATCTTTCCTTCGGCCTCTTCCCGGGCTTGACGCATGGCGCCTACAACGCGCTGCGCGTCCATGCCACCGATGCGCTGAAGCAAACCTATCTGCCGAAAATGGTCTCCGGCCAATGGTCTGGCACCATGTGCCTGACCGAGCCCCAATGCGGCA
>CXWL01009469.1_pt1 | contig 12374 bp, 11 predicted proteins | sample 590931 | NCBI WGS metagenome assembly CXWL01 (sample SAMEA3498368, study PRJEB10139) | groundwater metagenome | biome: water well; material: biofilm material | place: Germany | collected 2015-04-27
CGCGCGTGCCGTGTGCAACAGCTCGTCGGGTTTGTGCGGGCTCGGCGCTTCTGACATGATCTCGAAGACCACTTCGGCCACCGGTGGGTAGCGGCGCTTGCGCTCACGGTCGTCGGAACGGTGCTTGCGATCGCCTTGCCGGCCCGTGCCACGCGCGTTCTCGGCACGGGGTTCAGGGTGCCGCTCATTGCGCCGAAGCGGCGGCAGCGCTTCTTCGAGGTTCTCTTCGGGCACGCCGGTCGTCGCCGCGGCTTCTGCGTCTTCGGGCAACATCCATTCCGAGAGGGCGAAGGTATCTTTGGCGGTGATCATCACCTTGCGATCTCGCGGCCTCTTCGCCATCGCCGCCAACCGAGAGAGCATCGTCAGCTCAGGCGTTTTGCCGATGTGGGACAAGAGCCCCTTGGTCATCGAGCGTTGGGTAATTTCGATCGCGTTCAAGGGGGTGCCGGCTTCTTCGAGCACGCGCACCGCAGCTTCGTAAAATGTCATGAGTTTCCCAGTAATTTCGACCAGTTACGTCTTTCGGCCGTGAAAGACGGTGATTTAGTCAGGGCTAACATGCAATGTCAAACCATAGACCGCCTTTAGGCAGACGCGGGCGATGACTTGAGCGGTCTTGTGGGCCCCGAGGGAGAAGCGACGAAGGAATCGGGCCAAAGGGCAAGTCAAACGAGATTGGGTCTGCCTAAAGTCGGCCGGAATGCTCCGCTTCCGTCTGGGACAAGCGTGGAAAGGCGAAGCCGCCCTGGCCGACGGGCCGCACGACGCGTTTCGTCTGCAGCTGGCGGGAGTCGACTTGCTCGAGCGGGCCTGCGAAGAACCGTTGGCCGAAGTGGTGCCGTCGCTGGTGCAGGCTGCTTGGCTGCTCGCACACGGAAGCGAGAGCTTGGCGCAGGTGTCCTTGCCGCGGGCGGGCCTCGAGCTGTGCTTCGCGCGCCGGGGCGCCGACGCGGTCGAGCTTCTGCTCTTGGACATGGGCCGCCCAGCGAAAGTGCTCCGGCCTGCGTTGCACCTCGAATTGAATGACGTGGCTTCGGCGACGGTCAGCTGCAGCCGGGCGCTGGTGAATGATCTGGCGGCCCATGCCCCGCGGCTCTTGCGCACAGCGGCCTGGGTGAACGTTTCCAAGCGGCTGCGCACGCTCGAGCATGGGCACCTGGCCGAGTGGCAACCCAGCGCCGGAGCCCTGTCGTGGGAACAATTTCCCGCACGGGTGAGCCCGTTGGGGTTTCGGTTGCGCGACGAATTGGGGCGGCTGGCAGCGTACCGGCGGGGTTCGCTGGCGCCGCTGACGGCGCTGTTGTGCCCTGGAGAGATCGTTACCTCCGGTGGTTTGCACCTGCCTGTGCTGCCTTTCGTGTGGCTCTTCGAGGCCACGCGCCGCGCCGCTGACGAAACATGGGCGGTGCCAGGCCTCGGTGAGGTCACCGCCCAAGCCGCCTATACGTTGGGGTTGTCATTCGCGCTGGCGGTGAAGACGTTCAATTCGCGATTGGCACACAACCCGTGGCTGATGGCGCTGACAGAACAGTGCACGACCGGCTTATCGAACTTGCGACAAGTGGGGAGCGATGCCGCGCCTGCCGCGCCGAAGTCGAAGGCGCGCTCGCGAAAACCAACGCCGATCGCCAAGGTGGGCAAGCTGCGCCGGCTCGGCTTCGCCAAGCGGTGGGAGCATGACACCGGCACGGCGGCTGACGGCGGCACGTTGCTCTTGGGGCGATCAGGGCCAATCGTGTCGTCGGCATTCTCGGCCGAAGCGTTCGATGTGGAAGGCCGCGTGCTGTTTCGCCGGGTCGACACCCACGGCGTCGCGGTGAACGCTCTGGGCCAGGTGCTCTGCGCCAACGCACACAGGCTAGCGCTCTATCAAGGGTCAGAGACGTCGGCCCGCTGGTTGCGAAACCACGATGGCCGCCCCTTGGGCCAGGCGCTAGATGCGGGTGGGGGCCAGTTCTTGGAGGCCACGCGCACCCAAGGAGTCATCGCCCATGGGCTGCTCACCGGCCGCGAGCTGTGGAGGCTGGAACCGGGGCGCACGCTCACCGGGTACCCGGTGGTGACGCCCAAGCGCGTCTACCTGGCCACCGACAGCGGCGCGTTTTTCTCAGTCAGCCGCGACCAAGGCGACTGGGTGTTTCGCATGCGCTCGCCGCTGCCCTTCGCGCAGCGCCCCCTGCCCGTCGGTAAGCGGTTGCTCTGCGTGCTCTCGCAAGGTGAACGCACCGCGCTCTTTAGTGCTGATGCGCAGAGCGGCGCGGTGAAGTGGACAGTGGAGACCCGTCTCGCTCGGCCCACCGAGGTCTGTGCGCACCGGGGCATCGCCTACCTCGCCGGTGAACGTGACGGCTCTGCCTGGGTACTGGCTATTGACGCCAACGCGCGCATCAGTTGGGAAAAGCCGCTCCCATCGTTGGGGCGGCCGCGGCATGCCGGGTTGCACAAGGGCGGGTTGTGGGTGAGCGATGATCAAGGGGCCGCGGCAGGCCTTGTTCTCACTGGCCAACCGCAATGGTTGTTGGGTGCAACCCACGAAGGTGCCCATACCGACGTGCGCCCGATTTCTGCGCGGGGCCTGCTCTTGCTGCCCGCGGAGACCCTGCGGGCCCTTGACCCTGAGACCGGGCGGCTGATGGCCCAGCTGCCGTTGCCAGCCACCGCGCGCGCGGTGCTGACCGACTCAAGGTTGAACGTCTACGTGCTCGATGAACGCGGCCTGTTGACGGCGTACCGGGTCGGCGCCCAGCTCGCCGTGGTTTAGGTGCCTGCACCAACTTCGCTACTTCTTCTTCATGTTGGCGTTGATCTCATCTTCAGACCGAATCGACTCTTGCGCGCCCTTCCACGCCTGGCCGGCCTTCAGCTTCCATTCGGCGGGGGCGTCGAGCTTCCAAGTATAATAGGCCTGAATGTCGCCGCCTGAGCTCGAGCGCGAGCTGATGTTGAACTGAATCTCGACGGCCTTCACCTCATTGGGGAAGAGGTCGACGTCGTAGTGACCCAGCATCACCATGGGCGGAAAATACTTCACATATCGTTCGGGCCAGTCGATGCGCATCGCCGGGTCTCCGTCGGCGCTCATCTCATTCACGAGCTTGCCCTTCTCGTCCCACATCTTCCAAGTGATGCGAAAGGTGGCGTTGGCGGTAACCTTCTTGGTGCCACGATCATCTGACCGCTCATCGCGCGGCACGCCCCAGATTACCAGCTGATAGCGCGTCTTCTCTTCGCCGCCCGCCATCACTGGGCTGGTGGAAACGATGTCCATGCGAATGCCCTTGTCAGACCCTGTCCAGAAGGGCGCGTAGTTGCCGGCGCGCAGAGTATCGAAGGCCTTCTTCACGTACTCGTAGGTCTGCTTCTTCTCTTCGACGCGTGAAGAATCGACCGGCTTGCCAGGCTTCGAGGCCCGGGTCTCGAGCTCGGTCAGGTACTCGTCGAAATTGCGGTTACCACCGTACTTGTTGATGTGGTCGGTGACTTCTTTGAAATAGTTGCGCAAGAACGTCGAAATCTCGTCTTTGTAGGTCTTCTGCTCGGGGTTCGACCGAATCCAACCTACCTTTTCGTAGTAACTCGTCTTCAGCCGCAGCTCAGCGAGCTCGCGTTCGCTGTTGGTCTTCAGCTCCATGTAACGCTGATACGCAACGGTGATGGCGGCGATCACGCCCACCGTTGCAATGATGAGTCCGAAATAGCGCTTCATGAATTTGTACGCTCCTGTCGAATGACCAGCAACCCCTTAGGCACAAGCTTCGGTGATCTAGAACGACGAATCTAGGAAACTAAAGGCACCCCTTGGGTCTTGCGGCCCCTATTTGACCCGAAGTAGACGCGCGCGCAAAGCCCCCACCAGCATTTCGATGGCGGTATCGTTGTTTCCCCCGTGGGGCACGATGATGTCGGCGTGGCGTTTCGAGGGCTCCACGAAGCCCATGTGCATCGGCCGTACGTGCCGAAAGTACTGGGTGACCACGTGATCGAAGTCACGCCCCCGCTCTTTGATGTCACGGGTCAGCCGGCGAATGATGCGCACGTCATCTTCGGTCTCGACGAAGAGCTTGAGGTCCAGCTCCTTGCGAATGGCCTCGGTGTGCAGCACNNTGACTTGCGAATGGCCTCGGTGTGCAGCACCATGATGCCTTCGATGAGAATGATGTCCGCCGGTTTCACCACCGTGGTTCGCTTGCCCCGCGTCGAGCTGACGAAGTCATAGACGGGCTTGTCGATCGCTTCGCCCCGTTTGAGCTTCCTCAAGTGGGCTACGAGCAAGTCGGTGTCGAAGGCGTCAGGGTGATCGAAGTTCACCTCGCGCCGCTCATCGAGCGTGAGGTGCTTGAGATCGCGGTAGTACGCGTCTTGATCGATGAAGGCCACCCGCGACGGCGAGAGCGCTTCGTGAATCTTACGCGCCACTGTCGTCTTGCCCGAGGCGGTGCCACCGGCGATACCCACCACCAGGCACGTAGGCTCGGAGGGCTTCGCGGCAGCGCTTGAACTCTTCTTAGAACTCAAAGGTGTCGTTCAACTCGAGCACCCGCACCGGCAGATGCGCGACCTCTTGCTTGAGCTGGTCCACGAACGGAGGCTTCAGGTGGTACAGCATCACCTGGCAGTCGCGGCGGTCGAACTTCTTCAGTTCCCCCGCCAAGGTTTGGGGCGTCAGGTGACCTGAGATGTCCGCCAGCTCTTGGTGCGCGTTGGGAAAGCTGGTCTCGAGGAGCAACACCTTCAGACCTTTCTGCTGGTTCAACACCTTCCACAACTTCACGGTGGGGCCGGTGTCGCCGCTGATTGCCAGCGAGGTCTTGCCGTCGCTGATCACATAGCCGCACGATTCTACCGGGTGGCTCACCAGCACGCTCTTCACCGTGTACTTGCCGACCTTCACGGTCGCTCCGGCCTTGAACGACTTCAGCTTCAAGGTGGGCTTCTTCTTGGTCGGTATCTCGGTGAAGTCGGGCCAGAGCACGTTGTTGAACATGTTCTTCTTCAACGTGTCGATGCAGTCTTTGTGGCTGTGCAACGTCACCGGCTTGCCGCGCCGGCCGACGATCACGTCGGTGAGCAACGGCAGATCTTTGACGTGGTCGAAATGGCTGTGGGTCAAAAGAATGTCATCGACCCTGCACAGCTCTTCGAGCAACAGGGTGCTGGTCAGCGCGCCCGCGTCGATAGCCAAAGTGTCATCGACCAAAAAGCAAGTCGACCGGCAGTCCGGAAGCTCTCCCCCGTGGCAACCCAGCACTTTGAGCTTCACGTCAGAGGTCTCCGAACTTCCACTTCATTTCGAGGTAACGAAGGAAATCGAACAACCGCGCCGTATCACGAATAGTGAGCCGTTCACCGGCAACTTCGATCAGGCCGCTGCGTTCCAGTCGGCTCAACATGTACCGAATCGCCGGTTCACCGACGCCGAGCTCGCGGGGCAGATCGCGGGTGGGAAAATCGATCTCGATGCCTTCTTCGCCCGGGCGCCCACGCGTCTGGCAGACGTGCAGAAGGTGATGAATGACGCGGCTCGACGGGTCTGAGAGCAGCAAGTTCTCGATCTGGGCATCGGCGTCACTCAAGCGCTCGGCGAGCTTCTTGATCATCCGCACCGCGATTTCAGCGTTGCCGCGAATCATGCCCTCAAACGTCTTAGGGTCGATGAGCAACAGCTTGGCGTCTTCTTCGACGGTGGCCGACGCGTTGCGCGGCTTGTTGGAAATGATCGCCATCTCGCCGAAGAATTCGCCCGGCCCCAAGACAGCGAGCACCTTCTCGACGTCGCGAACTTTCTTGGAAATGGCGACCCTGCCCGACTGCAAGACGAACATTTCCTTACCGGGCTCACCCTCGCGAAAAAGAACCGTGCCCTTGGGGAGCTCTTTTCCGAACCTGTTAAAGAGTGTGTCTTCGGCGCCCATCGGTTTGGTGGTTCAGACAGTTAGACTAAGCCTTTGAGGTGCCGTCAATTACTGAAGTTTTTCCTGTAGCAGCCCGTTGCAGCCTTACTTCGAGGTCGCAGTGTACACACCGTCCCACGTGGGACCAGGAGGATTCGCCTTCAACGTCGCCACTTCGGCCAAATATCGGCGACTTGGCGCGTCGTCTTTCCACAGGGTGAGCACGCCTTCGAAGAGCGCAGCGGCCTCATCGAACTTCTGCTCTGTGTAGGCCTGTAGCGCCGCTTCGAACTTGCCTATCGCTTCCGCCTCGACGCCTTGGGGCTGCCCCAACCCGCGCAGCTCGTAAATCTTCACCGGCTTGCGCTTACCCTTCACCCGCACCGCGCCCAGCATGCGGCAGGAGAGCTGGCCCTTCACCTGCTCGTAGGTGCCTTCAGAAATGATGATGCGGGTCTCGTATTCTTTGTTGGTGCCTTCCAAACGCGAGGCCAGATTCACCGCGTCGCCCATCACCGTGTAGTCCACGCGCACGTCCGAGCCCATGTTGCCGACGATCATCGGGCCCGAATTGATGCCGACGCCGATGTCAAATTCGGGCAGGTTGTCAGCGCGCCACTTCGTTTTCAGCTCTTCGAGCTTCTTCAGCATCGCTAAGGCGGCACGGCCGGCGCGCACCGCGTGATCGGCCTGATCTAACGGCGCGTTCCAGAATGCCATCACCGCATCGCCGATGTATTTGTCGAGGGTGCCCTTCTCTTCGAAAACGATCTGCGTCATCGGCGAGAGGTATTCTTTGATGAAGTCGGCCAGCTTCTCGGGGACCATGCGCTCCGACAACGTGGTGAAGCCGCGAATGTCCGAGAAGAGCACGGTCATTTCGCGCTTCTCGCCGCGGTTCAACTTTTCGGGGTTCTTGAGCGCTTCTTCCATCACGTCTTCGCCCAGGTACTTGGTGAAGGTCGAACGCAGCTTCAGCTTCTCTCTGTCTACCGACAGGTAGCCTAAGAAGATGAGGCCGAACGAAACGCCGAGCACGTTGAAGAGCGGCAGAATCGTCGCCACCTGAACGCCGCGGGTGAAGAGCATTTCGCCCAGCAACAACCACGCTGACCCCAGCACGAAGATCACCAGCAGCTTGAGCGAGAACGACGCCAACCGTGGAATCAGGCGGGCCAGCACTAGGGCAAGAATCAGAATCGCCAGCGATTCAAACAGCACCATGGCGCTGGGCCGGGTGAGGAAATCTTGCGAGAGAATGTTCGAGAGCATCGAGGCGTGGGTGAAAATGCCGGGTTCAATCTCCTTGAAGGGAGTCACCCTTTGATCGCCGGAGCTGCCGGTCAAGGTGACGCCGATCAGCACCGCCTTGCCCTTCACGGCGCTCATGTCAGCGGTGCCGTCGATGAAGTCCCCCATGCTCAGGCGCTTGAAGACCTCGCCGGGGCCAACATGGTTGATGAGCGCGGCTGCTTCGTTGCCTTGATACGGCACATCGATGGGGGCGCCCGACGCGCGGCGCAGCCTGACGCCGACTACCATGCCCTCGTCGATGATCGGCTCGGTCTTGGCGCCGAGCGCGGTGGCGGCAGTGGCGACGCTCAGGCCCGGCAAGAAGCCCTTCGGCTTTTCGAGCTTGATGAGTAACGGNNAATCGTGCCATCGACGTCGGGGGTGGTGTTGACGTGGGCGATGCGGGTGCCGGTCTGGGTGAGCCGCCGCAGCGGAGTCTGCGCCGAGACCATGGTGAAGCCCGAGAGCTTGTCCATCGGGAGCTCGACGACCGTGCCTGCGGGGCCGGCGCGGGTGGTGATCACCTCGCCCTTGAGCAGGTCGACATATTCCGCCTGCTTTTCGGCGGTGAAGTCTTTCAATTCACTTTCGCTGTAGGCAAACGCTCCCTGAATCAGCCGCGCGCCAGCGGTGGTGAACGCCTTCTGCAGTGCATCATCGGGAGAACCCGCGGCCTTCTCGAGCAGCTGAGCGCGAAAGGCTTGCTGCAAGGGTGTGAGCGCCTGGCTGCCGTTGGAGGCGTCGAAGTTTTTGACGATCTCCCGGTAGCGATCTCCATCGTTGGCGACGGCGTCGGTGAAGGCGATGTCGAGGCCGATGGCAGCGGGCCCGGCGCCGGCGAGCGACTCGATGCCCTTGGCGAAGACGTCACGCGGCCAGGGCCACAAGCCCAGCTTCTGCGCGCTCTTCTCGTCGATTTGCACCACCACCACGTCAGGGTGCGGTGTTTTCGCTCCGCGAAAGCGGAACTTGAGGTCCATCGCCCGGCCTTCGAGCAATTGAATGCCGCGCACCAGCTGCGACATGGCCGAGGTCTGGGCGGGGCCGACGATCAGGCCCGTGGTGGGGCGCGAGTCGACGTAGATATGGAGCAGGGCGCAGGTGAGTGCGATCGCCAGGGCAAGCAGCTCGTAGCGGCGACGCGAAAGAAAGCCCATAGGCGCGCTCGAGACTAATGCAAGAAGGTGGCTGGCTTTACAAATTTACAAACTGCCCGTCACTTTCCGTACCACATTGACGCGATCTCCTCTGCGAATGGTGCCGGCTTGTACGGTATTGGAGTTCACTCCGCGCAGCCTCGACGACCGGCGCTCGTGCGAGTTGACGAACTTGATCGCGTCTGCGCCAAAGCGGGTCGCGAATTTTCCGCAGCCCAAGTGTGGGGGCGCGGTGATTTCGAGCACCACCGTGCCGATCTCCAGATCGAGTGTGGCTTCTTCGAGAAGCTCGCGCTCTCCCGTCGAGGGACGGCGGGAAATGAGCAGAACTGAGCCGTGATCGCGGGGTGACTTCAGAATGTCTGGCAGTGCTGATTCGAGCTCGGGCAGCGTCGCGTGTTGAGGCGTCTCCATATCCGCCGTACTAGCGATGCGCTGGGCCACCGGTCAAATCATCACGGGATTTCGGGGTTCTTCCCAGAGGCTTGAATTCGATACGCCGCGAAGAACAGCAAGGCGATCGCGGCTGCGCTGCCACCCGCGGCGATGGCGACGAGATCTCCCCGTGCCTGTTTTTTCCGTGAGAGCGAGCGGCGCCACGCACAGCAAGAACCCCCCGCACCGGCCTCGTTCACACTCACAAACATGTGAATTGCGCGCCGCATTCTGAGCTAGAAGCTCTTCCCGCCGTGGGAACCAGCTACAAACAGGCGGGCGTCGACATCGAAGCGGGTGATGCGCTCGTCGAACGCATCAAGCCGCATGCCGCGCGCACCAAGCGCAGCGAAGTGCTCTCGGGGGTCGGCGGCTTCGGCGGGCTCTTCGCGCTGCCTCCCAACAAATACAAGGAACCGGTGCTGGTCTCGGGCACCGATGGCGTCGGCACCACGCTCAAGATCGCCTTCGAGCTCAACCGTCACGACACCGTGGGCATCGACCTGGTCGCGATGAGCGTCAACGACGTGCTCACTTGCGGCGCCGAGCCACTCTTCTTCTTGGACTACTTCGCCACCTCACGCCTCGACGTCGACAACGCGGAAAAAGTGATCGCCGGCATCGCGCGTGGCTGCGAGCTCGCGGGCTGCACCTTACTCGGAGGCGAAACCGCCGAAGTGCCCGGCTTCTACAAACCCGGTGACTACGAGCTCGCCGGCTTTTGCGTGGGGGTCGTCGAACGCCGCGCCATCATCGACGGCAAATCGATTCGCCCCGGCGACGTGCTGATCGGCCTCGGCTCCAGCGGCCTGCATTCCAACGGCTACTCGCTGGCCCGCAAGATCATCGAAGACCAAAAGCTCGACTGGACGATGCTGGTGCCCGGCCTGCCGCACACCCTGGGCGAGACGATGCTCACGCCCACCCGCATCTACGTCAAAGAGGTACTCGCGCTCTTGCCGCAGGTGGAAGTCAAAGGGCTCGCCCACATCACCGGCAGCGGCATTCCCGGCAATCTCCCCCGCTGCCTACCCAAAGGGCTGCGCGCGGTGCTGTCCGAGAAGAGCTGGCAGCGCTCGCCGCTCTTCGATTTTCTAGGCCAGGCCGGCGACGTCGCCCGAGATGAAATGTTCGCCACCTTCAACATGGGGCTGGGGCTCATCGCCGTGGTCTCATCGATGGAAGCCCAAGCCACCTTGCGCCACTTGAACCAACGCGGCATCGCGGCGTGGGAAGTGGGTCTGATCGAGCCCGCACCTTCGGGCGCCGAGCCCGAGGCGGTGATTCAGCCGTGATGCGCGTCGGGGTTCTCGCTTCTGGTAACGGTACCAACCTGCAAGCGCTGATCGACGCGCTCAACCGCGAAGGCTCTGATGCCTGCGTGGCGCTCGCCGTTTCCAACGTGCCCACCGCCCAAGCGCTCGAGCGCGCACGGGCCGCCAACGTCGCCACCGCGATCTTACCGTCCAAAGGCGCCACCGATCGCGACGCTTACGATGCGCAACTCATCGAAGTGTTGCGCAAAAACGACATCGATACCGTATGTCTCGCCGGGTACATGCGGCTGCTCACTCCAGGTTTCTTGAAGGCCTTTCCCAACCGGGTGCTCAACATTCACCCCTCGTTGCTCCCCGCTTTTCCGGGCATGCACGCGATTCGCCAGGCGATTGAAGCCGGCGTCAAAGTGTCTGGCTGCACCGTGCACTTCGTCGACGACGGCACCGACACTGGGCCGATCATCGCGCAAACAGCCGTACCCGTGCTCGAGAGCGACGACGAAGGCTCACTCGCTGAGCGTATTCACCGCGAAGAACACCGTCTCTACCCGGCGGTGGTCAGCCGCTTCGCCGCCGGGCCGTTTCGCATCGAGGGCCGCCGGGTGCTCACCCAGGGGGCTTTCTAAATGGTGGCGGTCGCTCCCAAACGCACCACGGCCATTCCCTCGCGGCACGTGTATGACGCGGTGATCTTGGGCGGCCAGCTCTCGGGTGCCATCGCCGGGGCGCTGCTCGCCCGCCGCGGGCTGCAGGTGCTCTTTCTCGAGCATGACGGCACCGGCAACGGGTACCTGCACGATGGCTACACCCTGCCTTACGCGCCCTTCTTGTTGCCGCCCTTGAAGACGCTGGTGGGGCTGGAACCGGTGCTCGACGAGCTGGGGTTGATCGCCGCCTTTCACCGCGCCGCGCGCCCGGTCACCGGCACGCTGCAGGCGATCTTGCCTCGCATGCGCTTCGACTGCGATGCCGACGAGGGCAAGCGCGCCAAAGAGCTGGCCCGCGCCTTCCCCGGCGTCAGCACCGGCTTCAACGAATCGTGGCGCAACCTGGTGCGGTACGTCGAAGAGACCGCGCCCTTCTTTAAAGAGAACACTGACTTCGACCCCGGCGGCATGATCGACCGTTATCGCTTCAAGCGCACGCTGGCGCGCTACCCGAAGCTCGAAGAATCGGCGTTGCCCGAGGCTAAGCACCCAGCGACCACGTTGCTCGCGGGCTTGGCGCCTTTCGCTCATACCTCGGCCGAACCCGCCGGCGTCGCCGGTTCTCGCCCCCTGGGCCAATGGCTGACCGGCCCGCATGTTTTTCCCGGTGGGCGCGAGGGCCTGCGCGAGATGTTCTTGAAGCGCATGGCTGAGCTGGGTGGCGACGTGCTCGCCAACGAAGACACCGCGGTGGCCGAGGGGATCACCTTCGAGGGTGGCGATGCGATCGGCTTGAAGCTCGTCGGTAGCGACAAGGTCTACAAGTCTTCAGCGGTGATCGGCGCCACCGACGCCGCGGCCCTGCGGCGCCTGATCGCCGACAAGAAGCGGCACCGCGCGCTCTCTGACTTGCTCGACGGCGTGCAAGTGAAGGAGCTGCTCTTCACCGTCAACTGGGTGTTGCCCGAACGCGCCCTGCCCCGCGGCATGGCCGAGTGTTTGATGCTCCAGCCTTCTGACCCCGAGCTGCCCGCGATGCTGGTGCAGGTGCTGCCGGCGAAGAAGGCGGCCGCCGCTGACGTCGAGGCCCACGTGAAAGTAGTGAGCGCCAGCACCTTCGTACCCGCCGCGACCCGCGAGCTGGGCGAAGATCACCTGCTCAACCTCGCGGCGCGCCTTGGCTTCGAGCTCGAACGGTTGATGCCCTTCGCCAAGGAAATGCGTCTGCTCGAGTCGGTGCCCTACGTACACGCCTCGGGAGTGCGTGGCAGCCGCTTACTGCCTCACCCGCGGCTGAAGTTCGAAGAGAGCGAATGGCCTTCGGTGGTCGGCCTGCCCACGCGGTCGCCGGTGAAGCATGTATTTCTAGCCAGCCGCGAAGTGCTGCCGGGCTTGGGCTTCGAAGGCGAGGTGCTCGCCGCGGTGCGCGCGGCTGACCTGGTGCAGCAGAACGCCAAGAAGAGTGACCCGCTGAAACGCCGATGAGCGATCCCCACTCAAGCCCCACCGAGGCGATGCACCCGCGCTTGAGCCGAAAGAGTGACGCGACGCTGCGCGACCTGCTCAACGCCATGAACCACGAGAACGCACGGGCCGCGAGTGAGGTGGGCCGGGCCAGCGGTGCGATTTCACGCGCCACCTCGCTCGTCGCGCAGGCGCTCAGCAATGGAG
>CXWL01109416.1_pt1 | contig 12372 bp, 8 predicted proteins | sample 590931 | NCBI WGS metagenome assembly CXWL01 (sample SAMEA3498368, study PRJEB10139) | groundwater metagenome | biome: water well; material: biofilm material | place: Germany | collected 2015-04-27
GGCCGGTGCGGCGGCCGGCGCCGCGGCCTTGGCCGGTGCGGCGGCCGGCGCGGCCGAGCTACCCGCTGGCGCGAACGGGCCGGGGTCGGCGCAGGCCGGCGTCTCGGTGGCCTTGTTGACCGACTTGCCGGCCTTGGCGGCGTCGGCCTGGTAGCGCGCAGCCACCTTCTCCATCGAGCGGCACAGCAGGAAGGCCTCGACCTTGCCGCCGTGCGCGGCCTTGGCGGCAGCCTCGGCGGCCTTGGCCTTGGCCTCGTCGGACGGCGGCGGCAGCTTGGCCACGGCTGCGGAGGCAAGGACGGAACTCAGCACAGCGATGAGGAGATTGCGCATGGTCGGACTCGGAAGGTCAGGGTTGCGAGGCAGCCACGGTAGCGCCGGGCGGCGTGCTGCGCTGGGCGGGGATCTTGCCGGCGCGGATGTCGTCGTGCCAGAGCTCGTGGTGCTCCCTGGCCCAGGCTTCGTCGACATAGCCGGTGCGCATGGCCTGGAAGGCACCGCGCGTGCCGATCGTGCCCATGTAGATGTGGCCGATGAAGAGCACCAGCATGAGCACGGCCGACACGGCGTGGATCATGTGCGCCACCTGCATGTCGGTGCGAAGGTAGGCCAGTCCGGGCACGAGCTTGTCGAGCACGAGACCCGAGCCGGCCGACACCAGACCGCACACGAACACGCCGCCCCAGAAGATGAGCTTCTCTCCGGCATTGAAACGGTGCGACGGAACTTCCTGGCCGCCCAGCATGCCGCCCCCTTTGAGCAGCCAAGTCAGATCGGAGGCCTTGGGAATGTTGTCGCGCACAAAAGTCACGATGACGATCAGCAGCGACACCGCGAACACCGGCCCGGCGAAGTTGTGGGCCGTCTTGAGCGCGTAGGTCAGCCAGCCGAACAGCGTGGCGCCGATGATCGGCAACAGGAAGAACTTGCCGAAGGCCATCACGATGCCCGAGATCGCCAGGATGCTGAAGGCGATCGCATTGGACCAATGCGCGCTGCGCTCGAACGGCGTGAAGCGTTCGACCACGCGTCCGGTGTCGGCCACGTGGCCGCCCAGCGGCCCCTTGCGCCAGTAGAACAGCGCGAGCGCCAGCGTGACGATGAGCAGCAACGCGCCGCCGTACGGAATGATCCACTGGTTGCGCACCTGCCGCCACGCTTCGCCGGCGTTGGTGAAGCGCGAGCCGGGGTACTGCACGAAGGGCTGGATGAGCACGCCCTTGTCGGCGCCGGGCAACGACGAATAACCCGCGTTGTTGCCCGTTTCCCGCACAGCGCGCCAGAACGGCGCGTTGTTGCCGGGCTGGCTCTTGCCACGCTGGGCGTTGGTTTCGTCGGCCTGGGGCAAGGCCGGAGCAGCCGCAGCGTCCGGGGTCGGCTTGGCGGCACCGGCGTCTGCCTGGGCCATCACGAGGCCGGGGCCGAGCAGCGCGGCCGCCAGGAGCAATGTGCGCATCACGCGGTGCATGGCGTCTCCTTGCTGTGACGGGTCACTTCAGCGCCGGGGCGCGGTTGTACTCGTTCTGGCCCTGCGCACGCTGGCGCATCTGCGTCTCCCAGCTCGCCTGGTCGCCGGCCTTCCAGCCCTCGGCGACATAGGCGTTCTGCGCCGCGTCCCAGGCCTTGCCGTCGGACTTCTTCTTGGCCGCTTGCACGGTCTGGGCTTTCTCGCCGCAGGCCGCGAGGCCCGCCGCGAGCATGACTACGATCAGGATGCGTTTCATCATGACTTGGTGGTCTCCGCCTTCGGTTGTCCGGCGCCGCCCGAGCTGGGCTTGCCGTAGGCCGTGCCCCAACCCCAGACTTCGCTGCCCTTGCCGCGCGTCAGCACGCGGGTGCGGAAGATGTCCGCCACCACGTCGCCGTCGCCGCCGAGCAGCGCCTTGGTGGAGCACATCTCGGCGCAGGCCGGCAGCTTGCCTTCGGACAGGCGGTTGCGGCCGTACTTCTCGTACTCGGCTTCGGTGCCGTTGGCCTCGGGGCCGCCGGCGCAGAAGGTGCACTTGTCCATCTTGCCGCGCAGGCCGAAGGTGCCGTTGGTCGGGAACTGCGGCGCGCCGAACGGGCAGGCGTAGGAGCAGTAGCCGCAGCCGATGCAGGTGTCCTTGTCGTGCAGCACCACGCCCTCGTCGGTGCGGTAGAAGCAGTCGACCGGGCAGACGGCCATGCAGGGCGCGTCGCTGCAGTGCATGCAGGCCACCGAGATCGAGCGCTCGCCGGGCACGCCGTCGTTCAGCGTGACCACGCGGCGGCGGTTCACGCCCCAGGGCACGTCGTGCTCGGCCTTGCAGGCAGTGACGCAGCCATTGCACTCGATGCAGCGCTCGGCATCGCAGATGAACTTCATTCTTGCCATGTCGTGTTCTCCTTAGGCGGCGCGCTCGATCTGGCAGAGCGTCGTCTTGGTTTCCTGCATCATCGTCACGCTGTCGTAGCCGTAGGTGGTGGCGGTGTTGACCGACTCGCCGCGCACCACCGGCACCGCGCCGGTCGGGTAGTAGGGCGCCAGGTCGACGCCGCCCCAGCGGCCGGCGAAGTGGAACGGCAGGAACACCGTCTCCTCGTTGACCCGCTCTGTCACCAGTGCCTTCACGCGCAGGCCCCTGAACTCGGGCACGGCGACCATCGGCGGCGTCTTCACCCAGACGTATTCGCCGTTGCGGATGCCGCGGTCGTTGGCGACCTTGGGGTTGATCTCGACGAACATGTCCTGCTGCAGNNGAGGTCATGATCAGCGGGAAGGTCTTGCCGATGTCCTTGTTCTTCTCCTGCACGGTCTTGAACAGGGTGGGCAGGCGCCAGAAGGCCTTCTTGTCGTCGTGCGTCGGGTACTTGGCGATCAGGTCCGGCCGGTTGCTGTACAGCGGCTCGCGGTGCTGCGGCACCGGATCCGGGAAGTTCCAGACCACCGCGCGCGCCTTGGCGTTGCCGAACGGATGGCAGCCGTGCACCTGCATGGCGACGCGGATGATGCCGCCCGACGGATCGGTCTTCCAGTTCTTGCCCTCGGCGGCCTTCTTCTCGGCCTCGCTGAGGTCGTCCCACCAGCCGAGCTTCTTGAGCAGCAGGTGGTCGAACTCGGGGTAGCCGGTGGTCAGGTCGGCGCCCTTGCTGTGCGAGCCGTCGCCGGACAGCAGCGAGACGCCCTCGCGCTCCACGCCGAAGTTGGCGCGGAAGTTGCCGCCGCCTTCCATGACGTGCTTGCTGGTGTCGTAAAGGTTCGGCGAGCCGGGGTGCTTGAGCGCCGGCGTGCCGTAACACGGCCAGGGCAGGCCGAAGTAGTCGCCGTCGAGCTTGTAGCCGGTCTCCTTGTCGATGCCGCCCTTGGCCTTGAGCGTCTTCACGTCGAAGACGTTCATGTTGCGCATGTGCGCCTTCAGTCGCTCGGGGCTCTGCCCGGTGTAGCCGATGGTCCAGACGCTGGCGTTGATCTCGCGGAGGATCGACTCGACCTCGGGCTCGTCCATGCCGCCCTTGCCCTTGACCATCTTGTAGTTCTTCACCAGCTCCTTGTCGAAGCCCAGCTTGCCCGCCAGCTGGTACATGATCATGTGGTCGTTGCGGGACTCCCACAGCGGCTCGATGACTTGCTCACGCCACTGGAGGGAGCGGTTGGAGGCGGTGCACGAACCGCTGGTCTCGAACTGCGTGGTCGCCGGCAGCAGGTAGACGGCCCGGTTCGGGTTCTGGTCCTCGGGCTTGCCTGGCATCGCCGCCAGCGCGGCGGTGGCGCTGGGGAAGGGATCGACCACGACCATCAGGTCGAGCTTGTCCATCGCCTTCTTCATTTCCAGGCCGCGGGTCTGCGAGTTCGGCGCATGGCCCCAGAAGAACAGGCCGCGCAGGTTGCTGTCCTGGTCGATCAGCTCGTTCTTCTCGAGCACGCCGTCGATCCAGCGCGACACCGTCATGCCCGGCTTGGTCATCATGCCCGGCGCGTACTGCTTCTTGATCCACTCGAAGTCGACCTTCCAGGCGTTCGCGAAGTGCTTGAACGAGCCTTCGGCCAGGCCGTAGTAGCCGGGCAGCGAGTCGGGGTTCGGGCCCACGTCGGTGGCACCCTGAACGTTGTCGTGGCCGCGGAAGATGTTCGCGCCGCCGCCGCTGGTGCCGATGTTGCCCAGCGCCAGCTGCAGGATGCAGGAGGCGCGCACCATCGCGTTGCCGATGGTGTGCTGGGTCTGGCCCATGCACCACACGATGGTGCTCGGGCGGTTCTCGGCCATGGTCTTGGCAACCTGGAAGCAGGTGGCCTCGTCGACGCCGCAGGCCTCCAGCACCTTGTCCGGCGTCCACTTGGCGAGCACGTCCTCGCGGACCTTCTCCATGCCGTAGACGCGGTCCTCGATGTACTTCTTGTCTTCCCAGCCGTTCTTGAAGATGTGGTGCAGCACGCCGAACAGGAACGGGATGTCGCTGCCCGAGCGGATGCGCACGTACTGGTCGGCCTTGGCCGCCGTGCGCGTGAAGCGCGGGTCGACCACGATCAGCTTGCAGCCGTTCTCCTTGGCGTGCAGCATGTGCAGCATCGACACCGGGTGTGCCTCGGCGGCGTTCGAGCCGATGTACAGCGCCGCCTTGGCGTTCTGCATGTCGTTGTAGGAGTTGGTCATCGCGCCGTAGCCCCAGGTGTTCGCGACGCCCGCGACCGTGGTGCTGTGGCAGATGCGCGCCTGGTGGTCGCAGTTGTTGCTGCCCCACAGGCTCATCCACTTGCGCAGCAGGTAGGCCTGCTCGTTGTTGTGCTTGGACGAGCCGACGACGAACACCGAGTCCGGCCCGCTCTGCTTGCGCAGCTCGAGCATCTTGGCGCTGATCTCGTCGAGCGCTTGGTCCCAGGTGATGCGCTCGTACTTGCCGTTGACGAGCTTCATCGGGAACTTCAGGCGGAATTCGCCGTGCCCGTGCTCGCGCACCGCCGCGCCCTTGGCGCAGTGCGCGCCCAGGTTGATCGGCGAGTCGAACACCGGCTCCTGGCGCACCCAGACGCCGTTCTCGACCACCGCGTCGATCGCGCAGCCCACCGAGCAGTGTCCGCACACGGTGCGCTTGACGACGACCTTCTTGTCGCCCGATGCGGCCTTGGCCGCGTCGGCGGCCTGCACCTTCTTGACCAGCGTCAGCTGCGACACCGCGATGCCGGCGCCGACCCCGAGGCCGGAGCGGCGCAGGAACGAGCGGCGGTCCATCGTGGGAATCGCGCGCGACACCCCGCGGGCGAGGCTGGACACCAGCGAAGAGGCCGGGCCCTGGGCGGACGACGACGTTTTGCGCGTGAGCAGCATGGGAACTCCTTGAGCGTGCAGCGGCGGGCGCGTTTCGGCCCGGTCGGATGAGGGGACCGGTCAGACCCGCGCGGTCTGGTAGTAGCGCAGCACGTGCTGCGTCACCTGGTAGCCGCCCTTGTCGGCCTCGGGCTGGGCGGTCGCCGCGGCAGCCGGCGCGTCGACAGGCGCCTTGGGTAACACGGCCGCCACGGCGGCGAGTGCGCCGGCGGTGCCGGCACCGGCAAACACCGTGCGGCGGGAGAGCTTGGTCTGAACCTTGTCCATCGTGGCCTCCTGTGAGCGCGGCACAGGCTGACCTGTGCAAGAGTGTGCATATCTTAGCCATGCCCGGCGCGAATTCTTGCCGTGGCGAACCCTCGCAGACAGGCAGCGGGCGGCGCGACAAGGTGTCGCAGGGCCGCGGCCTGCACAACGCGACAACTTGTCGCATTGGGCCGCACTCGCCCTAGGGTATCTACGCGGACGAGCCTGCTGCAGGCGGGGCCGGGTGCAGCGCCTGTGCCACAGTAGCGCCCTGCGAAACGCCCCGATCCGATGCCCTCGACCCCGACCCCGCCCGAATGGCCGCTGGCCCACCTGCTCGTCGTCGACGACGAAGCCGGCATGCGCAACTTCCTCGAGAAGACCCTGGCCAGCCGCTGCGGCGAGGTGCACAGCGCCGCCGACGCCGAGGCCGGCGACGCGCTGGTGCGGCGCCACCGCTTCGACCTGCTCATCCTCGACATCACGCTGCCCGGCAAGAGCGGCATTGCCTGGCTGCGCGAATTGCGCGAGCGCGGCTTCGGCGGCGAGGTGGTGCTGATCACCGCCTTTGCCGACCTCGACACCGCGATCGAGGCGCTGCGCGCCGGCGCCAGCGACTTCATCCTCAAGCCCTTTCGCGTCACGCAGATCCTCAATGCGGTGCGGCGCGGTCTGGAGCGCGCCAAGCTGCAGCGAGAGAACTGGGTGTTGCGCCGCGCCCTCTCGCAGCGCACGCCGCCGGCCGACGGCCTGGTCGGCCGCTCGATCGCCATCAAAGGCCTGCAAAGCGCGCTGCAGCGTGTGGCCGCCGTCAACAGCACGGTGCTGCTGACCGGCGAATCGGGCACCGGCAAGGAACTCGCCGCGCTCGCCCTGCACCGCAACAGCCCGCGCTGCGGCGGGCCCTTCGTGCCGGTGAACTGCGCCACCATGTCGCCGGAACACGTCGAGCACGAGCTGTTCGGCCACGCGCAGGGCGCGGCCGAGGGCCGTGGGCCGGGCCGCGACGGGCTGTTCGTCTATGCCCAGGGCGGCACGCTGTTCCTCGACGAGATCGGCGACCTGCCGCTGGCGCTGCAGGCCACGCTGCTGCGCGTGCTGGAGGACCGGCGCATCCGCCCGGTGGGCAGCGAGCAGCAGATCCCGGTGGACGTGCGCATCGTCGCCGCCACCAACCGGCGCCTGGCCGACGAGGTGACCGAAGGCCGCTTCCGCGCCGACCTCTACTACCGGCTGCAGGTGGTGGAGATCAACCTGCCGCCGCTGCGCTCGCACAAGGAAGACATCCCCGACCTCGTCGAGCACTTCATCGCCACGCTGGCGCCACAGCTCGGCGTGGCGCCGATGGAGGTAAGCGACGAGGAACTCGGCTACCTCGCCCAGTACGACTGGCCCGGCAACGTGCGCGAACTGCGCAACCTGATCGAGCGTTCGCTGATCCTCGGCGCGCTCAACGTGTCGGCGCTGTACCAGGGCCTGTCGCGCATGCAGGCCGAGCCGCGTGCGAGGGCCGCCGAGCTGCCCACCGACCTGCATGCGCTGGAGAAGCAGCACATCCTGTCGATCCTGGAATCGGTGGGCGGCGACAAGTCGCGCGCGGCGCAGCTGCTGGGCATCTCGCGCCGCACGCTGGAGCGCCGCGTCGCCGAATGGAGCGAAGCGGCAGCCCACACCCGCGCCGCACGCCCGGCCTGAGCTGCGCCGACCCCGATGCTGAGCCGCTTCCGCGACCTGCCCATCCGCGGCAAGCTGCTGGCGATGGTGCTGGTGCCGCTGGCGGTGGTGCTGCCGCTGCTGGGCGTGATCCTGCTGGTGTGGGCCGACCTCTCGTTCGACCGGCTGCTCATCACCAAGGTGCGCTCCGACCTCGCGGTGGCCAACGGCTACTTCGAGCGCGTGCTCGGCGAGGTGGGCGCCAGCGCCGCGACGCTGGCGGACTCCAACGCCCTGCACCTCGAGCTGGCCCGCCAGCCGGCCGCGGAACTGGTGCCGCTGCTACAGCGCTTCAAGGCGCGCGAGGGGCTGGACTTCGTCAACTTCCGCCGCACCGACGGCACGCTGGTCGCCACCGACTTCGCTCCGGCGGCCGGAGGCGCCGGGGCGCCCGCGTTCCGCACGCGAGGCGCGACGCAGCGGCGCGCCAGCGTCGAGGTGCTCTCGCCCGACGAGCTGACGCGCCTGGCGCCCGCGCTCATCCCGCGGGTGTCGGTGCCGCTGGTGGAAACGCGCAATGCCGCGCCGAGCACGCGCGCGCAGGAAGACCGCGCCATGGTGGTGCTGGCCAGCGCGCCGGTGGTGTCGGCCGACGGCCGCCACCTCGGCCACGTGCAGGCCGGTGTGATGCTCAATCGCAACCTGCCCTTCATCGACCACATCAACGGCATCGTCTACCCCGAGGGCTCGCTGCCCTTCGGCAGCCGGGGCACGGCCACGCTGTTCCTCGACGACGTGCGCATCAGCACCAACGTGCGCCTGTTCGGCGCCGACCCGACCAACCGGGCGATCGGCACGCGCGTGTCGCAGACCGTGCGCGACGCGGTGCTCGGGCGCGGCAGCACCTGGCTGGACCGCGCCTTCGTGGTCAGCGACTGGTACGTCTCGGGCTACCAGCCGCTCGCCGACGGCGCCGGGCAGCGCGTGGGCATGCTCTACGTCGGCTTCCTCGAGCAGCCGTTCACGCTGCTGAAGTACGGCGCGCTGGCGGCGATCGGGCTGATCTTCGGTGCGGTGATGGTGGCCGCGGCGATGCTGTCGCTGCGCGGCGCGCGCGGCATCTTCGGTCCCATCGAGCAGATGGCGCAGACCATGCAGCGCGTCGAGGCCGGCGAGATGGGTGCGCGCGTCNNGTGCACGGCGAGCTCAGGCTGGTCGACGAGCAGGTCGAGCGAATGCGGCTGATCGTCACGCAGCTGCTGCAGTTCGCGCGGCCCAACGAGTTCGCCGGCTACATCGACAACGTCGACACCGCGCAGGCGCTGCAGAGCTGCCTGGTGCTGGTGGCACACCTGCTGTCGCGCACCCGCATCGAGCTCAAGCGCGAGCTGCAGGCCACGCGGCTGCCGGCGGTGAACCGCAACGAGCTGCAGCAGGTGCTGGTCAACCTGCTGGTCAACGCCATCCACGCGATGCCCGAGGGCGGCACGCTGACGCTGGCCACGCGCGACGTCGGCGACGACGCGGTGGAGATCGACGTGGCCGACACCGGCGCGGGCCTGGACGCCGAGCTGCTCGCCGAGCTGTTCCAGCCCTTCGTGACGCGCAAGAAGGACGGCACCGGCCTGGGCCTGTGGATCAGCCGCAGCATCGTCGAGCGCTACGGCGGCGACATCCGCGCCGCCAATCGCCGCGACGGCCGGCCCGGCGCGGTGTTCACGGTGATGCTGCGCGTCGAAGGCGGCGCCACAGGCACCGCGGCAGGCTGAGCCGCCGAAGCGTAGCGCCTCTGAAAGTGCGCAGCGCAGGCGGCTCACACTCAGGCCGACGCTGGCCAGCTTCGCAGGGCCTTCGCTCTGGCCTGAATCGCTACTGCTCCAGAAGGTCGAAGCCCTGCGTCTCGACCTGCACGAAAGCACGCGTGAAGCCGGCGAGCGCGCGGTACAGCTGCGCGCGCGGCTGCGTTTCCACTGCATCGCACAGCTTCTCGACCCAGGGCTGCAGGTGGCCGCGGAAGAAGCGGCGCTGCTGCTCGAGGTTGCACACCGCGACGTCGTCGCCGGCGATCAGGTAGCGCATCACCTCGCACACGCCGGCGATGTGGTCCTCGGTCTCGCCGCGCGTCTCGTCGCGCGCCAGGCCGAGCGCGGCCAGGTCGTCGCGCAGCGAGGCCAGCGGCTTCTCGTTGAGGAAGCCGCTGAGGAAGTACGAGCCGTAGAGGAACACCTCCGGCTTGCCGACACCGAGGAACAGCGCGTCGTACTCGCGCGCGGAGGCCTCGACGGTGGTGGCGCGCATCGCGGCCACCAGCGCCTGCCACGGTCCCTCGAGGAAGGCACCCTCCTGCGGCGCCTGCGTCACCGCGACACGGAACTGCTCCAGCAGCGCCTCGTCGGGCGCGGCCAGCCACAGCCGCGCCAGCAGCCCGTACAGCTCGGCGCGCGCCAGCTCCTCACTGTCGTCGGCGCTCGCGAAGCTCATGGCGGTCGGCTTGTCGCTCATAGGTCGGTGATCTTCGTCTCGTTCGGGTTGCTGTAGATGTCGATGACGCGGCAGTCGCCGCACATCTGCAGCCGCTTGAGTGCGTCGCCCTGGAAGGCGCTGTGGCCCGACAGTTTCGTCAGCATGTTCTCGATCGCGCGCATCGTGCCGAAGGGCTTGCCGCACTGGATGCAGCGGTAGGGCTCGGCCTCGTTGAGCACGCGCGGCGCCTTGCGCGCCTTGCCGCCGTCGGCCAGCCACAGGCGCGGCTGCAGCGTGATCGCGCCTTCGGGGCAGGTGGTGGCGCACAGGCCGCACTGCACGCAGTTCTTCTCGATGAAGCGCAGCTGCGGCTTGTCGGGGTTGTCGGCCAGCGCGGCCTCGGGGCAGGCGCCCACGCAGCTCAGGCACATCGTGCACTTGGCGGTGTCGATCCGCAGGCTGCCGAAGGGCGAGCCCGACGCCGGCAGCACGATCTCGTCGGCGGCCGCCGGCGCCTGCGCGAGCAGGTGGTCGAGCGCGAGGTCCAGCGTGGCGCGCTTGTCGGCCTGCGCGGCCAGCGCGCCGGGCTGCGCCACGCCTTGAGCGGCGGGCGCGCGAAGCGCCGCGTCGAGCGCGGCCAGGTCACGCGCATCGCGGGCCTCGATCAGCTTCAGGTGCTCGCCGCGGTAGCCCAGGCCCGAGAGGATGGCCTGCGCCAGCGCCATCTGCTCGGCCAGCGCGGCGCGGTACTCGGGTGCCTCTTCCTCGCTGAGCAGCACCCACACCTGGTTCGCGCCGCCCGCGATGGCGGCCAGCCACAGGTCCAGGCCGACACTCGCCGTGTGCCACAGCGCCACCGGCAGCACGCGCGCCGGCACGCCGCGCACGGACTTGTCGGTGCGCGCCGCGCGGCCGAGCTCGCCGATCAGCCGGCTGCCCGCGCCTTCGCTGTGCAGCAGCAGCGCAGCGTCCTTGCCGCCGGCCAGCCGGTAGGCGGTGAGCATCGTGCGCAGCTTGCGGCCCTGGTCCACCGTGCCGGGGTAGCCGAAGGCCAGTGCGCCGCTCGGGCACACCGTGCTGCAGGCACCGCAGCCCACGCACAGGTGCGGCTCGACGACGATGCCGCCGGCCGCCTCGCCCTTGGCCTTGCCCTTGCGCGACGCGTCGCTGCGGATGGCGCGCGCCGAGCACACCTCGATGCAGGCGCTGCAGCCGATCTGCTCGTTGCGGCTGTGCGCGCAGAGCTTGTGCTTGTAGTGGAAGAACTTCGGCTTCTCGAATTCGCCGTCGAGCTCGCGCAGTTCGAGCACGGCCTTGACGAGCTTGCGCTCGGCATCGCCGCCCCGGCCGACGTGGAAGTAGCCCTGTGGCGGCTGGTGCATCGTGAAGGCCGGGCTGTCGCGCAGGTCGAGCACGAGGTCGAAGTCGTCTTCGGCAGGCTGCGGCGCGCGCTGGAAGTCGATCGCGCCGGCGGCGTCGCACACCTTCACGCAGTCGCGGTGGCTCTTGCAGCGCGACAGGTCGACCTGGTAGCTGAAGTCGATGGCGCCCTCGGGGCAGGCGTCGACGCAGGCATTGCAGCGTGTGCACAGGTCCAGGTCGATCGGATTGCCGCTTTCCCATTCGGCGTGAAAGGCGCCCAGCCAGCCGCTCAGCTTCGTCAGCCGCCCCGCCATCACGGCGCGGTCGCGCACCTGCGGCAGGGCACCGCCCGGCCGGTCGATGAGCAGCACGACGTCGAGCTTGTCGGCCAGCATCGCCGCGGCGCGTTCGGCCGCGTCGGCCTGCCCGATCACCAGGCAGCGGCCCTGCGAGCGGTAGCTCACCGTGGCCACCGGGTCGGGGTCGGGCAGCTGCGCGACCGCGATCAGCGCGGCGATCTTCGGCGCCGCCTCCTTCGCGTCCTTCGACCAGCCGCCGGTCTCGCGGATGTTGACGAAGCGGATCGGCCGCTCGGCCACGCGCGGCGCACCTTCGGTCTGCTCGTTGAGTTCGAGGAACAACCGGCTCTCCTGCGTGCAGGCCACCAGCAGGTCGTCGCCGTCCTTGGCGGCGCGCTGGAAGGCACCGGCCTCGCGGCGGCACAGCAGCGTATGGACCNNGTATGGACCGTCTCCAGCCCGTCAGGGCTGGCCAGCGGCGTCTTCGCCAGCGCCTGGCTCACCGGCGCCAGGCTCGCCGGCGTCAGCGGCATGGTGCGGTTGCAGTCGCAGATCAGCGTCTTCATTCGAAGCTTCTTCCTTCGGGTCGGTCGGCGCCGGGCCCGCCGTTTCAGCGGCCGGCTCGTCCGTCTTCTTCTCGTCGTCGAACAGCCCGAGGAAATGCGACTGCACCATCTGGCGCAGCATGCCCTCGGGCAGCGGGTCGGGCTTGCCGTAGTCGTCGATGTAGGTGTCCAGCCCGTCCATCACGTTGTAGTGCGGGGCGGTGAAGAGCTTCTTCAGCGCCGCGTTCTTCACCGTCGGGTCGACGTCGTGGGCAACGAAGCGACTGAAGTCGGACTCCGCGGTCAGCGTGGCGACGTCGTCGAGGGTGGGCGGAGGCTCGGCCGGTGTCTCGGCGCCGACCGCAGCTTCGGCCTGCGCCAGCGGCGCGGGGGCGACCGCAGTCGCCTCGGGCACCGCTGTCGGTGCGGGCACCGGCGGCGTCGGGCCGGGTTCGGGCCCTTCGCGCGCCTGCGCCTTGCGCCGCGCCCAGCGCGACAGGAAGCCGCCGTCCTCGGTGG
>CXWL01003136.1_pt1 | contig 12369 bp, 13 predicted proteins | sample 590931 | NCBI WGS metagenome assembly CXWL01 (sample SAMEA3498368, study PRJEB10139) | groundwater metagenome | biome: water well; material: biofilm material | place: Germany | collected 2015-04-27
GTCGAGCTCACCCCGCCGGAGACCACCGACGTTCTGCTCGTCAACCCTCTCGGCCTCTACGTCACCGAGATCAACTGGACTCAAACCCTCTGAGGAGCTGCTCCATGACCCGACTTCTGCCGTTCCGCTCGAAGCGCTTCGCCTCCACCTGTCTCGCCCTCCTGGGGATGCTCAGCGTCCTCGGCGCCGCCGCCGCGCGCGCCGGCTCGCGGCCCGACGCGGCGGTTCGCGACGCGACCCAGCAGTACGCGACCACCGGCAAGGCCCCGGTCATAGAGCGCAGCGACTCGGTGGTCTACCCCTTCGGCGAGAGCCAGCCGGTGCTCCAGTGCACGCCGCTTCGGGCGTGCGACGTCGAGCTCGAGGCGGGGGAGGTCGTTCACGGCGTGGCCCTGGGCGACACCGAGCGCTGGATCTCGAGCCCCCTCTACTCAGGCGATCCGGATGCTCTCGTGCCCCACGTGGTGGTGAAGCCGCGCGACTACGGCATCACGACCAACATGATCGTGACCACGACCCGGCGGACCTACCACCTCAACCTGGTCGCGCCGGCGAAGGGCAAGACCGACGAGACCGACGGCGCTTACCTGCGGCGCGTGCGTTTCTACTACCCGGGCGACGTCGTCGAGCAGTGGTCCGACGCCGCTCAGCTCGAAGCGACTCGCGCCAACCGCCAGAGCGAAGCGACGATCGCCAGCCTGACCGGTGCCATGAACCCCGGCCGGATGAACTTCGACTACNNACGTACATCCAGCTTCCGGCCGGAGCCGCGGCCGTCGACGCGCCCGCCTTCCTGGCTCGCACGCAGAGCGGCGAGGAAGCGATCCTCAACTACCGCATGAACGGCTCCTGGATCATCGTCGATGGGCTCTTCGAGCGCGGCGAGCTGGTCGCGGGCGTCGGCCGGTCGCGGAAGGCGGTGAAGATCGCCAACCGCGGCTTCGCCCGCGTGACGGCAGGGAGCCGCTGATGGAGACGGGGACCTCTCCGACCGAGCCGAAGGAGACCGAGCTCGAGCTCACGCCGCGGCCCCGCATCAAGAAGCTCAGCTCGGCGATCGTCTGGATCGCCGCCATCTTCGCGGTCGCCGTGCTCTGGCTCGTCGGCTATCTCGTCAGCTCGAAGGCCCGACGGCCCAGCCAGGAGCGGCGTGTGGCGGCCGTGCCGCCGCCGGTCGACGATCTCGCGGAGCGCATCCAGCGGGCTGCCGAGCGGGAAGCCAAGCTCGCGGCGGAGCACGCTGCGATGGCGCGCGGCCAGCAGCTCCAGCCTCCCCATGACCTGCCGCCCGGCTTCGAGCAGCTCCTCGCGGAGCAGGATCATCCGCTGGCAGCGGGTCCGCCCGTCGAGAGCTACGGGCGCGAAACCGCCTATCGAGGCGGGGGCAGCCCGGATACCGGACGGTCGCCCCTGCAGCGGGCGCTCGACTCGGAGCTTGTGCCGACCGGTTTCCGCTCGGCCAGCCCTCGCGCGGCGGCTGCGCTCGCGACGCGAGGCGACGGTGACGCGGTCGACGGCGCGCCGTCCGCGCCTCCGGATCTCGCGACTCTGCGGGCGGAGTTGGTGCGCGCCGTGGAGACCAAGACGCAGCCGCAGGCTGCGCCGGAGAAGCCGTCCGCCGTCGGCGCGCTGCGTCCAGCCGGTTCACCGTTCCGAGTCTCGACCGGGACGCTCATTCCTGCCGTTCTCTCGGCCGGCATCAATTCCGACCTGCCCGGCCAGACGACGGCTCTCGTCCGGCGCAACGTCTACGACAGTCGCACCGGTCGATTCCTTCTGATCCCGCAAGGAAGTCGGCTGGTCGGTGAGTACGACAGCCGCGTCGCNNCAATTTCCAGTCGAACCCGACGCCGTCGCAGCTCGCGGCGGCGGCCGTCGGCCAGGAGCTCGGCCGCGTCGCGTCGGAGTACCTCCGCCGGAACCTCGACGTGCGGCCGACGATCGAGGTGCGGCCGGGCTACGAGCTGAACGTGGAGGTGACCGCGGACCTCGACCTTCCCGGCCCCTACGAGCAGGCGGCGGCGTACTGAGGCCAGCAATGCGCATCGTCACGGTCACCAACCAGAAGGGTGGAGTGGGGAAGACCACTCTCGTCTGCCATCTTGCGCTGGCCGGCGTCGAGCGCGGCCTCCGGACCCTGGTGGTCGACCTCGACACGCAGGGCAATGCCAGCACCATGCTGGCGAGGAACGCCGCGGTCGCCGGCCAACCCGGCGGCGCCGCGGCGCTCTTCGCGGACGCGCCGCTGGCGCCGACGGTTACCGCCAGCGGCCTTCACCTGCTGCACGGCCACCAGCACCTCGACGAGGTCGACCAGCGGGTGGGCCTGGCCGACTCAAGGCGCGTGCGCGACCGCCTGCGGGCGTTGCCCTACGACTTGGTGGTGATCGACACGCCGCCGGCGATCGGGGTTCGCCATCTCGGTCCGCAGGTCTGGGCCGACCTCGTGGTGACGCCGCTCGAGCCGAACAGCTTCTCGCTCCTGGCGCTCGGTCAGACGCTGGCCACGATCGAGGAGATCCGCACGATTCGGCCCGGGCTCGAGAACCGGGTGCTCATCAACCGCTTTACGCGCTCGTCGGGCCAGCAGAACCGCTATATCGCGCTGCTCGGCGAGCACGTACCGCTCACGCGGCCGTTTCTGACCCTGCGCGTCGCCGTCTCTGACGCGCTCGACGAAGGCGTTCCGGTCTGGCGCTTCCGCCGTGCCGACCGCGAGACCCGGGAGACCTGGATGGAACTGTGCGGAGGGCTGATCGGTGGCTGAGAGAGCAGAGCCAACCCTGGGTATGAGCTCGCTCGACCGCCTGCGCGAGCTCAAGGAGGAGACCGAGCGCCGTCAGGCCGGGGGCAAGCGCCGCGTCGTCGATCTCCCGATCGGCGAGGTCCACCCCGACCCGCGCCAGGTCCGCAGCGACTTCGTCGCCGACCTCCTGAGTGCCGAGGATCAGGAGGACCTCGAAGGCCTCGCGCGCAACATCGCCGCGATCGGCATCCACAATCCGATCCACGTCCGACCCGACGCCGAAGGCGGCTACGTCATCATCTCCGGCGAGCGCCGCTGGCGCGCCGCTGGCATCGCCGGTCTTGAGGTCGTCCCCTGCCTCGTCGCCGCCGAGGGCGAGCTCGACACGGGCCGGAACACCCTCACCCAGCTCTCCGAGAACCTCCAGCGCTCCAACCTCAAGCTCCTCGACGTCGCGAACGCGCTCAGGCGCTGCCTCGACGAGACCGGTCTTGGCCAGGCGGAGCTGGCGAAGGAGCTTGGCAAATCGAAGTCGTGGGTGTCGAAGTACCTGGCGCTCCTGAAAGCTGAGGGACCGTTCCGTGCTGCGCTCGACGAAGGCTTCCTCGGCAACCCGGAAACGGCGCGAATGTTCGGGCGCTTGGATAAAGGCCGGCAGGAGAACTTGCTGCGGCGGGCGCGGAAGCACCAGCAGGCGATCAGCCATGCTGAAGTGGCCCGGCTCGACAAGCAACAGAGCAAGGAGTCTCAGACGCGACAGGCTGACGACGAAGGACCGCAGCGAGTGGAGAATGAGAGTGAGCGTTCAAACCCAAGCGAGCCAGCATTATCCGAGCACGTAGTGCGTCTCACCAGCAGGCAGCTTCGCGAACTGATCGCCCGACTCGGAGGAACACCCGGCGAGGACAGCGAACTGGTGGAGTGCCTCCTGGGCGTCTTGGCCACTTCGCTGGCTTGACTGCTCGTGTCTTGGAGGACGGGCGGCCTATCAGGGCCTACTGAGGCCGGTGGGGCTCGGCGTGAGGAGTGCGGCGACACCGAGCGCCCTGGCGCAGCGTCGGCCACAAGCGCCGCGCAAACGCGCTCTCTGGACGTGGCTCGCGAGGCGCCGGCGCTGGCAGCCTGCATGGCCGTGGGATCTCAGTTGGACGGGTCGTCGCGCCGGACCACCCCGCCCGGCGACTTCTCCGACGCCTGCTTAGCTCCCTGCCGCGCTCGGCCTGCATTCTCGAGGATCTCCCACGCGCCCTTCGCGACGATTCCAAAGACGAGCAGCCCGATCACCAGGTCTGGCAGGTTGGACCGGAGCAACATCACCGCGACCCCCGATACCGCGACGCCGAGGTTCGCCAGCATGTCGTTCGTGGTGAAGATCCACGACGCCTCGAGGTGCACGCCGGCGTGGCGGTGCGACCGCAGCAGCCGCAGCGCCCAGACGTTCGTCGCGGCGTTCGCCAGGGCCGCGAGGATCATCGCGAGCCCGACCGGGTCGGATCCCGTCACGAAGCGGCGGATGACCTCGGCGAGCAGCGCAACGGCGGACAGAATCAAGAGCACGCCGGAGAGGCGCGCCACCCGGGCCTTGGCGACCACCGTCCGGCCCACGGCGTAGAGACTGACGGCGTACAACGCGGCGTCTCCGAGGTTGTCGAGCGCGGCACCCAGCAAGCCGGTCGACTGCGCGGCGATGCCCACGCCGCCCGCCACTAGGGCCTGCGTGGCATTGATCGCGAGCACCCGCACGAGCGTGCGCCGCTCAGCGGCGTCGTGCGCGTCGAGCTCCGGCTCGATCTCTTCGGTGCCGCGCGCCGCGGTCACTGCAGTTCCACCCCAGAGCGCCTGATGCCACGCATGGTCAGCTCGCGAGCGGAACGATCTGGCGGTACTTGCCGCCGGTCGACTGCTCGGGCGGTTCCTCCGCGCGCTCCACGCGTACGTGATCGAGGTCGTGACCGGCGAGGACGCCGGCGATCTCCGCCTTGGCCTCACTCCAGACGCGCTCCGGGTCGGCGCCGGGGGCCGAGTGCAGGCTCACCCGCAGCGAGGTGGGGCTGTCCTGCACGAGCTGGGACAGCTCGGGCCGCAACGTGTCGTTCTCGCAGTCGAGGTTGGCGACGCGGAGGACGAATCGTGAGCTCGCGTTTCCGTTGCCGGCGTCAGACGAAGGGCTCGTCATGTGCGGAGCCGATGACAGCGCGTTTCAAGGCCTGTGCTCCTCGCTGACTGCCATCAGGAGCCGCCGGAGGGCGCGCTCGGTTGCGAGCTGGGCCGCATCGAGCAGCGCGGCATCCGGCCGTCTGGCGCGCCGCAGCTTCGGTCCGCCCGTAGTCCACCGGACATCGTCCCATTCCACTGCGCCCTCGGCGGAGGCCAGGAGCTTGCCCGTGCCGTCGTGCAGCTGGAGCTGCGCGCTTGCGAGCTCGCCTTCGGTAAAGGCCGCACGGCTGCCCCGGTACTCCGGTGGCAGCGCCGTCGGCATGGAGAGGCGGCCGCTCAGGACAGGAGCCGCCGCCGGTGCAGCCTCGAGCTCGATGACCTCCGCCAGGCCTCGCTCCACCGCGAGACTCCGAGCAGCCGACGTCGCTTGCTGCGCCACAAGGGCCTCGAACCACTCTCGCCTCGGCTCGGCTCCCGCCACCGGCGCCGACTCCACGACGAGTTCTCGGACCTCGACGAGATCGAACAGCGGTCGGCCCCCAGGCGCCGGCGCGGTGGCGCACGAGGTCGCTCCGACGGCCACCAGGAGCAAAGACACCGCGAACGCGCCCCGTGACGAAACCTGGGCGTTCATATGGCCTCCTCCCCCCGTTCACCGGTGCGGATCTTCACGACCTCCTCGACGTCGTAGACGAAGATCTTGCCGTCGCCGACGTTCCCGGTGCGGGCGGCGCTCTCGATCGCCGCCACGACTCTGGGAGCGAGCGAGGCGGAAACCACGATCTCCATCTTCGTCTTCCGGGCGAAGGCGATGCCCGCCTCCTGCACCGGATCGCGGGCGTCGGCGGCGCGGGATTTACCCCAACCCATGACTTGCGACACGGTGATGCCCGGAAGGCCCTCGATCTCCCGCAGCACTGCGCAGACCCTCTCCAGCATGAACGGCTGGATGATCGCCTTGATCTCCTTCATCGGGCAGCCTCCTTTCAGATCTCGACCTCAGTGCGCCGGGGCTCGAACCAGGCGTAGATGGTGGGAAGGACGAAGAGCGTCAGCAGGGTGGCCGTAAAGAGGCCGCCGATCACCACGGTGGCGAGTGGGCGCTGGACCTCGGCGCCCGCGCCGGTGGCCACAGCCATGGGCACGAAGCCCAGCGCCGCGACGAGCGCCGTCATCAACACCGGCCGCATGCGGACGAGGGCGGCCTCGCGCGCCGCGGCTCGCGGCTCGAGCCCGCTCTCCTGCTGCAGCTTTCGGATGTAGGCGACGAGCACGACTCCGTTGAGCACGGCGACACCGAAGAGGGCGATGAATCCGACGCCGGCGGAGATCGAGAAGGGCATTCCGCGGGCAGCAAGCGCGAAGACGCCTCCCACGGCGGCGAAGGGGACGTTGAGGAAGATCAGCAGCGCTGGCCGCGCGGCGCCGAAGGCGCCGTAGAGCAGCACGAAGATGAGAAGTAGCGCGAGTGGGACCACCACGACCAGCCGTCGCGAGGCGCGCTCGAGGTTCTCGAACTGGCCACCCCACTCGATGACGTAGCCGGACGGCAGCTTTACCTCCCGGGCGATGGTCGCGCGAGCGTCGGCTACGACCGACGCGATGTCGCGGCCACGTACGTTGAGCTCGACGCTGAGCCGTCGCTGGATGCGATCACGGCTGACCTGCGCAGCGGCGGCGCCGGTGGAGAAGCTGGCGAGCTCGCCCAGCGGAACCAAGGCACCGCCGGCCGTGGCGACCGGGATGCGGGCGATCGCGGCCTCATCGTTGCGCACGTCGGTGGGGAATCGCACCTGCAGTGCGAAGCGCTTCTCGCCCTCGAGGATGACCCCGACCTGCTTGCCGCCCAGCGCCTCGATGGCCGTCAGGACGTCGCCCGCCGCGACGCCGTAGCGTCCGGCGGCACGCCGGTCGACGCGTGCCGTCATGACCGGCAGCCCCGAGACCTGCTCGACCTTGACGTCGTCGGCACCGGGGACGCGAGACACCGCCCGGGCGATCTCGTCCCCCAGACGACTCAGCTCGTCGAGGTCCTCGCCATAGACCTGGATTGCCACGTCCGAGCGGACGCCGGCGATGAGCTCGCTGACGCGAAGCGCGATGGGCTGCGAGAAGCCGAAGGCCGCGCCGGGCACGGACTCAGCGAGCACGTCCTCCATCGCCTCGACCAGTTCCTCCTTGCTGTCGAAGCGCCACTCTTTCCGTGGCTTCAGCATCACGAAGACGTCACTCATCTCGACGCCCATCGGATCAGTGGCGATCTCCGGGCGCCCCGTCTTGGTCACTACCGTCTCGACTTCTTTCGGGAACTCTCGCAACAGCACGCGCTCGAGCAGCGTCGACTGGCGGGCGGCCTCGTCGATCGACACGGAAGGCAGCCGCCACATCTCGAGCGCGATCGCGCCTTCGTCCAGCCGGGGGATGAACTCGGCGCCCATCGTCTTCGTGAGGCCGAGGCCGAGGACAAATACCAACGCTGCCGTCACGACGGTCGCCAGCCGGCGCCGCAGGACAAAGTCGAGGGCCGGCTCGTAGCCGCGGCGCAGCGCGCGCACGAACCAAGTGTCGTGGTCGGCGGCCGCCCGGCGCAGCAGGAGCGAGGCGAGCACCGGGACCAGGGTCAGTGCCAGTACGAGCGACCCCCCCAGGGCGAAGAGCACCGTCACCGCCATGGGTCGGAACATCTTTCCCTCGACCCCGGTCAATGTGAGGATCGGCAGGTAGACGATCATGATGATCCCGACCGCGAAGGCCACGGGTCGCGCCACCTCCAGGCAGGCGCGGCGCACGGTCTCGAGCATGGTTTCGTTTTCGGCGCGGCGTCCACCCATGTTGCGGAAGACGTTCTCGACCATCACCACGGCACCGTCGACGATCAACCCGAAGTCGATGGCGCCTAGGCTCATCAGGTTGCCGGAGACTCCGGCTCGGACCATGCCGATGAAGGCGAAGAGCATCGACAGCGGAATGGCCGATGCCACGATCAGCCCGCCGCGCAGGTTGCCGAGCATCAGGAAGAGAACGGCGACCACGAGCAGCCCACCCTCGAGCAGGTTCTTCTCGACGGTACTGATCGTGCGTCGCACGAGGTCGGTGCGGTCGTAGTAGGTCTCGATGGTGACTCCCGGCGGCAGGCTCTCCTGCAGCACGGCGACCTTGGTCTTTACCCGGTCGACCACCTCGCGCGAGTTCTCGCCCATGAGCATCATCACGATGCCGAGCACTGCTTCACCGCGGCCATCGCGGGTGACGACGCCCTGACGAACCATCGGCGCCAGCCGCACGTCGGCGATGTCGCGCACGCGCAGGGGCACGCCCCCCTCACCGGTGCGCACGACCACCTCGCCGATGTCGTCGAGACCGGTGAGGAGGCCCTCGCCGCGGATCACCACCTGCTCGCGGTCGCGCACGAGGTAGGCGCCGCCGACGTTGCGGTTTCCCTCCTCGAGGGCCGCGAAGAGCGCTGCGAGGGGCAGCCCGTGGCTACGCAGCGCCTCCGGGTCAGGGGCCACTTCGTAGGTCTTGAGCTCTCCCCCGAAGGTGTTGATCTCGACCACTCCCGGCACGCTCTTGAGCTGGTAGGCGACGAACCAGTCGAGAATGGTGCGCAGCTCCATCGGCGAGTGGCAGTCGGGAGTGTCCTCGCCCGGCGGGCACGCTGGCTCGCCGCGCACCTCGAACTGGTAGATCTCGCCGAGCCCGGTGGCGATGGGCCCCATTTCGGGCTGGCCGTATCCGTCGGGGATCGCCTCGCGCGCCTCGGTGAGGCGCTCGGCTACGACCTGCCGGGCGCGGTAGATGTCGGTGCCCTCCTCGAACACGACGGTCACGACCGAGAGCCCGAACTTGGAGATCGAGCGCACCTCCTCCAGCGCCGGCAGCCCGGCCATCGCGGCCTCGACGGGGAAAGTGATCAGGCGCTCGATCTCGAGCGGTGCGAGTGCTGGCGCCTTCGTCATCACCTGCACCTGGACGTTGGTCACATCGGGGACCGCGTCGATCGGCAGGCGCAGCATGTGCTCGACGCCAACCGCCACGAGCAAAACCCCGAGCACGATGACGAGAACGCGGTTGCGCAGCGCCCATTCGACGATTCGGGCGGCCATTACTCTTCCCCCTCTTCCTCGCCGAGGGTCGAGCGCAGGAGCTGACCGCGCAGCAGCAGGCCGCCGCTGGCGACCACCTGCTCGCCGGCGGCGAGGCCCTCGATCACCTCTACCCAGTCAGCCTCTCGGGTACCGAGGCGCACGGAGCGCACATCGAAGACCCCTTCACCTGCCGGAACGAAGACGAAGTGGCGTTCGTCGAGCTCTTGGACCGCGGCGGCGGGCACCGCCAACACCTGCGGGCCCGCGGCCGGAGCTTCCAGCCGGGCGGTGGCGAACATCCCGGGGCGCAGACGGTGGCCGGGGTTCGCGAGCACCACCCGCAGGGCCGCAGTGCGGTCGCCGTGGGCGAGCGTCTGGCCGACGTGAGCCACCTCGCCGGAGAACCGCTCTCCGGGGAGCGCCCGGACCTCGATCTCGGCACGCTGGCCGGCGCGGGCGTGGCGCAGATCGCGCTCGAAGATCGCCCCGAGGAGCCAGAGCTCGTCGAGGTCGACGACCTCGAGCACCGCGTCGCCGGGTTCGATCCACTGGCCGATGTGCGCCGAACGCGTGACGACGCTGCCCCGGATGGGGCTCGCGAGAACGACTCGGCCCGCCTCAACAGGAGTCGCGGGGTCGATGCCGTAAGCGCGGACCCGGGCGCGCGCTGCCTCGACCTCGGCCTCGGCGACGGCGAGCTCGCCCTCGGCTTCCTCCACTGCGCGCTGAGAGGTGACGCGGGCGGCGAGCAGGGCGCCCGCCCGCTCGGCGGCCCGCCGGGCGACCGCCGTCCGCGCCTCGGCAGCGAGCAGGTCCGCGTGCGCGTCGCCCACCTCCGCGCTCTCGAGGGAGAGCAGCGGTGCACCGACGGCTACCGCGTCTCCCACGTTGACGAAGACGCGCAGCACCCGGCCGGCGACGCGCGGACCGATCGTCGCCTGGCGGTCGGGAACCGGCGACAGCTCGGCGGCGATGTCGAGGGCCGGCGCGAGGTTCCGGAACTCGGCAGCGGCCAAGGTGATGCCGAGCGCCTCGGCGGCCTCGGCGCCGAGCTCGACCCGCTCCGGAAGCTGTTCGGACTCTTCGGTCTCCTCGGTCCCTTCGTGAGGGGCCGGCCGGTCGGAACAGGCGACCGCGAGGAGCGCAATCGCGGCTGCCAGTAGGACGTGGGTGCGCCGATACTCGAGAGCGTTCACTTAGTACCTCCGATGCGAGCGTGGGTCTGAGGCAGGTGGGCAGCCGCGAGGAGTCGTGCCGTCGTGAGGGCGAAATTGCGACGCGCCTCGAGCGCCCCGAGCTGTCCGTCGAGGAGCTCGCGCTGGATCACGACCAGCTCGGTGTAGTCGATTTCTCCTGCCGCGTACCCCTGTTCGAGGAGCTCCAGGCTCTCGTGCTGCGCGGCGAGAACGTCGGCGTCGTAAAGCCGGCTCGCGGCGAGGTCGGCTTCGTAGGCCTGGAAGGCACGGCGCACATCGGCGGCGACCGCCAACCGGCGCTGCTCGAGCCGCGCTTCGCTCGCGCGTAGCGCGGCGCGTGCCGACTCGCGCTCGCCCTGGTTGCGCTGCACGAAGGGGAGCGGGATGCGGAAGCNNCCTGCCGCTCGTCGCGGCCATAGGAGAGGGCGAGGGTCAGGTCGGGGACCGCCTCTGCGTCCGCGAGCGCGACCGCGGCGCGAGCCCGGTCCATCTCCTGCCTGGTGGACAGCAGGTCTGGGCGCGCTTCCACGGCGCGGGCGACCAGCTCCGCCACGCCGGCGACCTCGGCCCCTGCGGGGAGATCCCCCGAGAGCTCCCACGCCTCTCCGGGCGGCGCCGCGAGAAGCTCGGTCAGGGTGACGTACGCGGCCTCGCGCTGCGCCCTGCCCGCCGCAAGGCGACGTGCGGCCTCGGCACGGCGAACGCGGACCGTGTTGAGCTCGAGCTGGGTTCCCTCCCCCAGGTCGAGGCGCCGGCGAGCCAGCTCTTCGAGAGCGGCAGCGAGGGCCTCGTTCTGCTCCAGGAGCTCGACGNNTCGTAGAACGTCTCCGCCACCGCGAGGTCGAGCTGGCGCGCCGCGTCGTCGGCGGCGGCCTGCGCAACGGCGATCGAGGCATTCGCCCGATCCATGCGGTGACGGCGCTGGCCGCCGATCTCCAGTCGCTGCTCGAGCCCCACCTCGCGATCCGTCGACGAGGGGTCGTCTTCGGATGCGCTCCGTGGGCCGGCGCTGGCCCCAATCTCCGGGTTCTCCTGGAGCCGCAGCCGCGCCGCCGTGAGCTCGCCACGGACCTCGGCCACGGTCTCGCGGGCGACCGTGAGTCCCGGGTTGCGCGTGGGCCAGCTCCAGCGCCTGGACCAGCGAGAGGCTCGGGCGATCGGCGGCCGTCGCGGGCGCGGGTGCCAGAAGCCACAAGCTCGGCGCGGCGAGCGCGATCAGAATTGCGCTTCGCATTGCATTCCCCTCCCACCGGAAGCTCGGTGGCTACCCGGTCGTGCCCGTTGCGGCGGGCGAGTTCACGTTGACTTCGACGACGTTGCGCGCTAGGCGCGGCGCGGGGGGTGAAACACGAGGCGGGTGTGGAGCGCGGGTGCCGGGGCCAGATCCCGCAGGACGATCGCGTCTTTCGGCAATAGCACCGCTGTCGCGGTTGCCGAAGCGCTCGCGGGGAGAAGCGGGCTCGGACTATGCGAGCAGAGGCAGATGCAGCAACCCGCCTCGCCCGCACCGTCGCCACCCTTCCCGTCCTGCCGTCCGGCGCCCAGGGCGGCCGTGGTCGAGGCGCCGCTGTCGGACACCGCGAGCCCCTCCCACGGCGTTGCGGCGAGCGCAACCGCGACCAGCAGCAGCCAGACGAACGGGCGGGCGAACCGGATCATCGCGGCTGCGCCTCTGCGAAATGTCGGAGAGCATCCTCCAAGAGGGCCAACACGAAACTGTCCGCTAACCTGTAGTAGGCGAGCTTGCCCTCGGTGCGGAAACGAACGAGTTTGGCCCGCCGCAGGGCTTGGAGTTGGTAGGAGGTCGCCGAAACGGAAAGTCCAAGCACCTGGCCGAGGTCGCAGACACAGAGCTCTTCGCGCGCGAGCGCTCGCAGAATTTGTAGTCGAGTGGGGTGGGCGAGCATGCGGAACAGGTCCGCCGTGTCCTGCGCCGTCCCTTCATCGAGGAGCGCCTCGCGCGCGCGGCGAACCCGCGCCTCATCGAAGACGAGAACCTCGCATTCGCCTTGACCAGCGCGGATAGGCTCTTCGACCGTTAAGCTCACGTTCGCAAGAATATCGAAATGAGTCCGTGCGTCAATACCCCAGAGAGCGGCCAGTGCCCCGGCATCGCGGTCCCGGTGTCGTCCATCGGCGCCCCACATTCGATTCCGCTGCTCGCGGCGCGCAAGGCCGAGCC
>CXWL01036121.1_pt1 | contig 12368 bp, 7 predicted proteins | sample 590931 | NCBI WGS metagenome assembly CXWL01 (sample SAMEA3498368, study PRJEB10139) | groundwater metagenome | biome: water well; material: biofilm material | place: Germany | collected 2015-04-27
ATCCTATCTCATTGATTCATATGAAAACAGTATAGACCACTATTTAACGGTGACATAGCCTTATATTTTCTTCTTCTCAACTCTTAAGGGAGCACACATGCCCATATTCATACAACATTACAACATTACAACAAATGACCTGAAACCCGCTCCAGAATTAGGTTTAACGTGTTGTAAAAACTTACAACACAATGGCTAAAAACTTCCAGATTAGTTCTATTGCTATCAGAGCGCTAGATTCAATAGGTCAACCAAGACAAAGTTAATTAATAGGGTTAAACATGACAGTAAAGAAGAAATCCACACTGACCGCAGAGCAAGATACACAAACACTCACAATCAAAAAGGAAAAGGGTAAGAGTGAGATACGTCAGCTGACAGAATTACAGCTATCTCCTATCATAAATAATACTGTGACATTGCAAGCCATGGCCATAACCATTTCAGATAAGATTGATTTGAATGAGGCGGTTGCAGTCATGAAAGAGAAATCAAAGAAGATTATTGCCGGTGATTTAAGTGAACTGGAATCCACACTGACCGCACAAGTCGTTTCTTTAAATGCAATTTACAATACGTTAGCATTACGATCTGCCAGTAATTTGGGCAACTCTCTCAAATGCACCGAAATTTATATGCGGTTAGCACTGAAAGCCCAGGCACAATGCGCACGCACCGTTGAAGTATTGGCAGCAATGAAAAATCCACCGATTGTTTTTGCCAAACAAGCCAATATTGCGCATGGTCACCAGCAAGTAAATAATGGTGTTCAACCAGCTACGCACGCGGGAAAAACAATTAATTCTTCAAACGAACTATTAAGCGAGGCTGATAATGCGCCACTGGACACCCGAAGAACGCTTGAGACAGGCAGAGTTAATCAAGAATTGGCAGCCGTGGAAACAGTCAACAGGAGCAAGGACACCGGAAGGTAGGGCTAGATCAAGCCAGAATGCTTATAAGTATGGATTAAATAAGCTGCAAAAAGATATGAGGCAGTTATTGAAAGAACATAGGAAAGTGATTGAGATAATTAGTTAACTTTTTATAGAAAGATTTTCAATAAAAACGATATCACTCTATTTGGTATAGGTAATTTTTAGTTACCCACAATTTCTGTGGATAACTTTGTGCATAAGCATCTTGCTTGAGCGGCTAACACACATATTTCTAAGGGTTTTTCTTAGATTGCTTAATTATTTAACACATTAGTTATGTGACATTTATCATAAGGTTACGGGATATTTTTCTTCTTGATATGAAGCTACTCAGAGTAATCTTTTTGTCTTGTTCAAATTGTGGGTAACTTTTGAATGTCAAGTAAAATATTTATTTATGTGCAATGCCTTATCGTTCAATATGTTGTAGATAATTACAATTTTGCTTATCTGTTTTTTGTTATCGACCGTAATTAAAATAACTTAAACTTTTATTTGCTGTTAAATGATAAATTCAGAACTAAATTCTGATTAAAATGCGCGATATGACATCAAGCTTCAGCCGTGGAAACGATGCATTCTTATTACGTTATTGTCAATGCTCATACTGCTAGCGGACAAAGCCTATGACAGTGAGTCGTTTGTAAATCAAGCACTTGCCCAAGACATGATCCCCATCATTCCTCCGCGGAAGAACCGTAAGACTCCGCGCGACAATGGCATTGCTTTTTATTGACATCGACATTTGATCGAAAATGCTTTTTTTGCTTCTCAACCACTGGCGGGGTATCGCCACAAACGTTACGCCAAGGACATGGTTTCATTTCTGGTCTCTGTTCATATTCTCGGTGTATTGTTTTATGAGCTTCTAACTTGTGACAACACTATCTAGGGTCTTGAATAGCATTGGCCTCAAGTTCCTTGGTTTTACTGAAAATGTTTGTCATAATGATTAAGCAAGCTATTGATCCGGCCTGATTTATCCGTGAATCTTTGTGCGGGTAGATACGTATCCTGTATGTTTTCAGGAGATGCGCGATATCACGGATAATTCGTGCCGGAGCAATAGCTTTGGACTATTTGACTAAAATTTAGGGGTGGGAATGGCCATCAAAAGCCACTATGAATCGCCAAGATGGCAGCGTGATCTTATGCGATTTTTACCGGTTAAAAGCCAGTTTGTGCTGTCTGGTAACGTGCGCGATTTGCAAGCAGCTGAAGTAACCCCTGGCGTTGTTACCGTGCAATCATTACAGCAGTGCCTTGCCTCGACATTTCGCAGCTTTGGGTATGCTTATACTTTTCTATATGAACCCATTTACGGTTTCACTTGCCTCGGAGGCATCGGCGAGGACATCAGACCTTCAGAAGATGTGTTGAAGCAGTTTGGTTTGGTCGTCGCTAATGGACGAGCCGCAGGTGGTACTGATGCACTCTCTGTCTTCATCGAGCAGTTTGTCGAATTGCAGAGTGAGCCGGCTGTCTTAATTATTGACTTTGCCGCTCAGCTCGTTGCGCGCCCTTCCGACCTCTCGCAAGCCGAACATCTTTTTTTTACCCGCGCGCTTATGCTATCTCACAAGGCGCGGAATCGTCCAGCTGGTGAAGACCGGCAGCCTTTTTTCAATACCATCGTATGGATAGTCGAGAAAGAAAGTGGTCTTCCTGATTGGCTTGTTGTAGGTAACCCGAGGATTCGGCACATTCCCATCTCCCGCCCAGACAGCCCGGCTCGCCGCGCCCTAGCCTCTGCGTTGCTACGACCTCTACCAGGGGCTTCAGAAGCTAGCCAGGAGGTTCTTGACAAGGCAGAAGATGCTTTCGTTGATGGCACTGAAGGAATGCTTTTCTTGGATATGAACGCCATCGCGCTATTGGCCCATGTAGAGGGTGTTTCGCTTGATAAGGTCTCTGACGCCGTGAGGTGCTATAAGGTCGGTGTCACCGAAGACCCATGGCTGAAAATTGACCGAGACAAGATTCGCAATGCCAAATCCTTCGTACGCCAACGAATCAAGGGCCAGCAGGAAGCCGTGATTCACATGCTCGACATGGTCAAGCGTGCGATGACCGGCGTTGGAAGCGATAGACGAGGAAGTCGGCCTAGAGGAGTGGCTTTTCTAGCTGGACCTACTGGTGTTGGCAAAACAGAACTCGCCAAAACCATTACCAGCCTCCTATTTGGAGACGAGAGTGCCTACATCCGGTTCGATATGTCTGAATTTAGTGCTGAGCACTCGGATCAGAGGCTAATCGGTGCCCCTCCCGGCTATGTGGGCTATGACGCAGGCGGCGAGCTTACTAATGCCATTCGAGAAAAGCCGTTCAGTGTTGTTCTTTTCGACGAAATCGAGAAAGCCCATCCGAGGATTTTGGACAAGTTCCTGCAAATTCTCGATGACGGAGTTTTAACGTCTGGTCGTGGCGATCGCGTCTATTTTTCCGAGGCACTCATAGTTTTTACCTCGAACTTAGGGATTTACAAGACTAATGAGGATGGCTCGTGCGCTCTAAATGTCTCGGCCTCAGAACCGTATGATGTTATCAAGGAGCGGGTCGAATCCGAAATCGACCGGCATTTCAAGTTCGTGCTCAATCGTCCGGAAATCCTCAACCGAATCGGGGAAAACATCATTGTTTTCGACTTCATTCGTGAGGAAGTCGCGGTAGAGATTTTCGAGCAGATGGTCGCGGGGGTCTTAGGAGACCTGGGGCAACAAGATATTGCCATCACGATGGCAGAGCACGCAAAGGAAAGCCTTCGCATGCTCTGTCTACGTGATTTGTCAAATGGCGGACGTGGAATTCGCAACCAGATGGAAGCCCACTTGCTCAACCCTCTAGCTAGGTCATTGTTTGACCAGGATGCTAGGCCTGGAGATAGATATATTGTTGAAGAACTCGCGCCAGGAAACCTGACTCTCGGCAAGCACTAACGATGCAACTTGCCATCTCACGCATCCACTTCCCCGTAACAACGCTTGGTCCAGGCAGGCGGGTGGGCATTTGGTTCCAAGGCTGCTCCATCCAATGTCCGGGGTGCATCTCAGTAGACACCTGGCGGGCAGTGCAAGGGGAAATAACGGCGCAAGAATTGCTTGATAGCATTGAACCCTGGTTATCCCAGGCTGACGGCGTGACCATCTCCGGTGGCGAGCCTTTTGACCAACTTCCTGGGCTGGAGGCGCTGTTGAAGGAACTACGCAAGCGGTTCGATACCAATATTCTGGTTTTTTCCGGCTACCCATACGAGACTCTACTTGAAAGCAAGATGTCTTGGGATGGATTGATTGACGCGCTAGTGTCGGATCCATTCGTAGAGACCATCGAGCAGACGAAGGCACTACGCGGCAGCAACAACCAACGTCTGCACTGTTTAACGCCTATAGGAGTAGTCCTTTTCTCCGGGTACGATAATCGCGCCATTGAGGACGAAAAGAACCTGGACATCATGTTCGATGACGAGGGTACAGTTTGGCTCGCAGGAATACCAACACGGGGGGACATGGCCAAACTCAGAGCATTACTGCTCGAGGCGGGGCATTCGGCCCAGACCACCGAAGCACCAATTCGTTATGCAAGAAAATAAGTTTATTCGATTCTGTCCCAACTGCCACACGGAACGCCCCTTGGCGGAGATGTTCTGCGAGGGCACCGTCGGTTCCGCCCGCTGCAACTGGAACCTCATGATGGACCCAGTTCGTCCAGTCGGCTGGCAGCCTACTTCAGTGGTTCCAATCGAACCTTCAACGCCTACCGCTTCACTTATATGCACCAACGGTCATCCGCTGGAAAATGGTGACCTGATGTGTTCGATGTGTGGAGCCGACGCGGCATCAGCAACCCCAGCATCCGAACCCAACAAACCAACCGTGATAGCTGGTTGGCGCGTGCTTCGGGAAATCAGCAGAGCCGAGGGTTTGAGAGACCGATTCCTGGTGGAAGAAGAGAACTCAGACAGGCGAGGCGTGCTCACTCTCTATCATCATGGGGCGGAGCCAGATTCAGCAACATACGACGCATTGCAGCGCATTTCTAGCAAGTATGTTGCGGAGATATATGTCACAGGCCGCTGGAACGAGCGTGCCTTTGAAGTCGCGGAAGAACTGACGGGAGGCAGCCTGGAGGACCTAGGAATCGTGGCCCACGATTCCGCAGCCATACGTCGAATCGTGCACGAACTGGGGCGGGCACTGGATTCACTGGCCGATGTCGGCTTGCGGCACCGTGACATCCGCCCGGGCACTCTTCTGGTTCGCAACCGTGATCCGTTAGATTTGGTAGTCGGGAGCTTCGGTTCAGCTCGCCTTTCGGTATCTGACCTTGACATCGTTGCACCACTGGAAATCACCCGCTACACGGCGCCAGAAGCGGTAGCCGGTGGGGTCGCTGCCGCCTCAGACTGGTGGAGCCTAGGTATTGTTCTGCTGGAGCAGATAACCGGGGGAGCTTGCTTCGAAGGGGTTAGTCAGCAGGCTTTTCTTATCCATGTCTTAGCCAGTAGCGTTCCACTGCCTGATGACCTGCCCCCGGATTTGTGCATTTTGTTCCGAGGGTTGCTGGCCCGGGACCGCGTGCAACGATGGAAATGGCCAGAAGTGCAAGCTTGGCTGGAGGGTAGATCACCCGAGGCACCTGCTTGGCCAAATGAATACACTAACAACGACCAAGGCCCGTCGGTCACGCTGGGCGGCAAGAACTTCTACACACCTCAGATCTATGCGCTGGCCGCAGCTGAGGCTGGTCATTGGAACGAGGCCCGCGACCAACTCGTCCGGGGGGTACTGACAACTTGGGCCCAGGACGCCAACCTTGCGCCTAAGCTAATCGCCGGATTGCGGCGCATCGCGAGGCAGGATGCTTTGAATGAGGACTTTCGCCTGTTGGTAGCGTTGAAGATTCTGAATCCCGAGATGCCGCCGATTTTCCGTGGCAACATCGTTACGCCGCAATGGCTCCTTATGGAACCGTTGGATGGATATGAGCTCATCACTGGGCCTGTGCCTGAAATGCTGGAACAACTTGGCACTGAGAACTGGCTTCTCAGGCTTAAGGAGCGCGGTGAGGTCATCCGGAACCGTGCCCATAATTTAGCGATTGACCTTGACGAGGACACCCTGCGCATCAACTTGCTGAGCACCTCCCGTGCTCGCTTGACTGTTGAGTGGGACGAACGTCGAAAACTGTTGCCCGATACCGAACATCACGGACTACTTAGCCTACTTGAACGGCGCACCGTTAGCGAAGAGGATTTAATTGTGCTACTTAGCGCTGCCATTAGCCAGTTCAGGTCATGTAATGAGATTGTTGAGGAGGCCAGAAATCTAGCTAGAACTCACGGTATTCATCAATTCGATGAGGTTGCTGTGCGTGAAATGGCTAGGCTGCCACGAATCGAAATCTTGCAGGCTGTCGCCGAACGCATTGAGGGCTTTGCCCGGTGCAGCAACACAGAACTCAACGAGTGGGCAGACGAGTTTAGGCTGGAAAAGCGCATGCAGCTTGCTAAGGCTTTGGCACTACTCTCAGTACCCGGGGAGCAGTGGCAAGAGCCTCAGAAACAGCAGTACGTCGCGCAGATTCTGGAGTTCTTCGAGAAAAAAATCGTTTCATCTGTGATGCGAGGCCCACTGGTGCGGATGACGATTGGCAAGAACACTCCTCGAGTCGACCTCGCTGAACTAGGAACGCCGCGCATGAAATCCGGTAGTATTCTGGATCACCTCTTGCAGCGCAATTCGCAAGCTGTTGCACTTGACTTCACAGCACTATGCAATCCAGAAAGCACAACTGGATCACGTCTTCAAAGCCTGGAGCGGCATACTCAGCTCTACAAACGCGACACCGGCATTGATGGTCTGTATTTAGGATTTCCCATCCTTTTAGCTAAGGACACCAAGAGCAATTCCTCCACGCGCATTGCCCCGCTGTTGCTCTGGCCTGTGCGTGTTCATCACGAAGTTGGGACTAGAGGTCAGGTCACAGTCGCGTTTGACAGTGAGCGAGAAGAGGTCCGGCTAAATCCGGCCTTAGATGCTATTCTTGGACCAGAACGGACTAAGACTTGGTGCAAAGCAGCTGATGAAATGCTTGGCCGGTCTTCTCTTAATACTGCGGATGTCATTGATGCGTTCGGAACATTTGCCACGCCACGGTCCCGCAACCTCGTTTCTCTGCCAGGTCCCAAGACTACGATCCCTGCAAACACGCTGGAGTTGGAGTGTTCAGCAGTACTCTTTCATATGACCTTCATTGGCCAGGCTATCGGAGAGGATATTAGGCTTCTAAAAAGTCTTCCTCCGACGGGAACAGGTCTGGAAACAGCCCTACGCTTGACCAACAACATGGGAGCTCTAAAAGAGACCGAGGCCAAGCCACGAGAAATTGACCGATATTTCACTGTCCACAGCGATCCATCTCAAGAGGAAGCTGTGCTGCGAGCCCGTTCTGGGCCTGGTTTGCTGGTCGAAGGCCCGCCGGGAACAGGCAAAAGCCAAACCATCGTCAATATGGTTGGAGATGCTATTGGCCAGAAGCGGAATCTTCTCATTGTCTGCCAAAAACACGCAGCTCTTGAAGTGGTTCACAAGCGCTTAGTAGCCGAAGGTTTGGGTAACCGTATTGTTATGGTCAACGACGTCAACCGTGACAGACAGCCCATCATTCGCGCGGTAAGAGAACAGCTCGAAGAACTCTTCAGACGGAGCGGGGACCCAGCCAGCCAAATTCGGCGAAATCGCGAAGTCACGGCAGCCAGAGTTGAGTCACTGGAAGGTACTTTCGACAAGCACCACGAAGCCCTGCATCAGGTGGACGACCGAATTGGTCTGAGCTTCCGCGTCCTATTGGGGGATCTCATCAAGCTAGAGTCGCCTAGTGCACCTATAAACGTTCCAGCCCTACGCCCCATCCTTGCAAAGCTCAACGTCGGCGAAATGGCCTCTCTCGAGGAGGAACTAGCTCCGCTAGCCGGGTACTGGTTGCCCGCACGGTATGAAAGCAGTGCTCTGTCTAACCTGGCGTCTTTCGCCCCTGATCAAGCAATAGTTGGGGAATTCTTGAAGTCATTTCAGGACTTCGCTAAGGCTGAGTCACTGCGTGTCATTGTGATAACTACAAGACAGGCAAGCTTTGAGGTCGATGACCCCGCGCCTCACCGAACTTGGCTTAACGCTCACGGCAACGAAATACTGGAACTGCCAGAGCGGCATCGGGCCCTTCTCGCCCGGTGGCTACCTCTGTTCAGGGCTACGGATGGCTCGGATTATCTTGGTAACAAGGTCATCGAGGACCTGAAGCGGGTCCGCGATGCTCTCGCCGCTTGCCGAGACACCGATCACGATGCCCAAATCTCTCCCCACTTGGTTAGGGTGCCGACTAAGAAGTTAGAGAAGATCTCGAAGCTGGCCAAAGAAGCGCTCGTGCCAGTGAGTTTCTTTGGACGACTAAATCCGTTTCGAAGGATGCGCTTACACCGCGTGCACCAATTTCTGGTCAGTCTCAATGATACCGGGGACACCGAACGCATCGTTGCGCTCGTAGCTGCCGCATCACTGGAACTGCGCTGGCGCCATCTTCGGGGGGCGCTATCTGAGGCCCATAGCATACTTCATCTGCCAGACCTCGAGCCCGATGCCGGCCCTACCTTACTGAACACGACGACGATAACCTTGGGTTTGGCTCAACAAGTGGCTACCTATGCCGCTTATCTAGCTAAAGCACCTTGGCAGGATAGGCTGGACACAGTCGTACTTGCTGGCACAAAAGATGCGATTTTGACTCTATATGCTGAGTTCGACGCCGCTTTTGCACGCTGCGAAGCAAAGCTGGATAGTCTGAGAGCACTTAAATACCTTGAGAATTGGATGGCACCTGACTGGTTTACCGCCTGCAACGAGGCAATTGCTAAAAATCAGGTTAATTCGACTCGCATCCAACCCATTGAGTCGGCGTTACCCTCTCTAGCGGCATACCAGTATTTCAGGGGAAGAGTTCAGCACCTTAGCAAGCTGGCTGTCGTCGTGTTCGGTACGTTACGGGGGAAAGAGGCTGATCTCAATACAGTCGCCACGAGCGAACTGGACTGTGAAGTACGCCGAATTCTCAACAGGGAGGCCCGATTGGGTTGGATGCACTCTATGCAGCAGACAGTTCCTGAACTTACTCTGGAGAGAAGTGAGCTTGAGTCCAAGGTTGTTGCATTGGAGAAGCTTGATGACGAAATGCGTCGTCTCAACCGAGAGTTGCTGAAGGAAGATTACGACCTCCAGGCCATCCGGCCTCTTCGCGAGTGGGATGACATCACTCGCCTAACAGGCCAGCGGGCACGACGGCTGCGTGAGTTTATTGAGATAGGGACCAATCTCGGGCTGATGAAGTTGAGGCCAGTTTGGTTAATGAACCCGGATGTTGCTAGCCGCGTGTTGCCATTGAAATCAGCTCTCTTTGACACTGTTATCTATGACGAAGCATCTCAGATGCTAGTTGAGTTTGCCCTACCTTCGCTTTTCAGAGCCAAGGTAACGGTTGTCAGTGGCGACGAAAAGCAAATGCCACCGACCGCCTTCTTCACGAGCAAACTGGAGAGCGATGAGGCTCAAGATTTCGACGGCGAGATGCCTGATGAGGACGCTACTGACGAGGAACTGGAAAGCTTCGAAGAGATCTGGAACCGACGCGAGATAAAGGATTGCCCAGATCTCCTACAATTGGCTCGCACAAGCATGCCAAACACAAGACTAAAGATTCATTACCGGTCTGACTTCCGCGAACTCATAGGCTACTCGAATGCGGCCTTCTATGGAAACGACTTGAGCGTTCCCATCCGGCATCCAGACTCGGTTGTACTCAGCTCTAAGCCCATAGAAATGGTGCGAGTCAATGGCGTCTATCATGAGCAGACCAATCCTTTAGAAGCTGAGAAGGTAGTAGACATCCTGTCGGAGCTCTGGCAGTTGGACTATGCTCTGCGACCATCGGTCGGTGTCGTGACCTTCAACCGCAAACAAGCCGACCTCATTGAAGAGGTACTTGAGTTGCGTGCGCAGAAAGATCACGTATTCCGAGAGGCCTACCGTCTTGAGAGAGAAAGAAACGAGGACGGAGAGGATATGGGGGTCTTCGTTAAGAATGTTGAAAACGTCCAGGGTGATGAGCGTGATATCATCATCTTTTCTTCGACCTTTGGACGAAACAAACAGGGCACGTTCCTCAGAAAATTCGGTGTACTAGGGCAAAAAGGGGGGGAACGCCGCCTGAATGTTGCTGTGACACGCTCGAGAAAAAAAGTGATCATGGTTACTTCGATGCCTATTGCCGAAATATCCGACTTTCTGACCACCCGGCATCCACCTTCAACGCCACGTGATTTCTTGCAAGGCTACATGGAGTATGCGCGGGCAATATCTTCCGGAGAGTTGAGTTTCGCTAGAACACTACTTTCCCGCATGACTGGTCTGAGAGAGACAAGCACCTCTACTTTGGTAAAACGGGCTGATGACGGTTTTTACCACGCGGTTGGCGAATTACTTCGCTCCACTGGACACGCTATCAAGGTAATTGAAGAAGTCGACGCATTCGCACTCGATTATGCTATAGAACATCCCGAGTCAGGGCTGTTCGTGCTTGGAATAGAATGTGATGCACCCCGTCATCCCTTACTTGGTAATGCCCGGGCGCGAGAGGTATGGCGACGCAAAGTTCTTTATCGCTCTATCCCTGTCATTCACAGGGTCTCTTCGTATGGGTGGTATCAGGACGCTGAACAGGAGCATCGACGCCTGCTCGATGCTGTATCAAAAGCAATTAACATGGAAACTGTCGTATGAGTGGCCCCAAGGTAGTTCGTGTTGTCACGAGAGAGGAATTGGTAAGTCAGGGCCAGCTATTGCTAGCTAGACTCGATCAGTCGGTGGCCTTGTGGAAAGAAGCTTGTGAAAGCATGGGACAAGCGAATCAAATCGACTTGGATAAAGTGATTGTTCGACGTAACGAGCTTGAGACCATGTTTCGCACTGACCAGTTCCAGAAGCTCGGCCTGAGAGCCAACGAAGAGGTAGCCTTCTTGGATGCCGACATCAGCAGACGGAGAACGCTCTATTTCGAGGCAAAGGCTAGGGAAGATGCTCGTCGCGAATCTGGACTAAAGACTGCCCGCACGTTGCTCTCATTTTTGAAAGACGATGCAGCAGCGGCTGATGAAGGACTTTTGAAGTTACTTGAGTTAGCGACATCAGGGAGGTTTACCAGAGAGGAAGTCGACAAGCTGCTCGCTCAAGGCTTCAAAGCACTGTCGCCCATTCAAGAAAAAGGTCTTAGTCAGTCACAACGAGATTTGGCCAAACGACTCGTTTCAGGCATAAACACCGAAAGTTTTGAGAAATGGACTGCCCCCACCACTCAAAATGACCCACGGGTTGAAGCCGTCGCTCATGGAATTACTGAGCTTTCACTCCATGCGCAACAAGGAGGGCTTGTAACCGATTTTGAGCAACGTCTTGATGCAATAAAAGCCATTTCGGATGTGAGTCAACGCAACTTACGGCTCGACAGCATATACATCGAAATCAATGGCGCCCGTGAAAGAGCTATCCAACTTAGTATCCTGGTGAAAGAAACCAAGCTTCTGAATGCCGAACTCACAGCATTTGGCCAAGAGACAGACGGACTCAGACGTAAACTACAATTGGCATTAGACAAAGCAACCCACAAAGAGCTCGAGGCGGAGCTTCAAGCTGTCAGTTCGAGCTTTTCCGATATTCAGAAGCAGAGAGCAGCCACTAAACGTCGGCACGCCGTCCTTCATGGGTTGGCCAAACTGGGCTATTCGGTCAATGAAGGAATGGCGACAGCATTGTCCAGAGCAGGGCGGGTGTTGGTGCAAAAGCCTGATTTCCCAGACTATGGCGTCGAACTACTCGGAGATGCTGATGCAGACCGCCTTCAGGTCCGTACAGTTGCACTTTCTGCGGTTCGAGACAAAACTCGTGATTTAGACGCTGAGCAGCGTTGGTGTTCGGACTTCATTAAATTGAAGACTGATTTGGGAATGGCAGGTACTCGACTAGTTGTTGAGCGTGCGATGGCTGTTGGAGCTGTTCCTCTTAGGGTCGTGGAAACCAACGTTGAAGAAGTCACAGAGCAACCGAGTACGCAAATCACTCCAAAAAGCAATGTTAGCCAAAGTTCTTAGAATTCCATATTAAAAAATACCACAACAACGGATGGGGCAAATCAGATATTTGAATCGCCCCGGATTTTCCGGAGACATGTTTTCTTGAGTCAAGCTGCATCAGTTGACTCTTCCTGTTGGCGATGATACGCCTTTTCAAATTCTGCCGGTGGGACATATCCGATTGCGTCCAGCAGTCTTCGATTGTTGAACCAATCCACCCATTCCAATGTGGCAAATTCTACTTCTTCGATACTACG
>CXWL01088074.1_pt1 | contig 12368 bp, 9 predicted proteins | sample 590931 | NCBI WGS metagenome assembly CXWL01 (sample SAMEA3498368, study PRJEB10139) | groundwater metagenome | biome: water well; material: biofilm material | place: Germany | collected 2015-04-27
GTCCAGCGCCGGCTCACCACACAGCTGAGGTGCTGCGTGGTGTGCGCCTGCAGGTGGCGCTCGTAGAAGCTGGGGTAAGGGATGTCGTCATCCAGCAGGATGTGAAACAGCTCGGTGCGCCCGCCGTACAGCTTGATCAGGTAGCGGAAGTTGTCATACGCCACCGTGCGTGGGCCGGGCACCACATGCACGTTCAAATCGGCCACCACCTGGCGCAGCGGCTCTGACTGGAGCAGCGCCACAAATGCCTGGTTGGGGCTGTCGTCAGAAAAGATCACCTGCGTGGGCTTCACCGTCTGGTGCCGCAATGCCGTGAGCAGCTCCACCAGGTACTTGGGTTTGTAGGCGGGGATGAGTGTGGTGATCNNGATCTGCATGGTGCGTGCCGGTGTGGCGGTGGGCTTCAGCGCAGCGCCTGCCGCAGCACCGCCGCCACGCGGGCCACGTCGTCGGCCGTCATGTAGGGCGCCATGGGCAGGCTCAGCACTTCGTCTTGCAGTTGCTCGGCCACGGGCAACGCAGGCCAGGGCTGGCCGGGTGGCTTGGCATAAGCGCCTTGCAAGTGGCAGGCCTTGGGGTAGTGCACCAGGTGGCCAATGCCGGCGGCCGTCAACGCGGCCTGCAGCACCGCGCGCTGCGGGCAACGCACCACCATCAGGTGCCACACGGGCTCGGCGCCGGCCAGCACCTGCGGCAATTGCAGGGGCAAGTCCTTCAGCGCCTCCAGGTAGCAGGCGGCCACCTGGGCCCGCGCGGCGTTGTCGGCATCCAGCCCCGGCAGCTTGGCGCGCAGCACAGCGGCCTGCACTTCGTCCAGGCGCGAGTTCATGCCCTGCACCTCGTGCTGGTACTTGATGCGTGCGCCGTAGTTGCGCAGCAAACGCAGGCGCTCGGCCAGTGCGTCGTCACTCGTCGTGATGGCGCCGCCGTCGCCCAGCGCACCCAGGTTTTTGCCCGGGTAAAAGCTGAAGCCGGCCGCGTCACCCAGGCTGCCGGTGCGCTGGCCCTGGTAACGCGCACCGTGGGCTTGCGCAGCGTCTTCAATGAGCTTCAGGCCGTGCTGCTGCGCCAGTGCGCGCAGCGGCGCCATGCTGGCCGGCTGGCCGTACAGATGCACCGGCATCAGTGCCCGTGTGCGGGGTGTGATGGCCGCCGCCACGCAGGCCGGATTGATGTTGTGCGTGAGCGGGTCGGGCTCCACCGGCACCGGCGTGGCGCCGGCCTGGCTCACGGCCAGCCAGGTGGCGATGAAGGTGTTGGACGGCACGATGACTTCGTCCCCAGGCCCGATGCCGTAACCACGCAGGATGAGGTGCAGCGCGTCCAGCCCGTCGGCCACGCCTATGCAGTGGCGTGTGCCGCAATAGGCCGCAAATTCGCGCTCAAACGCCTGCACTTCATCACCCAGCACGTACCAGCCCGAGTCAATGACACGGCCTATGCCGGCGCGAATGGCCGCCTCATAAGGCGCGTTCACGCGGTGCAGGTCCAAAAACGGCAGCGCAGCTACGCTCATGGCGCACTCCAGCGCGCACGCATGAAGTCGGCGTAGTCGCGGTAGTAGTCGGCTTCGTCGTACTTGGTAGAGGCCAGCACCAGGCACACCGCGCCTGAAGAAAAGTTGTCCAGCTCGCGCCAGATCATGGGGCACACGTAGAGGCCGTTGTAGCTGCGGTTCATGTGCACACGCTTCTTGTCCTTGCCGTCGTCCAGCACCACGTCAAAACTGCCCGACATGGCCACGATGAACTGGTGCAGGCCCTTGTGTGCGTGGCCACCGCGCTCGGCACCGCCGGGCACGTCGTACAGGTAGTACACACGCTGTATGTCAAAGGGCACGTGGGTGTGGCCTTCGATGAAGGTGAGGTTGCCGCGTGGGTCGTGGATCTTGGGCAGGTCGAGAATCTGGCAACGGTCTATGGACATGGCGCAACCCGGGTGCTTTGTCCTTCGATTTTCGAGTCGGCGGCGGCACGGCAGCGCGCAGAGATGCAGGCCCTTCGCGCCACAGATCCGGCGACTGCTGGCGCGGGCATGCCGGGTCTTCAGGACTAGCGATCAGGCGGCAGTGTGGCTGCGCTGCATATCGTCGTTATGCCACTGCCCGGCGCGCACCGGCTCCGCGCCCAGGTGGGTGGCAAACGCCACGGCCGAGTCCAGCACCAGGTCGGGCCGGTACAGCAGCAGGGTGTCGCGGTCCAGAAACCCGCTGAGCACGGCGCAGGTGCGCAAGCCCAGGGCCTGGCCGGCCTGCACGTCCTTGCCGGTGTCACCCACCATCCAGTCGTCGGGCCGCAACTGCGGCAACCGGCGTGCCAGCATGCTTTGTTTGTCGCTGTGCTGTTCGGTCACCAGCACGGTCTTGAAGCAGCGGCTCAGGCCCAGGCGTTGCAACTGTGCCGCAGCCGCCGCCGGGTGCTGGCGCGACGTGCACAGGTGCAGGTCGGCGCGCTCGGCCAGCCGTGCCAGTGCATCAGCCACGCCGGGGAAGGGCTGGTCCAGGGCCAGAAATTGCGGCGCCTCTATCAGGCCCATCCAGCCCCGCGTAAAGGCGACGATGGCGGCCTCGTGCCATTGCAGTTCGTCGGCCAGCAGGTGTGCGTTGGACAGGCCACGGCGCTTGAAGGCCCAGTACTCGTCGTGCGACAAGGGCGAGTCGGGTGCCAGGTGCTGAAACAGCCGGTACAGCCGCACACTCGCGTCTATGAGCGTGCCGTCGAGGTCAAAGACGATGTTCACCGCAGGCTTTCCACATGCGCCAGTTCGGCGCGCAGGCCGGTTTCCAGATCGGTCTCGTGCGGCAGCAGGTGCGCCTTGAGCCGCGTGGTGTCAAAGATGAAGTCACGCTTGGCGCCGTCAAAGCTGCGCTGCTTGACTTCCACCGCGCGGCCGCTCAGCTGCACCAGCAGCGCCAGCAGTTGCCGTATCGACAGCGCCCGCCCACCCACCACGTTGATGACACCCGGCGTGGCCTGCAAGTGCACGGCCGCGAGCGTGGCCTGAATCACGTCGTCGATGTAAATGAAGCTGCGCAACTCGGAGCCGTCGCCCCACAGTTCCACCGGCTGGCCGGCCACGATGGCCCGCACGGCCCGGGGCAGAAACTTGGCGTATTTTTCTTCGCCGGGGCCGTAGACATGGCCGATGCGCAGCACCTGCGCGGCGCAGCCCTGCTGCTGCGCCCAGGCGGCCACCATGTGCTCGCAGTACAGCTTGGACGCGCCGTACAGCGTGGCCGGTGCGGTGGGGGTTTGTTCGCTGATGGGCGTGGCGTCAGCGTAGACGTCCAGCGTGCTCAAGAACACCACTTTGCGCAGCGTCTTGAAGGGCAAGCCCAGCAGCCGCTCGGTGAAGCTGATGTTGCCGTTGCAGGCCGCCACGTCGTTGGCCTGGGCGCCGTTCTTGGGCGTGTAGGCACCGGCGTGTATGAGCACCCCAACGCTGGTGATGAGGTCCAGGTCGGCCGCTTCCAGCGCCAGCGCCATGCTGCGGTAGACGATGCTGCGGCAGCCCGGCGTGGGCACCGAGCTGAGCGCCACCACTTGCTCGGCGCCCCAGGCGGCCACAGCGGCAGCCACCAGGCGCTGGCCAATGAAGCCCGAAGCCCCGGTGATCAGAACCTTCATTGGGTTGCCCTCCACGCTGCGCGTTCCGGGATGAGTGCTTGGGAGCGGCCCGGCGCACTCATGGGTGCACGATCTCCGCCAGCATCTCGGCCTGCGTCATCAGGCGCGGTTTCACGTCCATGCCACGCAGCCACATCAGGCCGCTCTGCAGCGGGTTGATCTTTCGCGCCAGCTTGGGCACTTCGCCAAAGAGCGCAATGTCCTTGAAGATCTCGGGCATGTTCAAGCCCGCTTCGGTGAAGAACAGCACCGTGGTGAAGAAACGCGACACGTTGATCTCGGTCGGGTTGGGCACACCGCGTGCGTCATAGGCCATGTCCACACCAAAAATTCCGTGCGGCCGCGCCGACACGGCCTTGACCGTATCCATGGCAATGGCCGTGGCGTTGGCGTTGTCGCAGGTGACACCCACCTTGGTGACGCCGGTGACGCCAGAGATGCTGCGGTTGCCGTGGGTCCAGCCCCGCCTTTCACGCGACTGCGCCACCACCAGCTCACCCTGGTGCCAGATCGACAGCCAGGTGATGGTGTCGGGCGTCAGCATTTCGGCGGCCACAAAGTCGCCCCAGCCCTGGTAGTGGTCTATCCAGGCCTTGGCCAGCGCGTAGTCGGCTGTGGGGATGGAGCCTTTGCCCCCACCGCCTATGGACGCCGCACGCAGCCAGATCTTGCCGCTGCCGCCACCCAGCTCGGCAAACGCCTGGTGCAGGTCGGCCTCGTTGTGGATCATCAGGTTGCGCGGCACGGGCACACCTGCGGCCTTGAAGGCCAGGTAGGACTTGTGCTTGTGCACGCAGGTGTCTATGACATCGTGCTCGGGCATGAAGATGCGTGTGCCGGTGGCGGTGATCTCGTCGCGCAACAACGAGGCGTGGAAGATCTCCAGGTCATTCTGGAAGTGCACCAGGTCGGGCTTTTCGGCGTGCAGCACGGCCAACAACTGGCCCTTGTATTCGGGCGTGTCGGCGTAGGGCACGGCGTAGCGCTTGCTGGCCGCCGACAGCACCAGGTCCGAAGGCTCGGAGCCCATGCCGATGACGGTGTCGCCTTTTTTGCCACGCAGCAGTGAATGGATGACGCCTTCTGAAGGCGCGCCCCCGGCGCCGCCGATCAGGATCTTGGACATTTGCTTCTCCGGCTTGAGCGGCAGTGTGCGGTGGCCAAACTCACTTCAGCCATTCACGCACGCCCCGCCCCAGCGTCTGCAAGTTGGCGTTGAGTTGTTGCCCGTCATGCAAGGCATTGACGTAGCTGATGCGCAGGTTGTAGTGCTCGGACTCGGCGCCCATCACATCAAACAGGCTGCGGCGGCCCAGTTGCTGCCAATGCTGCAGCGTGAAGTTGCGCACCTGCTCGCTGTCACGCAACACAGCGGCCACGCGGCGGGCGCGGTCAAAGCTGGCGGTGGTTTGTTCGTGCACCTCGGCGGCACGGAAACGCCGCGCTTCCAGCGCCTCGGCTCGCTGCAACTCCGCAGCGCGGGCGCGTTTGCGGGCGGAATCGCTGGCCGCCGTGACACCGGGGTGGAGCAGCGGAATGGTCACCGCCAGCCCCACGGCATAACTGCCATTGCGTGTGGTGCCTGACGAGCCACCCTTGCCTACCGACTGCGAACCCGTGAGTGTCCAGCTGAGCTGCGGCTTGCTGCCGGCGGCCACCGCCTGGGCGTAGCGGTCAGCCGCTTGGGCTTGCGCGGTGAGGCCAGCAATGTCGCTGCTTTGTTCTACTTCAGGGATCAGTTGCTCCAGCGGCGGCACTTGCACAAAGAGAGCGCTCAGGCCGCGCGCGGCGGGCAGTCCGTCGCCCACCAGGCGGCGCAAGCGCACCTCCACCTGCCGGGCCTGCGACAAAGCCTGGCTTTGCGCCAGCTCGGCCTGCTGCAGGTTCTTGTGCGCCTGCACCAGCTCGCTGGCACGGCCACGGTCGGTGCGCACAATGGTTTCCAGCGCCTCCAGCAAGCATGCCATCTTGCGCACGTACTGGCCGTACACCACCACGTGCTGGCGATAGCGGCTGCGCTCCAGCGCCAGCGAGACGGTGGTCATGGCCAGTTGTTCACTGGCCGAAAGGTGGCCCTGGCGTGCCGATTCAGCCAGCTGGGTGCGCCAGTCGGTGAGGCGGTCAACCCGGCCGCCGTCGTACAGCAACTGACTCACGTTGAGTGAGGCCCGCACCTGCAGGGCCGAGGTTTCGGTGCCGGCCAGCGACTGCGAGCCACCCGGCCCCAGCCCTGCTGTCAGACTGGCCTGAATGCGCTGCGCGGCAGCGGCTTCTTCAATGTCGCTTTGCGCGGCGGCCGCCAGCAGGCTGGCCGCACCTACGGCGTGGCTGCGCTCCAGCGCGTCACGCACCAGGGCCTGCAACGTGGCGCGCGGGTCTGCCGGGGCGGGGGCTTCATCGGCAGCGGCCCCTGCAACGGGCTCGTAGGTGTCTTCATCCACACAGGCTGCCTGCGCCGGCGCGGCCAGGGCCAGCGCCAGCAGCGCCGCAGCACTTGGGCCACGCCAGCGCAGGCCTGAAGGGTAGGGACGGGGAGCAGACATGATGGCGGTCCGGGCAGCACGCACCAAGCTGGCACGCATGGCGCAAGTCTGGGCGTGGTGCACGCCACGTGCTCGGACGAAATCAGCCCCATAACCCCCGCATTTCCGCTGCCACCGGCGTGGCCGGGTGTCGGGGCTGCCTGTCCTGGCGTTCTGTGTGACATCGGTCAACTTTGGGGGGTTCGCCGAGCCTGGCTTGCGGCGCCAGGGCTCAATGCCGGCAGGGCAGTGCCGATACAGCAAGGGCGCCAGAGATGCCTGATGTGCTCATGAGTCATGCACCTTAAATGGCGCATCACAACGCCGCTATTGCAGTGTTCGAACAAGGGCCACAAGGCTCAGGATCGTGGCCTGACTTGCGGTTGTTCACGCTCAAGGCCCATCGCCCGGGCGGGTTCCTGACTATTCAATGCGCCGAAGGAGATTTCAAATGCAAAGCTCTACCCCCCACCGCTTGCCGGCCCCCTGGAAGACCTGGGCCGCTGCGGCCATGCTGGCACTGGCCGGCACTGCCTGGGCGCAAGCGCCAACACCCACCACGCTTGCCGGCGGCAAGGTGATCTCGGTGCCAGAAGCGCGCAAGCTGGCCGACGGCAAGGCCGCCGCGTTTTTTGACACCCGCAACGTCATCAATTTCGGCAAGGGCCATGTGCCCGGCGCACGCGCCTTGCCCTACAAGGGCAGCAGCGAAGACAAGCCCGACTTTGATGCCAGCAAGGACCCGTTTGACGCCAGCAAGCTGCCACCGGCCAAGGACCAGGTGCTGGTCTTTTACAGTGACGGCCCCACCGGCTGGAAGAGCTACAAGGCGGCGGTCCAGGCCGTCAAGGCCGGCTACAAAAACGTGCACTACCTGCGTGAAGGCTTTGCCGCCTGGCAGGCCGCTGGGCTGCCGGTAGAAAACTGAGACCAGGCCGCACACAAACCCGCCCTGCCAACGACACTTTTTGGCCCGCACCTTGCCGGCGCTGCGTTACTGGAGACACCCCATGAACCTGTCCATACGCATGCGCCTGGTGGCTGCGGCCGCCATGCAACTGCTGGTGCTGCTGCTGGTGGCTGGCGCCGGGGCCATGTCGCTGCACAGCTTGCGCCAGATCGACAGCGTGCACGAGTACGCCGCCGAGGCTGAAGTGGGGCTGCAGACCACGCTGCGTGGCCTGGGCGAGATCATCCTCACCGAAGGCTCCACCGCCTCGCGGCAACTCGCGGCGCAGAGCATCAAGGACGTGGACACCCAACTGGCCTTGCTGGACACCGCAGCCGCCCAGGCCGACACAGGCATGAGCAAGGCGGTGCGCGAGACCTTGCTGCCGCAATGGCAGCAGCTGCGTGACGGCGTGCAAAAGGTGTTGACCCTGCCCAAGGTGTCGGTTGACAACAGCGACGCCATGCTTGCCTTTGGCAAGTTGTCTGCCGCCAGCGTGAGCTTGGCCAACTCGGTAGAAAAGGTGGTGGATACGGCGCAAACCGCCGGTAAAACCGCCATGAACCAACTGGTCCTGGCCGCTGGCGTGGGGGCACTGGCGCTGTTGGCCACGCTGGTGGTGTCTTCGGCCCTGTTGCTGCGCACCATCATGGCGCCACTGCGTGAAGTCACGGGCATTGCCGACCGCGTGGCCGGCGGCCAGCTGGGCGGGCGGGTTGCCACGGCCGGCCACCCGGTCGAAATTGCCCGTGTGCTGCAGTCGCTGGACAGCATGCAAAGCCAGCTTTCCACCGTGGTCAGCCAGGTGCGCAGCGGCGCTGACGGCGTGGCCATGGCGAGCACAGAAATCGCCCAGGGCAACCTCGACCTCAGCAACCGCACCGAGCAGGCTGCCGCCAAGCTGCAAGACACGGCTTCGTCGCTGGTTCAGCTCACCAACGCCGTGCGCCACAGTGCGCAAGCGGCCGCCCAGGCCAGCCAGTTGGCACAGGCCGCACAAGGCGTGGCCGAGCGCGGCGGCAGCGCCATGGCCACGGTGGTGACCACCATGGACGAGATCAATGCGTCGTCGCGGCAAATCGCCGACATCGTGGGTGTCATTGACGGCATCGCCTTCCAGACCAACATCCTGGCCTTGAACGCGGCGGTGGAGGCCGCACGGGCGGGTGAGCAGGGGCGCGGCTTTGCCGTGGTGGCGTCTGAAGTGCGCTCGCTGGCGCAGCGCTCGGCGCAAGCTGCCCGCGAGATCAAGAGCCTGATAGGCGCCAGTGTCGGCAAGGTGGAGGCCGGTGCCGTGCAGGTGCGCAATGCCGGCACCACCATGGGCGAAATCGTGTTGTCGGTGCAGCGTGTGACCGACACCATCGGCGAAGTCACCGCAGCGTCAGCGGAGCAAAGCGAGGGCCTGACGCACGTCAACGCAGCCGTCGGCGACCTTGACCGCATGACCCAGCAAAACGCCGCGCTGGTGGAGCAAAGCGCCGCAGCCGCCGAAAGCCTGAAGGACCAGGCCACCCAACTTGCCGGCGTCGTGCAACGCTTCAAGCTCACGGACGACGCCGCCGCCGGCGGCCCCCCGGCAGCGCACGAAACCAGCACCCCCCGACTTGCCGGCAGGCCCGCATCCAAGCCTGTGCCCACGCCCGCACCTGCGTCGGTGGCCAAGGCCGCACTGGCGCGCGCCGCCGCCACACCGGCCAAAGCCAGCACCCAAGCCGCGCGCAAAGCGCCGCACNNCGCACAAGCCGGCCACAGAGCGCGCAGCCAGCCCCACCCCAAGCCCCGCCACAGTACCCAGCGGGGGCGACTGGGAGACCTTTTGACGCCGCCGGCCAGACGGCCAATGCAATGGCGGAACAAGTGCGACAAAAAGGCGGAAAAGCCAGCCCAAAGTCTAGGGTTTGCACGGCATCGATCAGCGCAGGCGCTGGACATACTTGAGAGTTAGACATCAAGTGACCGTCGGTCCATGCTCGCATCCATAGCAGTCACCGAACCGTTCAACGTGGGTTTATTGCCCAGGTGGCACCTGTGACGACCCAGCCCGAAGCACATGCGGCGCGCATGGCAGCGTGGCCGCCGGTCGGCCTCATTTTCGGCGCCCGCGCCACGCCAACCCGCCCGTGCCCGGCCGACAAGGCATGAGGGCAGCGGAGGCGGGCGACACAGGCCAGACAAGCCCTCGGCCACGCCTGGGCTGGTGGGACAGGCGCAGCCTGTGGTGGCGCCTGTGGCTCATCTGCACGGCCACGGTGCTTGCCGGTGGCAGCACCCGCATGGTGCTGACGGTGCTGCATGAACGCGATTTGGCGGTGCAATCCACCCAACACATGCAGGTGATGGGTGGCGCCCTGCTGCCCCTGCTGCGCGACCTTGCGGCGGCCGGCGACGACACGGCGACAGAGCGGCTCCTGGCACAGTGGATGGCCGGCACACCCGCCCTGGCCCGGGCACGCTGGCAGCGCGAAGGCGCAGGCGGCGTAGATGAGGCAGGCTGGCAGCAGCAAAACGCCCCCTCACGCGCAGTGGCCACAGCACCCGCCTGGTTCAACCGCGTTCTGCGCCTGCCAAGCCCCGCCTGGCAGGTACCGCTGGACGACAAACGCCCCGAGCTGGGCCGCTTGGTCCTGCTGCCCGATCCGGCCACCATCAGCACACCGGCCTGGCGCCGCGTGCGAGAGCAGGCGATGACGGTGGCCGGTGTCGTGGCCGCCGTATCGCTGGCGCTCGCCCTGGGCCTGCGGGGCACTTTGGCGGGTGTGGCTTCATTGATTGGCGCGGCGCGCCGCTTCAACACGAGCGACGGCACACCCCCTGACCTGGCCCCTGTGCTGCACCATGGCCCGCGTGAGTTGCTGGCCTTGGGCCAGGCCCTGCGCGAGGCCGCCGTGCGGACCCTGAATGCTGAAAAGCGTCTGCGCCACCAGGCCTGGCACGATGGGCTGACGGGCCTGCCCAACCGCGCCGGCCTGGCGGCCGCGTTGGGCCGGCTGCGTGGACTGGCCTGCACCGAAGGCCAGGCACTGGCCGTGTGCGTGCTGGACCTGGACGAGTTCGGCGCCTTCAACCAACGCTACGGCCACGACTGCGGCGACGCGCTGCTGCAGGCACTGGCGCAAAAGCTTTTGCGCCAGCTGCAACCGGGCGAGGTGCTGGGCCACCTGGGAGGCGACGAGTTCTCTGTGCTGCTGCCAGGCATGGCCAGTGCCGCCCATGCGCACCAGCGGCTGGCCGAGCTGCTGCACCAGTTGGCGCAACCGCTGGCCCTGGCCGTGCCGGGCAAAGCGGCATTGAGCACGGTGGCCGTGGGCGCCAGCGCCGGCTACACCCTGTACCCACCCGACCAGGCCGATGCCGAGCAGTTGCTGCGCCACGCGCAGGGCGCCATGGGTGTGGCCAAACGCCTGGGCCGCGGTGCCATCGAATGCCACGACCTGGGGCTGGCGACGCGGGTGCGCGAACGCCACGCCACCGAACAACGCCTGCTGCAGGCGGTGCGCTCGGGTGAATTGCGGCTGCTGCTGCAACCCAAAGTTGACATCCGCCTGGGCCGGGTGTTGGGTGCCGAGGCCCTGGTGCGCTGGCAACACCCAGAGCGCGGCCTGCTCGCGCCCGGTGACTTCTTGCCCGACGCACAAGACGGCGACGCCGTGATTGCACTCGATGAGTGGGTACTTGACCAGGCGCTCACGCAAATGGCCAGTTGGCAAGCAGCCGGCACGGGCTGGCCGCTGGCGGTGAACATCGCCCCCCACCACTTCACGAGCCCGACTTTCTTTGACCACTTGCAAGCCGCACTCGCACGCCACCCCGGCGTGCCCGCACAGTGGCTGGTGCTGGAGGTGGTGGAGTCAGCGGCGCTCAACAACGTGGAAGCCACCGCCGCGCTCATTGCACGCTGCAAGACACTGGGCGTGGGCTTTGCGCTGGACGACTTTGGTGTGGGGCACGCGTCGCTGTCCTACCTGCGGCTGCTGCCGGCCGACCAGCTCAAGATCGACCGCAGCTTTGTCATGGACATGCTCAATGACCCCAACGACCTTGCGCTGGTGGAGGCGGTCATCGCGCTGGCCCGCGTGTTCAGCCTTGAAGTGGTGGCCGAAGGCGTTGAAAACGCCGAACAAGGTGTGCTGCTGATGCGTTTGGGCTGCGATGCGGCGCAGGGTTATGGCATTGCACGCCCGATGCCGGCTGCAGCGCTGGCCCACTGGGCGCAAAGCTGGCAACCCGAGCCCGCCTGGGCTTTGTGGGGCGAGACGCGCTGGGAGCTGTCCAACCTGCCGCTGTTGACGGCCCAGCTTGACCACCTGAACTGGGTGCGTTCGGTGTTGCAAGTGCTGGACGGCACTGCGCTACGTCTGCGCGCCGACGAGCTGGCCGACCCCCAGCACTGCCGCTTTGGCCGCTGGTACCACAGCCATGGCTGGCGCCACTATGGCCAAGGAAGCCAGGCGCCAGCGGCATTGCGCACGGTGTTTGACAAGATCGCCCCGGTGCATGCCGAGGTGCACCGCGCGGGCGCAGCCTTGGTGGCCGCACAGGCCGCCGGCCGGCATGAAGAGGCGCGGGCAGAGGCCGCACGGCTGCACGTGGGAAAGGAGAGCATCGTGGCGCTGACTTCGCAGTTGCAGCGCCAGATGCTGGGCAGCCCGTAGATCTCAGCCGTGCGGCCTGGTGCACCCGAGGATGGCCACCACCAACGTGTTCAGGTCCACCGGCTTGCTCACATGCGCCCGCATGCCGGCGGCCAGGCACTTGTCACGCTCATCGGCCAGGGCATGGGCGGTGAGCCCGATGACCGCCAGCCCGGGGGCCATTTCGCGAATGCGATGCGTGGCTTCATAGCCGTCCATCACCGGCATCTGCACATCCATCAGCACCGCGTCAAAAGCCGCCACGCCCGCCTCGCTCAAGCGGTCCAACGCTTGCTGCCCGTTTTCGGCAAAACAGACCTGTGCGCCTTCATGCTCCAGCATGGCAGCCAGCACCAGGCGGTTGACCTCCACGTCTTCAGCCGCCAGCAAGCGCAGACCGGCCAGGCGCAAGCCTGGTGACAAGCCCGCGTCCACCGTGGCGGCGTGGGTTTTCTCGTCGGCTTCGGCCAGTGGCAAGGGCAGGCGCAGGGTAAACGCGCTGCCCGCGCCAGGCGCGCTTTCGACGGTGATCTCGCCCCCCATCAAATGCGCCAGGTTGTGGCTGATGGCCAGCCCCAGGCCACTGCCTCCAAAGCGCCGCGTGGTGGAGCTATCGGCTTGCTCGAAGGGCAGAAAC
>CXWL01005409.1_pt1 | contig 12367 bp, 12 predicted proteins | sample 590931 | NCBI WGS metagenome assembly CXWL01 (sample SAMEA3498368, study PRJEB10139) | groundwater metagenome | biome: water well; material: biofilm material | place: Germany | collected 2015-04-27
ATGGGCCCGCATCATCCGTCCACACATGGCGTGCTGCGCGTGGCTGTCACACTGGATGGCGAGACGATCACGGGGCTCAAACCTGTTATGGGCTACCTGCACCGCAACCACGATAAGATCGGCGAACGCAACACCTACTTGCAGATCATCCCCTACACCGACCGCCTCGACTATTTCAACTCGATGAGCAATAACTTCGGTTACTGCATCACGGTTGAAAAATTGATGAATATCAAAGTTGCCGAACGCGCTGAATACATCCGCGTGATTATGGCGGAATTGAGTCGCATTCAAAATCACCTTATCTTCATCGGTATGTTGATGAACGATCTCGGCACCATGTACACACCGTCACTCTACGCCTTTGAAGAACGCGAATTGGTTCTTGATATCTTCGAAGCAGTCTCCGGTGCGCGCATGATGTGCAACTACTTCCGCTTCGGCGGCGTGGTGCGCGACATCCCCGATTTTGCAATGCAAAAGATCAAAGACCTCGTCCACGAACGCCTGCCCGCCAAGACCGACGAAATGGAACGCTTCCTGAACGAGAATGAAGTGCTGGTTGCGCGTTTGAAGGGCATTCGCGTTCTCAACGCTGAAGATGCCATCCGCTTCTCAGTGACGGGTCCCGTCCTGCGCGCCGCTGGCGTACCGTACGACCTGCGCCGCGCTGACCCCTATTCCATCTATGACCGCTTCGATTTCGATGTGGCAGTCCGCCACAATGCCGACATGATGGATAACTACCTGATCCGCTTCGATGAGATTCGACAGTCTCTGCGCATTTTGGAGCAGGCTCTCAAGCAAATTCCCGAAGGGCCGATCAACTCACAGAAACCGGCGTACCAGGTTCGGGTCCCGGCAGGTGAAGCGTATGGTCGCATTGAATCACCCAAAGGCGAGTTGGCTTTCTACGTCGTATCCAACGGCAAGCCGAATCCGTATCGCTATCATGTGCGCCCGGCATCCTTCGTCAACTTACAGGCTGTCGAAAGCATGTGCATTGGCACAAAGATCGCCGACTTCGTTGCGCTCCTCGCAATGTTCGACATTGTAATGGGCGAGCTGGATAGATAAATACCTTTCGTCATTGCGAGGGCGGTGGTTTTCCGCCCGAAGCAATCTCACACAGAATAGTAGAGATTGCTTCGTCGCAAAGTGCGCTCCTCGCAATGACGTGAAATGGAGAATTAACTTATGTATGGAAAAGGCATTCTTAAAGGATTAAGCGTCACCTGGAAGCGATTCTGGGAAACATATACCGATGACATTTCCTGGTTGGTGCGCGGCAAGAAACGCTACAACTCAGCGGAAGGCATCGCGCATCGCTCCAGCAAAGACACCAAAGGCATCTTCACGATCCAATATCCTGAAGAGCAATTGCTTCAGCCCGAGGAATTCCGCTATGTTCCGTTCCTTGTATACGATGAAGGCGAAGAAGGCAAAAAGGAAATCCGCTGCACCTCGTGCGGGATTTGCGCAAAGGTCTGCCCGCCGCAATGCATTTGGATCGTGCGAACGAACGATCCTTCCTCGGGCCGGCCTGTTCCTGTCCCGACAGATTTCTACATCGATATGGACATCTGCATGAACTGCGGTTTCTGCGCGGAATACTGTCCCTTCGATGCGATCAAGATGGATCACGATTTCGATATTGCTTCGTATGACCGCAATGTTTATAACTTGAACAAATTGCTCAAGCCAGCTTCCTATTACGCAGGCATTCGCCCTGAAAATGCGGCGCGTGAAGATGAAGCGCGCCGTGCAAAAGAAGCGCTAAAAGCCGCCAAGGCTGAAGCAAAACCCGCAGCAGCGTAAAACAGCCTCGTCATTGCGAGGGCGCTCTTGCTCTTTGCCCGAAGCAATCTCCGACTTAGGGATTGAGATTGCTTTGTCGGGCTAAAGCCCTCCTCGCAATGACGTAATATTTTTAATAGGTAAATCAAAATGACAATTACAAAAGAAGCCGTGCTCGCCGCTTTAGGCACTGTGCAGGAACCTGATCTCGGTCAGGACCTCGTTACATTGAACATGATCCGCAACCTCGAAATTGCGGGGGACAAAGTCTCCTTCGCAATCATGCTCACCACTCCCGCCTGCCCCTTCCGCGGCAAGATCGAGAAGGATGCCAAAACCGCCGTTTTGACAGTTGCAGGCGTAAAGAACGTCGAAGTCAAAATGGACTCGGATGTACCAAACGATGGCCGTATGCGTGGATTGGTCAACATGCCCATCCGCAACGCGATTGCCGTGGGATCAGGCAAAGGCGGGGTTGGAAAATCCACCGTCTCCGTGAATATTGCCGTGGCTCTGGCGATGGCTGGCGCGCGCGTCGGCTTATTGGATGCCGATATTTACGGCCCCAACACACCCACCATGCTCGGCGTGGACAAACTCCCCCCGCCTAACGGACAACGTCTCATCCCTGCCGAAGCGCATGGCTTGAAAATGATCTCGATGGGCTTACTCGTCAAACCAGGTCAGCCGCTCATCTGGCGCGGGCCAATGCTCAATTCTGCCATCCGTCAGTTTTTGGGCGACGTGGAATGGGGCGAGTTGGATTACCTTATCGTTGATCTCCCCCCAGGCACTGGCGATGCATCTCTTTCGCTCGCGCAAGCCTTGCCATTAAGCGGCGCAGTAGTTGTGACCTTGCCCCAACTTGTCTCCCTTGAAGATGCCAGCCGCGGCTTGAACATGTTCAAGCAGTTGGAAGTCCCCATTCTCGGCGTGGTCGAGAACATGTCCTACCTTGAATTACCCGATGGCACACGCATGGACATTTTTGGCTCAGGCGGCGGTGAAAAACTGGCCGAAGCCACACAAACGACTTTCCTTGGCAGTATCCCGATTGACCAGAATATTCGCATCGGCGGCGACAGCGGTAAACCGATCGTGGTCAGTTACCCTGATTCGGTGGTGGCAAAAGCGCTTACAGACATCTCACAAAAAATCGCCGCGAAAGTCTCTGTGGCAGCGCTTGGGGTGAATAACGCTCTGCCGATCAATATCGTGGAATAAAATAAAGAAAGAGGAAAGAGGAAAGAGGAAAGACCTGACGAACAAAAGCGCGTCGGGTTTATCTTCTTTCCCCTCCTTCCCGGGTTGGCGTCGTTTTTTGAAAAACCGCTAAACACAAAAGGGGATGAATTTATGCTTTTGCGGTAACTACTCAGCCGTCTTAATTTCGCGGGGCTGAAGCCGCCTGCTCAGTACATGGAAGCCCTTCGGGCTGGGCGACGAGTCGGATTTATCCGACTTTCACGAACTGNNACTGAGGCAGGGCTTTAGCCCGCCGAAACAGGGCGCAGAGTAATATGCCTGAGCAGTTACCTTTTGCGCCTTATTTCCTTCGTGACCTTTGTATGCTTTGTGTTTAAAAAAAGATTCACCCAAGCTACTGACGCCCACCCTTCTTTCCTCTTTCTTCCATACGGTATAATTGTCCCCATGAACCCAAACATTATCGGTGTACGTTTTACAAAAATCGGCAAGGTCTATCACTTCAACTCCAACTCTGTGCCCGATGTGGGCATCGGCGAGCACGTTATTGTAGACACTTCACGCGGCAAACATCTTGGCGAAGTGGTGCAGCGAGCGCTGGAAACGCCTCCGCAACCTGAGGGCGGCTGGAAATCCGTAGAGCGGCGTGCCACCCCGCGCGACCTGCTCCTCCAGCAATCATGGCAAAACAAACAAACCGAAGCCATGATCAACTGCCGCGCCCGCGCCTCCGAAATCGGATTAAGAGATGTCAAGATCGTTACCGCTGAATACAACTACGATGGCTCACGCCTCGCCTTCCTCTTTAGCACAGAGAGCGAAGACAAAGTTGATCTGAAATCGCTTAAGAAGGATATGCACGAGCTGTATCCGAACACCCACGTTGAGATGCGGCAGATCGGCCCGCGTGATGTGGCGAAACTGCTCGGCGGCATGGGCGCCTGTGGAATTGAAACCCGCTGCTGCTCCAAATTCCTGACAGACTTCTCCCCCATCTCCATCAAAATGGCAAAAGAACAGGGCATCTCCCTCACGCCGAACGAGATCACCGGCATGTGCGGACGCCTGCGCTGCTGCCTCATCTACGAATACGAGCAATATGTGGAAGCGCGCAAGACCCTGCCCAAGCGCAACAAACGCGTGGTCACACCCAAAGGCGAAGGCAAAGTGATTGACCTGATCCCCATGAGCGATAAAGTTGTTGTGCTCATCGAGAGCGGCACAGACCGTCCGCAGAGCATGACGTTCTCACGTGAAGAAATCGAGCCGTGGGATGAACTCGAAGCCCTGCGAAGAAAAGCACAAGCCCCCTGTGACCGCCACGAAGGCGGCGGCTGCACCTGCGGAAAAGCCAAACAAAAACAATAGACATTATCGGAAATAACATACAGACACCGTCCCGACACTTGCGTCGCGCGCTAGTGCGGTGAGGTTTATTTCGAGTAATTTGAGCGTTTGACGGCAACCTTCGGGACGTTTTTTCTAATTACCGATAAAGTCTAATAACCATACGGAACACGCACCATGCTTTCTAAATCTCGTGTTGCGTGTTCCGTATCACTCCCATGACAGATACCTGGACATCCCCTCAAAATATTCTGGTCATCCTCGCCCACCCAGACGACCCCGAATTTTTTTGCGGCGGGACTCTGGCACGCTGGGCACGCGCCGGGCACAGCATCACCTACATCCTCCTAACTTGTGGCGACAAAGGATTCAATCCCGCCACGCATCCCGAAATGACTCCTGAAAGCCTATGCGGGATCAGACACACAGAACAGGCCAACGCCGCCAAGTTGATCGGAGCGAACCCACCGCTCTTTCTGGACCTGCCAGATGGGTACCTCATCCCAAGCCTTGACCTCCGCCGTGACATTGTCCGCGAAATCCGCAGGCATAAGCCAGACATCCTCGTCACCTGCGACCCGCAAAATTTATTCGCCACCTACGGCATCAACCACCCCGACCACCGCGCCTGCGGACAGGTTGTCCTCGACGCCGTTTTCCCCGCCGCAGGCAGCATCGTTTATTTCCCTGAACTGCTCGCGCAAGGCTTCCAACCGCACATGCCAAAGGAAGTCTGGTGCTCTCTCACCAACCAGCCCAACACCACCATTGACGTGACAGAAACCTGGGACATCAAACTCAACGCCGTTCTCGAGCACAAAACACAAGTGCAGGATGCCGAGAAACTCATTGAGCGTTTCAAGTCCCGCCGCGCAGAAGATAGCACGGAAGAAAACCCAAGATACGAAGAAAAATTCCGCGTGGTGAAATATTCGTAGTCTAATACCCGCGGTCGCAAATTGCGCTTTCCCGCTTATGAAAGAGCGCTATTTGCGACCGTGACGGGTATAACAAGTCAAAAGTCGTACAACTTTCAACTTTCAACTTTCAACCTTCAACTTTCAACCTTCAACTTTCAACCTTCAACTTTCAACCTTCAACCTTCAACAAGGAGCCATTCATGACTGACTTTCTGAAAAAAGCACAAGAGCTATTTCCCTACACACAAGCCATGCGCCGCGATTTTCACGTTCATCCCGAGCTTGGATTTAAAGAAATTCGCACAGGCGGAATTGTTGCCAAGGAACTCGAAGCCCTCGGCATCGAAGTGACCAAAGGTGTTGGCAAAACTGGCGTGGTCGGATTCCTCGAAGGCGCGAAACCTGGCCCCACCATTTTGCTGCGCTTCGATATGGATGCCCTCCCCATCACCGAAGACACGAATGCCGAATATTCATCCACGAATACGGGCGTCATGCACGCCTGCGGGCATGACGGCCACACGGCGATGGGCTTGACCGTTGCAAAAATTTTGAATGAATATAAAAACGAACTGGCGGGCAATGTTAAGTTTTGTTTCCAGCCATCCGAAGAAGGTTTCAATGGCGAAGAATGCGGCGGCGCAGAAATGATGATGCGCGACGGCGTGCTTGATTCTCCCAAAGTGGACATGACCCTCTCGATGCATCTTTGGAATGAAAAGCCGCTTGGCTGGGTCAATGTTGCATCGGGCCCCGTCATGGCAGGCGCGGAGGAATTCCACGTCAAGCTCACAGGCAAGGGCGGGCACGGCGCCGCGCCTCACACCACCATCGACCCCGTCGCCGCGTCCATGCAAATTATCAACGCGCTGCAAACCATCGTCTCGCGTAATGTCTCGCCGCTCGATACAGCCGTTGTCAGCGTCACCAAAGTTGACATCGGCACAGCCTTCAACGTCATCCCGCAGGAAGCAAAGTTCGGCGGCACCATCCGCACCTTCGATCTGAAAGTCCGCAAGCTGGTGATCGAACGCATCGAAAAACTTGTGCAAGGCATTGCTGAAGCAATGGGCTGTCAGGCAGAACTCAAGATCGTTCGCGTCACTCCCGCAGTCGCCAACAACGCCTCCGTTGCGGAAAAAGTTCAGGCAACTGCTCGTAAATCCTTCCCCACTACAAACCTGGATACATCGGGCTACCTCACCATGGGAGCCGAAGACATGGCCTTCATGCAGGAAAAAGTGGACGGCTGTTATTTCTTCATCGGCTCGAACAATAAGGAAAAGAATTTGGATTACAGCCACCACCATCCCAAATTTGATTTTGACGAACAAGCCCTGGTCAACGGCGTGGCATTGATGGCCTCCGCCGCTGCAGACTTGTTGAAATAAAAAGCATCGCTTCATACTTAACGGACAGCTGCTTGCGTTTCAATTGACATTCTCCACGCTGAATCAAGTTCTGGACTCCCTCAGCTCGCTGAGGGGGATTTCGGGCAGCAAGCTGCCCGACTCCAGAGGAGTACACAGTAAATTTTGAAACCATGAAACACAAACGGAACTGGGCAATCGGTATCATTTTGTCTGCAACTGCGGCATTTGTCGCGCTGCAAAATGTTTCCGCGCCAACGCACGAAGCCGAAACGCCTGAGACAATCATCACCATCACAGCCTCCGTTGAGCCATCTCCAACGGTTGTGGATAATTCAGGCAACTGCGCATACATGTGGGCTTATCACGACGACCCAGAGTTAACCGAAAAAATTGACAAAGCGATTCAAGCGCTCGACCCAACCGCCAGCGCAAACGCCCAACAATTCGGCGAGGATTGCGTTTACGCCGACGGACATTCCACCTTTAGCGCAATGGAAACTGATTTTTATGTCCATCTCACTATAATGGACCTGGCAGATAATGAACTGTTTGGAAATTGGATGGCGCAAGTCATGACGGTGGTCACACAAATCCCGCGCAGGGAACTGCAGGGGAATTATGGGTTTGTGGAGTTTTGGTTTAATAAAAGCGAAACAGAGCATTTGGTTGTGCGCGTGCCTATTCAGAAATATTTGAATGATGCGCAGGGAAAGACCGGGGTAGAGTTGCTCCAATTGTTTATCGAAACTCCTTAACGGATGTTACACGATAACGCGATATCAGCTCCTTGAATTGAAAATCTATGCCGCCTAAAGCCGCCAAATTGGCGGCTTTTTTGTTCTTGACAACCCAAACCGTTTATCATATACTACGTTTAGTAATTACTAAACGTTCTAAAGGTGACATGTGCCAACCAAACTTTCCCAACTCAAGCAAGACTTCACCGAAGGATTAAGCCAGATCAGCCGTTTCTGGGGTTTCCCCAAAGGCATGGGCGCGATCTTTGCCGTGCTCTATCTCTCCCCCGCCCCCATTCCATTGGACGAGATCGTAACCCAGACGGGACTCACCAAAGGCGCAGTTTCCACCGAAGTACGGACTCTGGCACGCATGGGGCTTGTCCATCGCTCCTCCAAACTTGGCGACCGCAAGGATTATTACGAAGCCGAGTCGGATTTTTATAAGTCCATTCGCTCGATATTGAAAGAGAGACAGAACAGCGAATTTGACCGCGCCATCCGCTCGGTGCAGGAAACTCTCAATTTATTGGAATCAGGCTCGGTATCTGGCGATGAAGCGGAAGTAGCTTTCGTGTATAAACGCATCGAAGCGCTTCAGGAATTCTTCAACGCTATAGACAACCTCGCGAGCGCGGTTATCAAGCTGGAAAGTTTGGGATTTGGAAATGTCACCAAAATCCTATCCGTATTGAAATGAGGTAAAACATGAACACAATTCTTTTCTTCCTTTTGGAAGTAATACTTACGCTCTCGATCAGCATGTTGGTTTTTCGATACCTGCGTCCGTTTCTCACCCGCATCCTTGTGGACTTGTGTGGAACCGAGGAACGCGCACAATTCTGGACGGTCTTCTCCAACATCATTCTGGTGGGCCTGCCCCTTCTGATCGCGCTCACCTACCAACCCGAAGCAACCAAATCGGAAGAATTATTTTTTGAGATCACCCACCGCATCAGTGGAAATATGCTGGGCTTCCTGTTCGCGCTGCTTGGCATCGGTTTCATCGTCTCATTCTTTGCCCTGGTTGCCCCACGCCAAAAGGAGTCACAATGAAAATCGCAGTCACAGGCGCATTCAGTTATTCTGGCAAGTACATCACCAAAAAATTGCTTGCCCGCGGCGAAGAAGTCATCACGCTGACCAATCATCCCAACCGCCCCGATCCATTCAACGGAAAAGTCAAAGCATTCCCGTTGAATTTCTCGAATGAGGTGGAATTGGAAAATAATTTGCGCGGCGTGGATGTTCTGGTAAACACCTATTGGATTCGCTTCGACAAAGGCAGCAACACCCAGCCAAAAGCGGTGGAAAATACAGGCGTATTAGTCAACGCGGCGGCAAAGGCTGGCGTGAAGCGCATTGTCCACATTAGCATCACAAATCCATCCGCCGATTCACACCTGCCGTATTTCTGGGGCAAAGCGGCCAACGAAAAGTTTGTAGTTAACTCAGGCATGAATTACGCAATTCTCCGCCCGACGGTTTTATTCGGCAAAGAGGATATTCTCATCAATAACATCGCATGGCTATTGAGGAAACTTCCCCTCTTCGGCCTGCCAGGGGACGGCGTATACAAACTCTCCCCTGTTTATGTGGATGATCTCGCCGAACTCGCCGTAGAATCAGTGTATAAAAAAGAAAACTATATTTGGGACGCAGTCGGCCCTGATGAGTTCACCTTCAAGGAAATGGTGGAGTTGATCGGGCAAACGGTTGATAAAAAGCGCGCCCTCATCCCAATCCCGCCGCGGCTTGCTTTGTTAGCTGCCCAATTGCTGAGCCTCTTCGTCAACGATGTGATGCTCACCCCCGAAGAAGTGGACGGCTTGATGGCAAACCTGCTCATCTCCAAAGAACCGCCGCGGTGTAAAACCAGCCTGAAAGATTGGCTGAAGGAAAATAAAGAAACCGTTGGAAAAGAATACGCTTCTGAACTGGCAAGACATTTCTAATGTAAGTACTGCAAGATTTATCTTGCGAGTGGCCGTTTTACCTCAAAAACACGGGCAAGAAAAATCTTGCGATACAGATAAATTACTGATGTTATGCACCGTCCCGAAGGTTTAGACTACAAACAGGCGTATTTTACGAGAACCTTCGGGACGTTCCGCGTAAGGTGAGTAAATTAATCTATTTTTACAACTCCCGCGCAGCGCGGACTATCCATGCAGCCGTAATATTTTTTTCCCGAATTTTCTCCATTGCGGTGAATTCGCAAAACCATCATCTTTCCGCAAACAGGGCAATTTGGCACGGTATCCGATGGCAGGTCAATGCGCAGAGAACTTGTCCCGCCGATCTTCGCGACAGCCAGTTGGAACAAGGCAATGATATCGCCCGCATCATATCTTTCACTGGACGGAATATGCACCAACGGAATGCCCGCATCGGTAAAAAGCTCATCCATGAATTTATCGGCCTCGCGCGCGGTTTCTTTTGCAATGGGTTTTACGATCTCAACACCAAATGATGGGGCAAGGGTTTTTGAATCGCACAACAAAAAATCCACATGCTTGCGGAAAAACTTATTAAAGAAATGCACGTTCTCATTCGGGCGCAGGATGTAAAACACATCGTTCAAGGAAACCTTCGGGCAGATCACATACCTGCCCCCCATTATTTCGGCGAGCAAACGAAAAAGAGCCAACTCCGTCGTTGTCAGGAATGGCTCTCGCAAGCGATAAGGCAATCGTGTGGTATCCGCCTTGGTCTGTGTCATGCTGATATTATAAATTATGACATTGACATGGTACAGGATAATAGGGAATCAAAAACCGCGCATCAATTCCATAACCTTGGGCTTGATCGCTGCGTTGCAGGCAATTCCCTCCCCGTGAGTGTGGCCTGCTTCCCCGTTCCACGAACCGAAGAAGCCACCCGCCTCCTGAAAGATCACGGGGTACGGCCCGCAATCATACACATCCAGTCGCGGGTCCAATGCTACTTCCGCGCGGCCTGTGGCGACCAGCAAATATCCATAGGCGTCGCCCCAGGTACGGAGCAAGGCCTTTTCCCTTTCAAAGCGATGAACGGCATTATTCATCTTCGCTGACAAATGTTGAAAATCCGAGGTGACTATGCAGGCATCCGAGAGAGAACTCACAGCGGAGACTCGTGCCCTTCGTCCATTCCACCAGCAACCGGCGGAGTCTGCGGCGCAGAGCATTTCATCCAATGCGGGGAAATAGGCAGCGCCCACCCTCACCACGCCTTCGATCTCCAATCCGATCAAGACACCATACAAAGGCACGCCGCGAATGAAGGAAATCGTTCCATCAATCGGATCGATGATCCAGCGAAACGAATGACCGTTCGCAACCTCGCCGTACTCCTCCCCGACAATTGCATGGCCTGGATACACACGTTCGATTTCCGCGCGGACAAAAGCCTCTGCTTCACGGTCTGCAATTGTCACGGGGTCGTTGTTTTCTTTTAATTCGGTCTGAACGCCTGTGTTGAAGTATCTTAAAGTAATCTTCCCTGCCTGATAGGCGAGGGAAGTTGCAAATTCAAGGTAGGGTTGAAGGTTCATGTGAGTTTATTTTTGCTCATCTGAATCCAACCGAACATCATCCACGGGAAGATTGCGAAGATGCCTGTCAGCGCCGCGCCGCCCAACCCTCCAAACAACGCGCCGACAATATTTCCCAGTGATGTGATGATAAACAAAAGGATCGCCTGACGGTCAAACCGTCCATCTGTATGATTCGAGAGTTCTGGTTTTCCCAGCCAGACAAAACAAAGGAAGGTTGCAAAGGTGGTCAGCCACCAGCCAAAAAAGTTTTGCAGGGGGATGCCGAAATATGCGCCTTGAACCTCCCAAACCCAATGACCGCCCTGCACCATGACGGGGTCCATCACTACATCCCAGGCAGTCATGATCACGGCTCCAAGGGCGGAAACAAGGATGAAACGCATGGGGGAACGCGCGGGGACGATCCAATCTGCGACTACAAGGGAGGGGTACATCATCATAAACCATGCGACTGGAATGATGAGTGGAACGAGGCCGAGAAAAAGATATCCGAGTTTTTCTGTGTAATGATAAGGGCCGTATACCCAGCCAGTGAGCACGCCGACGCTCTCAAAAGTAAGGCTGACTACAAAAGCAGACAGCAACAGCCGCAGGGTACGATTCCAATTCATACGCTCTTTTGAATGAAGCAATGCAATCACAAATCCAAGGATGGTGGTTAATGGAACCAGGAAATACGGCAGAGAGCGGGACACATTCATCTGGTACTGCAAAACCACGGTTAGCAGTGCATAAATTGCGAGTAGATATACGATCCATTTGCGGGCGTTCATATTCTTAACATCCTCCTGATGTTCAGGTGATTTGATTCAACAAATCTTCTTCCTGTTGTGTGTTGGTTACATCCCCATCCAGCCATGCGGCGCGGAGTTGGGTGAGAATTTCCCCAAAACGCGGACCGGGCTCAAGGCCGCGAGCTTTTAGGTCATTGCCTGTGGTGTGCGGTTTGACGTGCCGCCAAATGGATAGAAAATCCAAAAGTGCGTTTTCGCGCGAGACGAGATATACCACATAGATGGAGAGCGGGGGCAGTTTTTCGAGCGCGAAGGTCCACACGCTTGGTTTCGAGCCTGTAAGAAATGGCAGGCTTTTCTTTAATTGCGAGACTGCCCAAACGGAATAGGCCAGATCGGATGTGAAATCCAGGCGCTCTGCAATGGACATGATTCCATCCTCCATCAAATCCATAAGCCAGAGCATATAGCCTATTTCGGTTCGGCTTGTGGGAATATCGAGGGTGGGGTCTACATCAAGGAAGCCTGAATAATCTGCGTTGAACAATGGCAGGCTTGGGTGGATCATTTTGAACAGGCCGAACTCTCCTGCACGCAGGATCATTTGCGAGGAATTCTCCTCTTCAAAGATTAAGTCCAGTTCGTGGCGGATTCGTTCTCCGCTCAGCCGTGGGATGATATCGAGCGATTCAGGGTTGATAAGGTTGAAGGTTGA
>CXWL01014629.1_pt1 | contig 12367 bp, 12 predicted proteins | sample 590931 | NCBI WGS metagenome assembly CXWL01 (sample SAMEA3498368, study PRJEB10139) | groundwater metagenome | biome: water well; material: biofilm material | place: Germany | collected 2015-04-27
CTCGAAAGAGCCAAGGCCGAACCCTAGAGACTACCTCGGCGCCGACAACGCGCCCCGTCTCCCGGAGGGGAGGAAGGCTTGCAAAGATTCAGCACGCTCGTTCCCCGACGTGCGTGGGAGAGCGCATGGTTGAAGCGATGCCCGTGTTGATTCAGCGTTCCAACGCCGCGCGCACTGCTTCCAGATCCGCGGGGCTATCGACGCCTTTCGGGAAATCGGCGATTGCATCGGCGTAAATCGTCATGCCCATTTCAAGCGCGCGCATTTGTTCGAGTTTCTCGCGCAGCTCCAGCGGCGAGGGCGGCGCGGCGACGAAGCGCGCCAGCGCGTGGCGGCGATACACATAGATGCCGACATGGCGCTCAATCGGCCCTTCGCCCCATGGTGCTGGCGCGCGCGTGAAAGCGAGGCAGCGTCCGTCGCTGGCGCGGATCGCTTTCACGACGTTGGGATTGTCGCGGTCGGCGGGATCGCTCGAGGGCGAAACCAAGGTTGCGATGTCGGCGCCGCGTCCGAGCACTGCGACGGCGCGTGCGATATCCTCGCCGCGCATGGTGGGCATGTCGCCCTGCAGATTGACCGCGACGTCGAAGCGTCCCGCGGGATCGAACGCGGCGAGCGCGGCATGCACGCGGTCGGATCCCGAAGGCAGAGCGGGGTCGGTGAGCACGGCTTCCGCGCCAGCCGCCGCGGCGGCGGAAGCGATCTCAGCCTCCCCCGCCGCGACCAGCACCGGGCCGATGCCGGCCGCGCGTGCGGCTTCCACTACCCACACGATCATGGGCCGGCCATGGATGTCGGCCAGAGGTTTGCCGGGCAGCCGGCTCGCCGCCATGCGTGCGGGAATGACGATGATAGGGTTCATCGCGTTGTCGATAGAACCTGGCGGCGTGGTTTGCACCCGTCCTGCGGCGGTTCGTCGCCCGCGCGGGCTTTGCCGCATCTTGGCGAGTGCGCCGACGCAGGCCATAACCCGGCGGGAGTTTTCCAAGGCGGGAACATGAGCGACCTCAAATTCAATTCAATGGCCGGCGCGGTGTTGGCTTCGGTTCTTGGAATCATGGTTGTCGGCATTGGCGCCGCGACGGTGGTGCACAACCAGTATCCCGAAAAGCCAGGCTTCCTGCCGCAGGTCGCAGAGACCTCCTCTAGCGGCGGCGGACCTGCAACGCCGGCGGGGCCACCGGATTTTGGCCGATTGTTCGCCGACGAGGCGGGCCTGGCCGCCCTGGTCGCGCGCGGCGAACGCGCGATTGGGCAGTGCCGGTCCTGCCACAATTTCGAAGCGGGGGGACCGAATGGCACCGGCCCCAATCTTCACGACGTGTTTGGCCGCGCCATCGGAGAGCATTCCGGTTTCACCTACAGCGACGGCATGATGGCGATGAACGCCAGCTGGGACTACATGCATTTGAACGACTTTTTGCGTTCGCCGGCGGCTTTTGTCCCGGGAACGCGCATGACGTTCGCCGGTGTGCGCAATGACCAGGATCGCGTCGCCCTGATCGCCTATTTGCGCTCGATTTCGCCGAACCAAGTGCCGCTTCCAGCCCCGTTGCCAGAGGTCGCGCCCGCGGCTGAAGCGGGAGAGCAGGCGGCGGAGCAAGCCCCCGCACACTGACCAAAAAAAAACGGCGTCCCGCTCCCCGCGAAACGCCGTTTCCCCTGAAGTTCTGCTTCGATCAGGAAGCCAGCTCCAGCCGCGGACGAACGGGCGCGTCGCCGCTCAGGATGGTGTGGCCCAATTGATCGAGGAAGGCGTCGCCTTTGTCTGTGCGCTCAACGAACACGTTGCGTCCATCCTTCGGGTCGCGGCGTCGTTGCACGAAACCAAGCCGGGTGAGGGTGTCAAGCGCCCGCGTAATCGCCGGCTTGCCGACATTAAGCGCCGCCGCCAGCCCGCGCACGGTATGCGGCGCCGGCTGTAGCCGCACCGTCATCAACACGGCGAGCTGCCGTGCAGTAAGGTCCGGCGCATCCGAGCGCACCGTGGTGACGGTAACCCGACGCCACAAGTCCAAAGCTTCTACCTGGGTCTGAACAAGTTCCATAAGCCAACCCCTAATGCTGAATCGCAAGCGAGAGGATTAGCTGATTTGGTGGTGATGTCGAGACCGGAACCACAAGATGTTGTGGGGAAGCCGAAATGAGGGCGGGCCAACGATGCTCAGAAGAACGCACCCAACGCGATAGCGTGATTGATTCGAAATCAAAACGAAGCGCATCCTGCCGCCGCGCGCCGATTGGCCGCGCGGGCGATGGAGGGTGCTATGTGGAGATTTGTGCGCGGCGTGGCGCTGGGGCTGGCGCTGATCGGCGCCGGTTGGCTCGGCGGCTCCATATACCCCGCACCGCAATCCATCACCGGCGCAATCGCCTCGCGGGTGCCCAACCTGGCGCGCCGGCTTGGCATCGATCAAGTGACGCTCGACCGGCTCGCGGCGTTCATGTCGCGCGACCAATTGCAGGCATTGCGACGCGACGTTTCCGAACAGGCTGCGCGAGCCGGCGAAGTGATCATGATCGAGCAGATCCAAGGGCCGGTCGAGATGCAAGCGGAGGAAGTCGCGGATGTTGGCGCCGGTGGCGGCGCGTTCGAACCGCGCCTGGCCCTGTGCCCAGCCATGAGCGTCTCCAACGCGCCGCCCGCGGACGCCAACCGCCTGGTGCGCAATTATTCAGGCGCAGTCACGGTTGAGGGGGTGCGCATCGCTGTCGCGCCGACGCAAGGGGCGTGTCTCTCTTCGGCGTTCGGCAGCCGCAATGGCCGTCTGCACAAGGGCCTCGATCTGCATTCGGCAAGCGGCGGTCCAATCTTCGCGGCCGGCGAAGGGGTCGTGCGAGAACGCAAGTATCGCGACGATTACGGCAACATGCTGCTGATCGACCACGGCAACGGCGTGTTCACGCGTTACGCGCATTTGTCGAGTTTCGCATCCGGGGTGGTTGTGGGTTCGCGAGTGAATGCGGGGCAGCAAGTGGGCTTGATGGGCAATACAGCAAGCTATCGCATTCCGGTGCACCTGCACTTCGAATTACTGCTCGGCAATTACGATACGCCGCAAGCGTCTTTTGGTCTGATCCCGCATTCGCCGTTTGAGTATCCCGCCGCGCGTTAGCGGTTGCGCGCCGGTTCGAAGCCGTCTGCGCGCGTAAGCGCGGGAAACAGTCGCATCCAGCCGAACGAGGCGGCGATCGCAGCGGCCCCGCCGATCGTCACCGCGAGCGAGGGGCCCAGCAGGCGCGCCATCAGCCCGGCTTCGAAGTCGCCAAGCTCGTTGGAGGCTGAGATGAACACAAAGCTCACCGCCGCCACGCGGCCTTGCATCGGCGGCGGGGTCGCCAATTGGATCAGACTTTGGCGCACATAGACCGAAATCATGTCCACACCGCCGGCGATCGCGAGCGCCGCGGCGGTGAGCCACAACGATTGGGAGATGCCGAACACGATGGTCGCGATCCCAAACACAATGGTGGAGGCGAACATCCAAAGGCCGACGCGCCGCCGCAGCGGGGCAACCGCTAACCACAGCGAAACCGCAGCGGCGCCCGCGCCCGTCGCTGAACGGAGCACGCCCATTTCTCCAGGGCCCGCATGCAGGATGTCGCGCGCGAATACCGGCAATAACGCCACCGCGCCCGCAAGCAGCACGACTACAAGGTCAAGCGAGATCGCGCCAAGCACGATCTTGTTGGACCACACGTAGCGCAGCCCTTCAACGATCATACCCAAGGTGTGAGCGTCCTTGACCTCTTCCTGGCGCGGCGCGTGCAGGCCAACCAACAACCCAACCGCGACCGCAAGTAGCGCGAAAGCAGCGGCATAGGGGATTGCCGGGCCAAAATGATAGAGATTGCCGCCTATCGCTGGGCCGATGATCAGTCCGGAATTGAAGGCAAGTGAGTTCCAGGCCACCGCCTTGGGCAATTCCTCGCGCGACACCAACATCGGCATCAAGGCGCTCGCCGCCGGCGCCATCAATGCGTTCCTACCGCCGGCGCCGAGATTGGCGCACAGCGCCAGACCGAGCNNGCATCAAGGCGCTCGCCGCCGGCGGTAGGAACGCATTGATGGCGCCGGCCGCGATCGCGGCGGCGAACACGGCGGGGGTGACTATGCCGGCGCCGAGATTGGCGCACAGCGCCAGACCGAGCGCGACCAGCGCTTTACCGGAATAAGCCGACAGGAGAATGTGTTTGCGATTGTGTCTGTCGGCGAGTTGGCCGCCATAGAGCGAAAGCACAAGCAGAGGCAGGAATTGCGCCAAGCCGACAAGCCCCAGAACGAACGCCGCTTCTGGCACCGATTGTCCGTTGGCTCGGGCGACATCGTAGATCTGCCAGCCCATAGCGGTTAGCTGCACCTGTATCGCAAGCGTCGCCAGCCAGCGTCCGACCCAAAATCGGGCAAAACGCCGGTTGGCGAAAATCTGCAGCGATGGGAGCGAGAGGCCAGCCAAGCGAGTCGCACTATGGCGGTCGTTGTCGCCATTCGCAAACGCGCGCCGACGCCGCGTTGACGCTCCGCGCCGATGGCCCTATGCGCTCGCGCCTCGATCCGGGGATCGCCGATGCAACAGGTCAAGCTCGTCGCCGAATTGCCGGAACATGCCGAGGGCGTGGAGGCCGTGCTGGCGCGGGCGTTCGGTCCGGGACGCTTTGCCAAGACGAGCGAGCGTGTGCGCGAGGGCGGCGCCATGGCGGCGCCGCGACTTTCTCGTGTCGCGCTCAGTGGCGAAGGACAAGTGATCGGCGTTTGCCGAATCTGGCGCGTCAGTGCGGGATCGCCGTGTTATTTTATGGGCCCGCTCGCAGTGGATCCCGTCGCGCGCAGTCAGGGGCTTGGCTTGGCGCTCGCGCGGGATGCGACGGCCGCTTGCCGTGCTTCTGGTGAGATTGGCGGCATCATCGTTGTCGGCGCCGAGAAATTCTTCGCGCCGCTCGGCTTCACGCCAGCGCCAAAAGGGCGATTGCTTTTGCCAGGCCCGGTCAATCCGGCGCGGCTCTTATGGCTTGAGCTAAGGCCGGGGGGATTGGACAGGGTGCAGGGTTTGATCGGTTGAGTGCGATGCGGGGCCCGAATTGACAGCCTTTGACATTGCCGGCCCCGTCATTCCGGGCTTGTATCCCGGAGGCGCGGTGCCGAGGAACAATGGAGGAAGCGGCATGAAGTGGCGCGAGATGGGCGTTGCGGCGTTGGTTTGGGTTGGCTTCGGCGGTGTCGGCTGGGCGCAAGCGGGTGCGTCGGCGCCTTACGATTTCAAGGGCGTACAACTCGGAATCACGCTTGAGGAATTTCGCGCGGCGCCGATTCCAGCGGATGTCCAGAGCGCCAACGCCGGCAATTCAGTGTCGGTCGAGTGCGCTGCGGGGCGGCGGGAGGCCGAGGGCGAAGCATCATGCCATTGGTCGGTTCGCGGGCGCCATGGCGCGCAATACGCCCGCGTCGTCATTGGTCGCGATGAGGGTACCGCTTCGTTCAGCTTCGTCCGCGACGCCGTAGGCGAACTGCGGCTATCAACAATATTGTTGAGCAGCCGGGTGGAATCACTTCCGATCATACAAGCCGCGTTGGTTGAGCGGTTTGGCCCGCCCCAACAGACAGCGCGCGGCGAGGTGGTCACGGGGCTGGGCGTCAGCGTCGCTCAAGCGCAAATTACCTGGCGCAGCGCGGTTTCCTCGATTTTCCTAGAATCGCCGTCTGGCTCGCTACGCTCGCTGATGGTGGTTTACGAGCACGCGCTGTTGGCCGAACAGGAACAAGCTCGCCGAGCGCCGCATAATCCGATGTAGACGGTTCGCCCCAATTGCGCCCTTTGAAATTTGAATTTCAATAGGGCGCACGACCCGCGCGCTACGCGCTCTCGCGGCGCCAGGTCCACATCAGCAAAACCAAGCCCACCAACGCCCATGCCCAGCCTGGACCAAGTGGGGAAGCGCGCGCGGCGCGCACGACATAGGATTGGTTGCGCCGAACGCCAATCCAATCGGCGCCGCTCGCGGAAGCGCCGCGATCCACGCGTCGCAGTTGCGGCAAGCGGCGCCCATCCTCTCCGGTCAAAAACACGCCGCCACCGCTGGCTTGCGCCCATGGTCGTAAAATATCGGGGTCGGCATTTAGCGCTGACGCCTCGCGCGGATTGAGCGGCCCCACCGCCGCGAACGCACGCAACGCACCGGAGCGCGCCTCGTACAACCCTTGCTCCGGCGTTGCCACCATCGCGCGCCACAGGCCCGGCGCCTGCTCTTCAAGCGGCACTGTACTGCGCGCGCCGGAAGCGGCGATCAGTTCGACCGCGCTGGTTGCAGAGCCAAGCGTCGAGCGCTCCACCTGCAATCCCTGCGGCGTTGACTCAAGCGACAAGCGTTCCTCTTCGAGCTCGGGTTCCTGCATGAGCCAGTGCGCGAGCCGGCGCAGCAATTCGCCGTGCGGGCCGCCACCCTCATAGCCGCGCGCCCACAGCCAAGGCTGGTCCGACCACAATTGCGCGACGCGGCCCGCGCCGACGCGATTGAGCACCAGAAGTGGGCGCAAATCGGCGCCTTCCAGCACGGTCTCGCCCTCGTCGGCGCGCGCTTCGATCTGGCGCGTCCAGCGGCCCCATCGTTCGGGCGAAGGCAGCCCGCGCACGACCGGGTGACGACGCCCGACTGCGCTGGGCGCCGGCCGATAAGCGCGTGCAATGATATTCCCGGTAGGCCGCGCCGGCAGCACGTCCGCGAGGGGAGTGCGCCAGAGCCCGTCGAGCCCTGCTTCGCTTTCGCCTGCTGTGATGAGCAAGGCGCCGCCTTGCTCGATACGGCGCGCGACCGCGGCGAGGTAGTACGATTCCAGCACGCCGCGTCTGGGCGCGCGATCGAAGATGATCAGATCGAACTCGCCAAGCCGTCGCTCGAATAATTCCTCAGTGGGGAACGGGATCAGCGAAAGCTCGCCGAGCGCGGCTGCGTCGGCCTTATCGGGCGGACGCAGAATTGAGAAATGCACTAGATCGACCGCCGGATCGGATTTGAGCAGGTTGCGCCAGACTCGCGCGCCTTGATGCGGCTCGCCGGTTATGAGGAGCACGCGCAAGCGGTCGCGCACGCCTGTAGCTGCGAACGCAGCGCGGTTGTTGGTCGCCGAGATCTCCTCGCCGCCGGCATCCGCTTCCAAGATGATCATGTTGCGCCCGCGTTTACGCAGACGCACGATGAGTTCGAAATCCCGATTGGCCTGCGCGGTGGTTTCGCCGGCGGCGACGCCGTCGATACTTGCGCGCACTCGCACCGGCCCGGCGCGCCTGTCATGCACGCGCGCGACAATTCGCATCGGCTCGTCGACGATGGCGAAGGGCGGCGCCGCGATCAGCTCAAGGCNNCCCCACGCGCGGGGTCGCCGACGATCAAAACGTGCGCCGGACCGAACGCGGCCGCCTCTGGCGAGGCTAATGCCGGATCGGCGGCCTGTCCGTCAGTGACCACGACAATACCGGCGATGCGGCCGCGCGCAGTGTCGGCCAACGCGTCCGCGACCAGAGGCGCCACCAGCGTGCCGTCGGGTCCGCCGCGGGTCTCTCGCACGCGCACGTCGAGCCCGGGCTCACGCTGCAATCGCGCCGCCATTTCTGCGCCGGCGGCGCGCGCTGCTTCGAGCCGTCCGGCGAGCGTCAGACTCTCGCTCTGATCGATGAGCACCAGCGCGATGTCGTTGGCGGGCTCACGGGTTTCGCGCACCCATTGCGGCTGCGTCAGTCCGGTGAACAAGAAAATCAAGCCTAAGGCGCGCAGCGCTGGCGTCGCCCCTCCGCGCCAGAGGTAGAAACCCCAAGTCGCAAACGCCAACAGCGCCAGCGCCAGCAACGCGGCGCTCGGCAATGCTGGATCGAAAGCAATGCGCGATCCAGCGATCATCGCGGCGCGCCCATGCGTTCGAGCAATGCCGGGACATGCACTTGATCGGCTTTGTAATTGCCGACCAACGCCACCATAACCAGATTGATTCCGAAGCGCAGCGCTAGTTCGTGCTCGCCGCCCGCGCCGGCCCAGGCGGCGGCCCAATCGCCATCGCCGATGAAGATCGAGGCCACGCCGTCACGTGCAGACGCCGCCAATGCGGTCTCGGCCCAGAGCTGCGCATTCGCGACGCGGCCTGGAAAATTGCGCATGAGATAGAATGCGCGCGCCACCACGTGCTGATCGGTCACCCGCTCGAGCGGCGGCGTATCGACGCCGTCGAGCATCACAGCGGCGGGGCGCGCCTCGGCGCGGCCGGCGTCGCGCGTATCGACCAGGAGCAATCCACCGATGGCGAGGTAGCGATCGATGTTGGCGAGCGCGCGGTCAGACAAGCGTCGCGGCGTGCTCGGGGCCGGCCAATAGACAAACGGATAGGCGGACAGATCGTCGCTCTCGAGGTTGATGGCGGCAGGGGCGCCCGGTTCAACCGAGGTGCGCGCCGAAAGCGCTTGTCCGAGCGCGGTTAGGCCTGCGGCGCTAAGGCGATCGAGGCGAGGCTCTCCGGTGCGCACATAGGCCAAACGCAAGGTCTGGGTCGGATCGTCCGGCGCGCGTTGAGCGCGCGCGGGTTCGATCGGCGTTGCCACGAGGAAGATCAACAGCGCCGCGCTCGCGCGCCTTAGTCGCGGCAATCGTCCCGCTAGCAACAACGCGACCAGTAGATCGGCCGCCAGAAATAACGCCGCAGCGGCGAACAGCCAACCGGCCAGCGGACGTTCGGCGCCGGCGCCGAGCCCTGCGCGGGCGATTGTTGGCGGCAGCGTAAGCGGCGCAAGCGATTCATCGGCGCGCGCTGCTTGAATGGCGTCGCTCACGCCGCCGCGCTCGTACAGGCCCGGCGGCGTCATCGGCGAAGGCTGGGAGAGCGCGAACGCTTCGGGCGCGATAGGGCGAATGTCTGTGGGTGCTGCCGAGAGCGCGCCGAAGCCGTCGAGTAGGCGCTGCGCAACGAACTGGCCGCCGATCGTGTCGTTCTGGCTCGCGCCGCCATCCCGTCCCGCGAATGCCAGGGTGCGGCGCAGCGCTTCGACGAATACTCCCGAGAGTGGCAGGTCCGACCAGGCTGGGGTCGCGCTGACATGGAACAGCACAATCAAGCCGCGCCCGCGGGCTCGCGCTGTCACCAGCGGCGACTGATCGCTCAGCGCCGCCCAGACGTTAGCCTCCAACAGGGACGATGGGTCGGCAAGTACTTGCATGCGCACGGCGACGTCCGCAGGTGGCGCAAGGCCGGCGAAGGGCGAATCTTGAGGAAAAGAGCCGATCGCGAGCGGCGTCTCCCACGCCAAGGCGCCGCCGAACGAACGCACCCCTTGGCGCAGGCGCACCGGGAGCAAGCTGTCGGAGGGAGTGTTGGCGAGCCGCGGCCCGGCGAAGCGGACCAACAAGCCGCCGCGCTCGACCCATTGCTCGATCGCGGCGCTGTCGAGTGGGGAGATTTGTCCAGCGTCGGGAAGCACTAATGCCTGTGCGCGCGCGTCGAGCAATTGTTCCACCGACCCGCGCTGCAAGCCCGCATAGGGCGCGAGCGCGCGTTGGACGTAAAACAAGTCCGATAAAAGCGGCTGGCCGGCGCCGCCTGGATCGATCAGGCCCACGAACGGCCGCGCCGATCCCGCCGGCAACAGGCGAACCGCGCCGGCGCCTTGCTCGCCGACGATGCGCACGCGCGCAGCCCGCGCGGCGATTTCCGGAGGCAAAGCGATGCGCGCACGCGCGGTTAGCTCATCGCCGCGAAAATGCAATTCCCCCGCGCCGAGCGCGCGGCCGTCCGCAGTTTCAGCCGCAATCGCGCCGGATGCAGGACCGTTTCCGGCGCGGCGCGCCTCGACGACGACGCCTTCCGGCGTAGCGGCGCCAGAGATGAGCGCGCGCGCGGTGCTCGCCGGCAAATAGGCCGAGACTGGGCCGCGTTGCGCGAGTTCAGAAGCGAGCGCCTGCGCGCCGGAATCGTCGAGCCCGTCGCTGATCCAGACGATGCGATCGTACTTGGCTTGTGACCGCGCTAGGCGGGCCGCGGCGTCGGCGCGATCGGGTCGCCAGGGTTTTGGCTCGAGACGCGTGATCAGCGCGCGCGCGTCAGCGCCGGTGAGTGCTTCACCAGGATCGCGCGGCGGCGCACTCGGCGCCGTAAGCAGCATAAACACAGGTGCGCCAGCGCGCTCAGCTTCACTGGCGGCTGCAATCGCGACATCGCGCGCCTCGCTCCAATTGGGCGCCGCCGTCCAGCCGTCGTCGATCACGATCAGAGTGCGGCCGCTTTGCACGAACGCGCCGGGCGAAAGCGTCGGGCGCGCGAACGCCAGAATGAGCAAGGTCGCCGCCAAAGCGCGCAATAGTAAGAGCCACCAGGGCGCGCGCTCTCGCGATTGCTCTTGCGTGTGCACGCCCTGCAGCAGGCGGGCTGGGGGAAATTGCGTGCGCTGTGGCGGCGGCGGCGTTGCGCGCATCAGCCACCACAAAGCTGGCAGCGCCAACAGCGCCACGAGCGCGCCCGGCGCGGCGAACAGAAACGGTCCGAGATTCACCTACGCCGCTCCTCAATCAGCGCTGACAGCAGCGCCAGCGCCGGGGCGGGCGAGTGGTCGGTGCGGTGAAACATTGTCTCAAAGCCGGCGCGTGCGCCCAGTTCACGGATCGCGCGGCGGTGCTCGCCCAGGCGCAGCCCATATTCCTCACGCGCGGCCTCAGCGCGACCGATCAGCGCCTCGGTTTTCGCGCCGGGCGCCTGAAACAAAGTGCGGCCGCGGTAAGGGAAAACTTCTTCCGCGGGATCGGCTATCATCACGAGCGCGCCGCCAGCGCCGGCAGCCGCGGCGGCGCCAAGGCGCGANNGCTCGCGCGTGCGGGCGCTTCGGCGTCGCGCATCGGCGCGGCGAGATCGAGCGCGAGGCGGTCGACAGCGTTGGCGCCGCGACGCGGGGCATGGCCAAGCGCGCCAACGCGCTCGCCGCCGCGCGCGAGTAAAGTCGCCAGAGCCAAAGCGAGCACGCGCGCGCGGTGGAGTTTGGCAGGGCGCTTGGGATCGCTTGACCAGTTGAAGCCCGCATCCGGATCGATCCAGAACCACGCCGTCTGCGCCGCCTCGCGTTCGCGCTCACGTACAAAATAACGATCCCCACGCGCGGAGCGGCGCCAATCCACGAGGCGCGCGCCGTCCTCGGGGCTGTGGTCGCGATATTGCCAGAACGCTTCGCCCTGACCCGCGCGGCGGCGGCCGTGAAAGCCAGGCGCGCTGGCGGCGAGCCGGCGTGCGTCAAGCAGCACGCCGGGAAGATCGCCGGCGAGTGAAAGAGCGGCTAGGCGGGGGGAGGTCATGATCTTGGACCGCCGGCGTCCTCGCCGGCGGGGTTAGTGCAACTGAAGCAGAGGTCGCCGGCGAGACGCCGGCGGTCCAAGAAGCCCCTCACCCTGCGCGCTCCGCCAGCGCGTCCACGAGCGCGTCCACATCCAATCCTTCCGCCCGCGCGCCGAAGGATAGTTGCATGCGGTGCACCAGGGCCGGGCGCGCCAGCGCGATCACGTCATCCACTGCCGGGGCCAACCGTCCGCGCAGCAATGCGCGCGCACGTGCGGCTAACATCAATGCTTGTCCCGCCCGCGGCCCCGGTCCCCAGGCGACATGCTCGTTCACGCGCGCATCGTGGCTCGATCCGGGCCGCGCTGAGCGCACTAGTTCAAGGATCGCGGCCAGCACTTTCTCGCCCACCGGCATCGAGCGCACGAGATGCTGCATCCGCATCAATGCTTCCGCGTTCAGCACCGCCGAGACTTCCGCCGTGCCTGTGCCGGTGGTTTCGATTAAAATCTTCCGTTCGATCTCGGCGTCGGGATAGGGCACATCGACTTGCAGCAGGAAGCGGTCGAGCTGCGCTTCCGGCAACGGGTAGGCGCCCTCGTGCTCGATCGGGTTCTGCGTCGCCAGCACGTGAAACGGACGCGGCACGTCGTAAGCTTGCCCAGCCACGGTGACGTGATGCTCCTGCATCGCCTGCAAGAGCGCCGATTGCGTGCGCGGGGAAGCGCGGTTGATTTCGTCGGCCATCAGCAATTGCGTGAAGATCGGCCCCTGGACGAAGCGGAAGTGGCGCTTGCCGGTCTGATCTTGGTCGAGCACTTCCGAGCCCAGAATATCCGCCGGCATCAGGTCCGGTGTGAACTGCACCCGCGCCCAATCGAGCCCCAGCACCAGCGCCATCGCCTCTACCAGCCGCGTCTTGGCCAGCCCCGGCGCGCCGACCAGCAGCACGTGTCCGCCCGCCAGCACCGCAGCCAGCGTCAATTCGATCACCCGTTCCTGGCCGAACACCGCCTTGCCGATTTCGGCGCGGACGCGCGCCAGGGTTTCGCCGGCCTTCTCGGCCTCGGC